>ERZ808240.4687-NODE-4687-length-11839-cov-134.574508_pt1 | contig 11839 bp, 10 predicted proteins | sample MGYA00521084_ERZ808240 | MGnify/ENA primary metagenome ERZ808240 (study PRJEB31516, sample SAMN03275571) | gut metagenome | biome: mammalia-associated habitat; material: feces | host: Papio cynocephalus | place: Kenya | collected 2012-08-06 ... | reverse complement strand
GGAAAGGATGGGTTGGGAAGGATGGTGGAAATGGGCTGGAAGGATGACAGGGTGTGGAAAGACGGTGGGGTTTGGTGGAAACGGACGGCGGCATGGACTGGAGTGGAGGATAAGGGTTGGTCGAAAACGGCCAGCGGGATAGGAACGGTTATTTGGACAGGGTGGAAACGATTATTTGAACAGGATGAAAACGCATTAATCTGGGAACCATGATTGATCACATCACCTTGCATGCTTCGGATGCGGAGCGCAGTATCGAATTCTACGCACAGGCGCTGGCTCCACTCGGTTACGTTCCCAAAGCCCATCATGAACCGACCATCGGATTCGGCGTGGATGACGGCACACCGCGCTCGGATTTCTACATCTCACCGATGGAGGATTCCGAGCAGCGGCCCATTCCCACGCACATCGCCTTCCGCGCCGCGAGCGAGCAGATGGTAAGGGACTTTTATGAAGCCGCGATCGCCGCCGGCGGCATCGACAACGGCGCGCCGGGACCGCGGGCTTACCACTCCGGATATTATGCGGCGTTCGTACTCGACCCCGACGGCAACAACATCGAAGCCGTCACCGACTGGTCGCACGCCAAGCGAGCCGAACAATTCGTGGAATAACCGGTCATGCTCCTCGAACGCGTCGTATGCGGATGTGGTTGATGGCCTGCACCAAACGGAGTTTGCGCGGATTCGCCTCACGCTGCAACCGGGTGTCGGCTACAGTTCACCGGAAAGCATACGTTCCCATTCGTTTGCCGGAGCTCTGGTATTCTTCTTTACCGCGGACCGTTCCTCATCTTCTGTCATTTGGGAACCTCTGATAAAACCTCATGCCAATCGTTTGATGTTTCGCCTCCGTTCAACGACATCAAAGGAGGCGGCAAGACCGTTTCTGTCGTGAGAATCGTTCCCGCTTCTTTCACTATTTACCGTTTGACGGAGTTTGTGTGGAATCAACCCTGTCATTACGTACGGGGATCATTTGGCCAACTGCGTAGTGGCGGGGGAGGCCAACGTCGGTCTTGTGCGGCGGATACGGCCCAATGCCAGACCGAGGCAGATGAACGCTACGCCGAACAGCGCCAGCAGTCCAGTCGACGATGCCCATGCGCCGTAATCCACTCCGGCCGCCGATGCCGTGCCCAGCCCGAACACATGGTCTATGGACTCGCACAGCCACCAGCCAGGCAGCAGCTTGCCGAGTGCAATCATCGGATCGGGCATCATATCCACGGGGAATGCCATGCCTGACGTGAACATGCACAGCAGTCCGAACACGTTGGCGAACGCATTGACCGCCATTTCGGAAAAACCGATTGAGCCCAGAAGGAACCCGCATGCGATTGCCATCAGGGTATACACGAGCAGCGAAAAGAATGCCAAACCGACATTCGTCATCGTCAATCCGTCAAATGGGACTCCAACCATCGCCATCAGCGATAACGTCACAACGGTATAGCCAATGCATACCAATAATCCGAACAGCGAGCAAGTGAGCATCTGTTGCGATGCTATCGACAGAGATCGGGCTGGTGACGAGTATAGTCGACGGCGAATCTCACTGTCGTTGAACGTGCCGATTACCAGAAACGTGCAGATCGGCATGACCAGCAGCAGCGGATACAGACCGGTTTTGATGGTGTCGGCGAAGGCGGATGCGGCCGGCTTGACGGTATCGTTGACGGACTGCGATTGCACCACCGCAATGTTCGACGTCGCAGCATCGGCCTGCGCGGTTTCCAATGCCTCCCGCATGGCTGTATCCAGCGACTGTTGCGATTCGATCTGTCCCAAGTATGCGGTGCGTGTCAGCGACAAGAATTCATTGATTTCCAGCTGTGCGAGCGAGCCAGCTCCGGAAGCGTAACTGACCACGGTCTCGACGGTTGGCTGGTGGTCCGATGAACCATCCACATATTGCTGGTAGTCGGTGGTGAAACCGTCCGGCACAATCGCGATCAGATCGACGTAATTTGAAGCGACGGCCTGCTGCAATGATTCGGAATCATCGGCGATATCCACCAACTCGCTATCCAACGCAAGATACGAACGCAACGCCGATGCAATACCATCTGCGGCATCATCTCGGTCGATCACCGCCACGCGTGCCGCGTCGGGATGGAACGCATCATCGTCGCTTGCCATTGAACCGCGCATGATCTGCCAACTGATGGAAAACATCATAATGCTGATGAGACCCAGATAGATGACCAGATACATCTTTCGTGACTTCAGGATTTTCAGCGATATATTACAGGTGTGCATAACGTTGCCTCCTCAACAGAACGGTCGCCGCGGCAAGGCAGACCAGGCTCATTATGGCAAGAATGCCGGTGGTGGTGAAAAACGGCCGGAAACTGTCGTAATACAGGATGTCATAGAACAAATTCGTGATTTGCTGTGCCGGATTGAGCATGCTCAGCACAGGGGCATGCCGGGCGATCTGGTCGCTGAGCTCCATGGCGAACGAGCCATATAAGCCAGAGAACAACGACAACGTGCAGGCGAGCGCCGTGCACAAACCCTGTTTGGCTCCGGTCGGAATCTTCGGCAATGCCCCCAATAGCGTACCGAATGCGCTCGCGGCGAACGAAGCCATCGAGCAAGCGCCCACACCAGCCCATTCGCGTCCTCCAAGCGAAATGCCGCAGCCGAATCGGATGTACAGCATCGCCAGCAGCAAGCTTAGAAACGAGCACAGCCAGCTGGACAGGAATCCCGCAAGCAGCTGCTGCAGCTTCGGCAACGGCGATATGGAACGGCGGATGCCCAATGCAGACAGATTCGCCTGCGTCATCGTCACCGCGTTAATCGCGAAGCTCATCGCCATCAGCGCGGCCATGCCCAGAAGCGCGTAATAATACCGTGCGGTGCTGCTTGGACGGAAATTCGTCAGCTGTATTTCTTTCGTGTATCCGTTCGCTGAGCCGACGCCTCCGGTCGCGTCATTGTTCATCAATGCCGAAGGATTATGCTTCGCGATATCCGTGACCACGTCGGTGTTGCGATTGTACAGATCCACAATGTTGCCCAATACCGTTAGCGAGATGTCCAATCCGCTGCTCGACGCCATCACGTCCGATGCGGAGGATTGCGTTGCCGCCGAAACGGCGAACCTGAGTCTGCCGTTGCCGTCGGATCCGTCATCACTGATATACAGCATGCCTTGCATGGTGCCGTCGGCAAGGAGATGTTCCGCTTGCGATGTCGAACCTACCTTCTTCACATTGATAAGCTTTGTTCCACCGTTGCCGTCCATACCCACTTTCGCATGCCGGTCCGTTTCCGCTGCGGGAGAATCGGACGAAATGCCGTCGATTAGCGTCTGCGCTCCATAGGACGACTTCCACGCGTCGTCTTCGACCACGGCCACATCCAGCGTATGCAGTTCGAAGCTCTCCGCGATGTTGCCGAACATTCCATTGAACATGGTGGCCAGGATGATGGGGAAGGCGAACAGCCAGAACAGCTGTGTCTTCTCCCTCAAATGCAGTTTGAGATTGACCAGTAATGTTTCCCACATGATGTCACATGCCTTTCGATTGCCGTCGGAGATGTCGAAGAGCGATTCAGTCGCGCAACGCGGTGCCGGTCAACTCCAGGAACACATCGTTGAGCGTCGGCTGACGGCTGGAAAGATGCCCGATATGCGTGCCGGTCTGCTCCAGAAGCTGTAGTATGTCGATGAGATTGTGGTCGCCTCGGCGGCAATTCACTGTCAATTCATGGCCGTCATAATCGGCGCTGGCCACAAATGGCAGCGTCCGCAATCGTTCCAACGTTGCGTCGGCCGCATCCGCACGCCCTCCCAGATCGTCCGTTTCGATGCTGATGCGTTCGCCGGTGTCGATCATCGTCTTCAATTCCTCGGCTGTGCCAAGCGCCAGATAGCGGCCGTGGTCCATAATGAGAATACGGTCGCAGATTTGTTCGACCTCCTCCATGTAGTGGCTGGTGTAGATCACCGTCGCGCCTTCGCGGTTAAGCCGTTGGATGCCTTTGAGAATCGCATTGCGACTCTGCGGGTCCACGGCCACGGTCGGTTCGTCGAAAAAGATCAGATCTGGTTTGTGCGCGATGCCGCAGGCGATGTTGAGCCGTCTCAGCAGACCGCCGGACAGCTTCGACGGCCGATATCCTCGGTAATCGTTCAAATCCACAAAGTCCAGCGCCTCGGACACCAGTTCACGGCGGCGTGTCCTATCCGGCGCATATAGCGAACAGAAGTAGTCGATATTCTCTTGAACGGTCAGTTCGTTGAACACGGCCACATTCTGTGGAACGATGCCAATACGGCGTTTTAGCGCGTAACTGGTCGGGCTGATTGGCTCTCCGAACACACGTACGCTGCCCTCGTCGAAGGAAAGCAGTGCGAGTATGCAGTTGATTGCTGTGGTCTTGCCTGACCCGTTGGGGCCCAATAGACCAAAGATTTCTCCTTGACGCACGTTGAGGTCGAAATAATCGAGCGCAAGCATGTCTCCATATCGTTTCACCAGTTTCGAAACGCTGACGGCGTCGACCGTGCTGGTCGGATCGTCTGTCTGTCCGCTCATGACAGGCTCCTTTCGGTTTCCTGATGTTGCCTCGTTTCCATTTTCGCAGTCGATGGTGCCCCCTACATGATGCCTGCCGTCATGTTTCGAGTTGACGAGCCCCGGCCTGGTGTGACAAATGTCATGTTCGTTTCTTCTTTTCCGGCGGCCATCTGCATGTGCACTACTCTTGAAGCAGCGGGCCTTACGATAGGCCTGGAATTATGGATGATGGCATTATGCGATGGAGGCGGCATGAATCGGTTGCTGTTCCAAGCCGTGTTCCTGGCCATGGGCTTGACCGCCGGTGTAAGGTTGTTCCACGATGTGACGCCCTCGCTGGTGTACGGTGCTCTTGTGGCGGTGTGCTGCGCCGCTTTGGGGGAGTACGCCGGTTGCATGCCGTTGACCGTGATGCTGCTTGTTGTATTGGATTGCGGTGCCTGCCTGGTATGGTCTTGGTGCCTGTTGCTGCCGATCGCTGCATTCAATGCTGCGTTGCTGCAAGACGGAAAGCCCGTGATGGTGGTTGCGCGCTGGTTATGGCTTATGCCCATCCTGACGATGGCATTGCGTTGCGGGCATGCGGATGTGCGACCTTTGCCGGCGACGCAGGTGGCTTTGCTGACGACGCTTGGTTTCGCGTGCGGCCTGTTTTGCGTGCGGAACGCGGCACTTGCCGAACAAGTCAAACGATTGCAGGATTCCAAGCGCAGCCAAATCCGTAGATTGCGATCTCAGCTTGCCGAACATGAGGAGGACCGTGCGCTGGCGGTCCGTACGGCAACGCTCGCCGAACGAACGAGAATCGCCAGGGAGATCCACGACAATGTCGGGCACGTGCTGACACGTGCCATTATGCAATCCGAGGCGGCGCAAGTGGTTTCACGCATCGCTGGCCAGGACGAATCAGCGCGGCAAATCGCGCAAATCCATGACACGTTAGGCGAGGCCATGACCATGGTGCGCAAATCGGTGCATGATCTGAAGGACGAAGGTACTGATTTCGTGGCTCAAATCGAGGCCGCGGCTCACAGCATGGATGATTCCGGCGTGCTGATTGTGCGGCTGGCCAATGACATCGCGTCCGCTCCGGCGGCGGTGTCGCGCTGTTTCGCCACAACCATTCGTGAAGCGTTGAACAACACGGTCCGTCACAGCTCGGCGAGCAACGTCACTATTACGCTGCATGATTTCCCGGCCTTATGGCAACTGTCTGTGCAGGACGATGGAGCACGGCATCCATCGGAAACGGCATTGGACACACCGCCGGAGACCGTGCCGGCCAAGGATTATTCGGGTATCGGCCTTGCCGATATCGAGGAACGTGCGCGGGCCCTCGGAGGCAATGCGCTATGCGGTCCGTATCATGATGGATGGCGTGTGTTCGTGTCCATTCCCAAGCCTTTGGCGAATGATGGCGCCAACGATGCCGATGTGAAGAAAGGAATCCGCTGATGCGTGTTGCGATTGTCGATGACGATCCAATCGTCTGCTCGTCGTTGTCCACGATTCTTGAAGTCACTGGCACCGCCGAAGTGGCATGGACGGCCAATACTGGTTTGGATGCGGTACGACGGTATGACGCGAACGAGCCGGATGCGCTGTTGATCGACGTGCAAATGCCTCAGATGGATGGGCTGGAGGCTTCGGAAACAATTATCGCCGCGCATCCGGACGCGCGGATCCTCATCCTTACCACCTTCGCCGACGAATCGTATATTGCCAGAGCGTTACGCATCGGAACAAAAGGATACCTGATCAAACAGGATGTCTCCTCCGTTATCCCCGCGGTGCAGGCCGTCATGGCTGGACAGGTGGTTATGGGGGCCGAGGTGCTGGGCAAACTGCGCGTGGGGTCGCCGACTGCCGAATCCTCCCGACAGGACGCTCCATCGTGCGATTCCTCCGACGATCATGTGCCGGACCGTTTCGCGAATCTCACCGATCGGGAATATGAGGTTCTGGAATTGGTCGCCGAGGGATTGGACAACCGTCAGATCGCGGCGCGGCTGTTTCTGAGCGAAGGCACGGTGCGCAACCGCATCAGCGCCATTCTCGCCAAAACCAATATCCCCAATCGCACCAAACTCGCCGTCGAATGGCTTTCCTGGCGGTAGACTCCTTGGCGTGGGTCAGATGAAAACGCGTCGTCAACGCCTTCTGAGCCGGTATGCCTTCCAGACGTCGCTGAGCTTCTGACCGTTCGACGTGCGTTTCCAGACATTGAGTCCCGCTGATTTTCCTCCGACGGAACGGGCCGCGGCGGTGGGCGTGCCGTATTCCTTGCCGTCATCCATACGGAGCCTGCCTTCCGCGGTGACGATGGCGATCCACCGTTCGCCCTTGCGGGGCCGGTTCCATACGAGGGTCTCTCCGGGAATGAGCAGTCCGGCCGCGAGCACCTGCTTGATGGTGACGCGCTTGGACGTGGGGGAGTCCTTGGCGGTCCCCACGGTGAGGGCCTCTTCGCTGAGCGCGGAGAGGTCGGTGTGCTCCGCGTCATACCTGATGTTCCAGTGGTCCGCGATGAGCCGGATGGTCTCATCCTGACGGCATTGCAGCGTCTGCGGCGTGCATTCGGCGATGTCGCCGAGCTCGGCCGTCAACGGGAATCGTCTGGAGCTTGCGGAAAGCAGCATGCGGTCGCGCCGTTGCGCGTATGCGGACAGCGGCGCCATCTGGCTTTCATTGGCCTGGGTGAGCGCGAGATTGCCGATGCGGTTGGTCCAGTGGTCCCGCGCCGTTTCGGACCATGCGGCGAAATCGGATGTCTTGCCGACCTGCTCGGGCAGTATCGGCATGGCTTTGAGGCTGCGGGGACGGGTGATGCGATGGCCCGCCTTCTGCTCGTTGGCGCGGATGAGCAGCAGTTTTTTCATGGCCGGACTGGTCTGCAGCTCGCCGCGCAGATGCGCGAGCGCCGTCCGACGGTCCTCGTCGGTGATGAGGAATCCGCGTATTTGCTGAAGGGTGCGGTTTTTGTCGAGGTCGCGTATGGCTCCTGCGGCGCGGGTGCGTCGGGCGAGCGGGCTTTGCCTGTTGAGGCTGTCGATGCCGGTGACGCGTTCCAACGCGGCGAGGATGCCTCGGAGTCTGTCGATGTCGTGCAGCTGCAGCGGCGTTTCGGCGCGGCCCGTCGCATCGTGCGCGGTCGTGTGGCTGCCGGGCGCGGCGAAGATGCGTATGTCGGCGTCGCCGAGATTGCGGATGGAGTTGACGAGCGCCCACATGGCCACGGGTTTCCAGTCGGTGGTCGGATAGTCGTTGAGCGATACGAGCAGGGCGACGACGTTGTCGGGAAGGCTCGTGTCGGTGGGGTGTTCGAGCATGCGCCAGGCGTTGGCGTAGGGCGCGAGCAGTTCGTCGATGAAGGCGATGGTGTTGTGTTTCTTCGCGTATGGCTTGAGCACGTCCTTGCGGAATTCGTCGAGGAGCCGCGCGCATACGGCTTTGTGCGAGACGATGAGATGCAGGTCGGAGAAGAATTCCTCGAGCGTGCCGGCGTCGTCGCCGAGCGGGTCCATGATGTCGTCCCACCGTGTGGCGTAGGCGTTGCGTGCCGCCGACGATATTTCGGCGATGGTGCGCGCCTTGAACACGTCCGAGGCCGTCAACGGCACTCCCCGCATGTTCATCACGTCGAAGATGCGGTGCGCGCCGGCGAGGTCGTCGGTGGTGACGATCACCAGAGTGACCGCGTTCACCAGGTAGGAGGCGAACCGGCGCCGTTCCTTGGCCGGCATCGTGGCGAGCATGTCGAACACCTGCCTGGTGTTGAGGGCGATGTTGCGCTGCGCGTGCGACGCGATGTCGTTGTCGCGTAGGTCGAACAATCCCTCGAGGTCCCCTTCCTGCACGTACATGCGAAAGAAGCCGGCGTCGCGTTCGCGCAGTTTGAGCCGGGGCTCGGCCTTGATGCCGCGGAGCTTGTCTCCCGGCTCCAGAATGAGCCCGCTGAGCGCGTCGATGAGGTCGGGGTCGTCTTCGAGGTCACGCAATACGGCGATGATGATCGACAGGGAGATGAGTCGCTGTTGCCCGTCGATCACCTGGTATTTGCCGTGTCCGTCCTTGACGAGGATGAGCGAACCGAGGAAATACGGCGTTTCGGGATGCGTGCAGGCGTCCTGCAGGTCGTTGACGAGTTGTTCGACGTTCTCCGTCTGCCATGTGTACGCGCGTTGGAATGAGGGGATTACGAACCGGTAGTCGGAGGTGAACACCTTGCCGAGAGGCTTTTCCGTTGCGTTGATTGACATATGACCACCGTTCCTCGTTGGGTTTCCGCCCGTCGTTCCGTATGACCCCAGTCTATGGTCCGGGGTTGTCTTGCCGGCCGTGGGTCAGGGGCGCGGCGGCAGGTCGGCGCGCTCCACCAGCCGCGCCATCTGGATGCGGCTCATGCACAATTTGTCCGCTGCGGAGGAGATATGCGCCTTGACCGTGCGCTCGGAGATGAACATGCGTTGCGCTATCTGCGCGTTGGTATGGCCGTCCGCGGCGAGGATGACGGCTTCGCGCTCGCGTTCGGGCAGCGCGTCGAGCATGGTCCGCGCCTCATCGCGCCGCGATTGGGATTGCCGTGCGTGCAGTTCGGTGATGAGCTGACGTTGGCTCGCGGGATTGAATTGCGGCGTGTCCTCGCATATGCCGCATATGCGGCGGATGATGTCTTCCGGGGCATCGGTTTTGGAGACGAATCCTCCCGCTCCGGCTTCGATGGCGCGTTCCACCGTGCCGCTGGGACTCAGAGAGGTCAGGATCAGCACCTGTGGCGGCCGGGGGAGCGCGCGCAGCCGTCGCGTGGCCTCGATGCCGTCCATGCCCGGCATGGCGATGTCCATCAACACCACGTCGGGATGCTCTTCCGTGGCGTGCCGGATGGCCTCTTCGCCATTGGTGCAGGTCGATGCCACGCGCAGCCGGCCCGACGAATAATCCTCAAGGATCATGCGCATGGCCTGGCATATCATCGGATCGTCGTCGATGACGCTGACGGTTATCGGCGATTGGTCTGTTGCGTTTTCTGCGGTACTCACGCCACCCATGGTAGCCGTACGTCCACATGGAACGCATGCCGGTCGTCGAAACCGAACCGGCATGTTCCGCCGGCCTTCCGCACGCGTTCCGCGAGCCCCGGCAGACCGGCGCCCGGACGGGACGGGGAGACGGTTCCGGCCTTCGTGGGATTGGAGACGTGCACATGCACGCCGGCCGTGGGGTTCGCGGACACTTCCAAGGAAACGGGTTCTTCGGGCGCATGCCGCCTGGCGTTGGTCATGCCCTCCTGGATGGCACGGTAGGCGATCTTGCCTACCGCGTCGTTGAGCCGGCCCAGTTGCTGGATGTCGATCCAGGTGTTCAGGTGCATGCCGGCCGCACGCGCGTCGCCGATAAGCGCATCCAACGAATCGCGGGTCAACGACGTTTCATCGGAAGGGGCCAACTGCATGCGCGCCTGTTCGGGATGTCTCAGCATATCGATGATGCTGTGCGCCTCGTCCAAAGCCCCCGCGGCCTGTTTGCGGATGTCCTCGCTTTTTTCGGCGATTCGTTCCGCCGCCTCGGTCATCCGGGAGGGGTCCATCGCATTCGCCTCCCGGCCGAGCCTCACGGATTCGGCATGCAGCGCGCTCGCGTTCAACGCCAGCAGCGACAACGAATGGGCGAGCGTGTCATGCGCCTCGGCCGCGATCGCGTCGGCCAGCTGACGGCTGTCGATCGTGGTTTCGAGCCGTGCCACCTGCGCTCCGGCCGCGTCGGCCTTGGCCGCGGCCATCGACGCAAGCGCCCGTGAGCGGATATGCAATCCCGCGAGAACCGCTATGACCAATTCCAGCGAAGCCGCTACGACCGCGGTGATGATGACGGTGCGCTCGTCGGCCAGCATCACCAGCTCGTTGCCATACTGCCTGCCGGTGTACGGTTTGGCGAAGACCGCATGCCAAAACGACGCCTCCGGGGATTTCGTTGCGTCGCGCAATTGCGAGGCCAGCGTGACGAAGCCGGCCAGAATGGTGGCGCGGACGGTCAGCGTGGAATCGTTCCGTCTTGCCAGCAGCGCGGTCAACGCCATAAGCGCGATGGTGGAATCATAGGGGAAGACCAACACCAGGACGCATGAGGCGAGGAACGTGGCGCGCGGGTGCCGGGAGCGCGCCAGCAGAAGAAATCCGGAGGCGAACGCCAGCAGTATGCCGATGACGGCCCATGTGTATGCCGCCGAATCCTGGTCGAACTGTTGCGATGCGAACGAGGCCTGCGTAAGGCACATGAGATCCGCGCAGCATACCATCAGCGGGCTGCACCAGATTCTGCTGCGCACCGGCACCTCGACCACGGCTGGGGAACTCGTCTTCTCGTTCATACCCACCATTATCGGGGCGCATGCCGAAAGACGCCAGTGGCCTTCCGTACCGCCGGACGCGCACGAAAGGGCAACCGGAATTGGCCTTTCGTCCAATACCGCCGACGGCCATGTTCCCATACGCTCGATGGTGTTTCAATCATTACGAGAAGAAGGAACGATCATGAGCGGTCTCCACACCACGCAGCAGCCACAGCCTGCGGAACCGATGCCATCAGCACAGCCGAAGACGAGGAAACCGTTGTGCAGACGCCTATGGTTCTGGCTCGTCATCGTCGTGGCGGCGTTGGCCGTCATCGGCGTCTCGGGCGGAAACGGATCCTCGACGAACGGCGGCCAGACGACGTCGTCCGCGCAATCCCAGCGGTCAACGGATGCGAAACAGGGGCGGCAGGACGCTCAGAGCGAACAACAGAAAAAGGAGGAATCGGTTCCCGCGGAATACAAGTCGGCCTTGCGGCAGGCCGATGTCTACGCCAACACCATGCACATGTCGAAGGCGGGTCTGCTCAAACAGCTCACCAGCGAATACGGCGGCCAGTTCTCCCAGGAGGCGGCCCAATACGCCGTCGACAACGTGAAAGCCGACTGGAACGCGAACGCGCTCGCCGCGGCGAAGAACTATCAGGAGACCATGGCCATGTCCCCCGAGGCGATCCGCGACCAGCTCACCAGCGAATACGGCGACCAATTCACCGCGGAGGAGGCCGATTACGCCATCCAGCATCTGAACGACTGACGGCACGCCATACGGGAGCCGGCGCGGAACCGGTTCCCATGAAATCATCAGGCAATTGTCGTATTGTGGTGCGCAATCGAGAAAAAGGAGCGATCATGACATTCGGTCAGCAGCCCCAGGGCAACAACGCCAATGGTTTCAACGGCCGGCAGCAGTACGGCAACGGCCAGCCTCAGTACGGGCAGAACCAGTACGG
>ERZ808240.4686-NODE-4686-length-11841-cov-14.210759_pt1 | contig 11841 bp, 7 predicted proteins | sample MGYA00521084_ERZ808240 | MGnify/ENA primary metagenome ERZ808240 (study PRJEB31516, sample SAMN03275571) | gut metagenome | biome: mammalia-associated habitat; material: feces | host: Papio cynocephalus | place: Kenya | collected 2012-08-06 ... | reverse complement strand
CACTTCTACGCGCTGCCGCAGAGCCCGCAGCTGCTCAAGCAGCTGCTCATGGTGGGTGGCGTGGAGCGCTACTACCAGGTTGCCAAGTGCTTCCGCGACGAGGACCTGCGCGCCGACCGCCAGCCCGAGTTCACGCAGGTGGACATCGAGATGAGCTTCGTCGACCAGGACGACGTCATGGACGCCCTCGAGGACGTGCTGCGCGACGCCTTCGCCAAGATGGGCGTGGAACTGCCCTGCCCGCTGCGCCGCATGCAGTACTGGGACGCCATGGATACCTATGGCATCGACAAGCCCGACACGCGCTACGGCATGACGCTCAAGGACGTCACGGACATCTTCGTGAACTCTAAGTTCAAGGTGTTCTCGAGCGCCGCGAACGCCGAGGGCTCCGTGGTCAAGTGCATCAACGCCAAGGGTGCGGGCACGTGGCCGCGCGCCCAGATCGACAAGCTCGAGGACGTCGCCAAGACGTTTGGCGCCAAGGGCCTGGCCTGGATCGCCTTCCGCGAGGACGGCTCCATCAACAGCCCGATCGTCAAGTTCTTCTCCGACGAGGAGATGGCGGCTCTCCGCGAGCGCGCCGAGGTGGAGCCCGGCGACCTCGTGATGTTCGCCGCCGGCCCGCGCCTTGCCTCCGACGAGATTCTCGGCGGCATGCGATGCCACATGGCTGACGCCCTGAACGTGCCGCGTGAGGGCCACGACTTCCTGTGGGTCGTCAACTTCCCGCTTTTCCACTGGGACGAGGAGCGCAAGGCCTACGCGGCCGAGCACCAGCCGTTCACGCTGCCCACGGAGAGCGACGTCGAGAAGATCAAGGCCGACCCGCTGGCTGCCGGCAGCTACACGTATGACTTCGTCATGGACGGCTACGAGGCCGGCGGTGGCGGCATGCGTATCCACGATGCCGAGATGCAGGAGGCCATGCTCGAGCTGCTTGGCTTCACGCCGGAGCGTGCCCGCGAGCAGTTCGGCTTTGTCATGGAGGCGCTCGAGTTTGGCGCGCCTCCCATGGGCGGCTTTGCCCTGGGCCTCGACCGCGTGTGTATGCTGCTCACCGGCTCGGACTCCATCCGCGAGGTCATGGCGTTCCCGAAGACCTCGAGCGGCTCGGACCTCATGAGCGACGCGCCTGGCGAGGTCTCTGCCAAGCAGCTCAAGGAGGTCAGCATCCGTCCGCTGTAAGCGGCGGGACAGATTTGCCTGCAGGGGAGGGTCCGGCGCCGGCCGGGCCCTCCCTTTTTGCTGGCGGTGGCGGGTGGCTGCGCTGCCGGCGAGGGCGGTCAAATCGGTTGGCGAGCCGGAAGTTGCAAAAATCGGGCGAGGTTCGTGCGATTGAAATGGGGTTGATGGCATAAAACCAATCGATTGTGCGGTTGAAGGCTCGAATTGAGTACCGGGTGTGCCTTCGCTCTCAAAGATTCCGAACAAATAGATAGATTCGTTCGGAATTTTCTGACTTGGAGGCCGGCTGGGCGCACAAACCTATTGTGATCTTTGCAATTTCTGACACTGCACCGCACACTCGATTGGTTTTGTGACACATTGGGCATCGCGAAGCCTCGGCCGGTGCGCCTGGCCATGACGTTTCCCTTACGAGAGTGTGGCGGGTGCGTGACACGCGTCCCCTAATATCTGGACTTGTTCGCGTGAATGTGCGGATACGGATTCAAGGGGAGATACGCAATGAAATTCAAGTATGCACTTGTTGCCGTTGCATCGACAGCGCTCGTGGTGGCGCCCACGGCTCTGCCTGCGATGGCAGCTGCCGAGGAGACTGCTCCGGGTGAGGCCGCCGTTGCCGTCCAGGCCGCCGAGACGGGCTACGACATCAAGACGACAGATGTCACGCTCAATGCGAGCCAGCTGTGGGGTAGTCTCCAGCAGATCGGCTGGCGCCTCAAGGACATGATGGTTACCTCGGCCACCTACAACGGCAACGACATCGTTGACAGGCTGGCCGTGGGCTTTGGCAACAGCGCCGCAGACATCGAGGCCAAGAAGCCTGGCACCTACACGATTCACTTCTTTGATGGCAACGAGGTGGCCAAGGCCACGCTGACCATAACCGACTCCTCGGCGGCTGCCGCGCCCAAGCTTGCGAGCGAAGACATCGCGGCCACGAACGGCGGCGTGCTGCTGACCGTCATGGGCCAGGGCGTCACGAACGAGAAGCATGCGCTTCCCGCTGGCTCCTTCTCCGTGGGCAGCGCGAACAAGGGCGCGGATGGCGTCTGGCGCACAGATGTGACGATCAACTCCGCCGCCATCGACGCCTACTACAAGCCGCTCGTGCCACCTGTGGCACAGGACAAGGTGACCTACGATGCTATCGCCTCGAGCCTCACGGCTACGTTCAGGTACGACTCCAACGCCCAGACGTGGTCCGTCGAGACGCCTGCCAAGGTGACGTTCAACGTGACGATTGCCAAGAGCGGCAGCTTCGAGTTCGCCGACTCGGCGACGGTTGCCTCCGCAGACGTCAAGGGTCTCAGCACGGACAAGCTTATTGCACTCATCAAGGAGAGGCTTGTCAAGAAGGCCGAGGTCAACGGAAAGTCTGTTGTGGACGCCTCTGGCTTCAAGGTGATGCTCGGCACTCAGCTGCGTGACCTCCAAGACGGTAAGCCGGGCACCTACAGCATCGGGTTCATGTATGACGGCAACGGCTACAACAACGAGACCGTGGGCGTCGCGACCCTCGTGGTGAAGCAGCCCGAGCAGGCGCCTGGTGTGAGCGTTGAGCCCACGACGCCCGCCGGGCAGGTTGCGCCGGCGACTGCCACGAGCAACGGGGGAGATGCCGGCGCAACCGCCGGGACCAAGGCCACAAAGCCTGCCAAGAAGGCGCTGCCCCAGACCGGTGACAACGCGCTGGCCATCGTCGGTCTGTTCGGTGTCGCTGGCGCCGCCACCGTGGCCATGGGCGCTGCGGCCAAGCGCCGTAGCGGGGACTGCTAGCCAGACCAGCTCCAGGGACAATTCCGGGCCGCTCCTCAGGTGCGAGGGGCGGCCCGTTTTTGTTCGCGGTGTTCGAAGGCGTTGGCGATGATGTCCCGCACCAGGGCCTACTCTGCCGGCTCGCCCCTGCTCTCGCGCGTGCGGTAGCTCTTCAGCGTCTCGGAGAGCTCGGCATGGATGGACAGGTACTCGGTCACAAGCAGCACGAGCAGGATGCACATGACGATGAGGTAGCCCAGAACGGCGCCCGTGAGCCCGGTGAAGCCGATGAGCAGTGGCGGGATGAACAGCGAGAAACCCAGCGTGAGCAGGTAGACGCGCGTGACGGCCTTCTGGCGGCGCAGCACCGTGATGATCTGGTACAGGAAGTCGATGGCCGCGCAGACGCCGCCCGTGGCCACCATGACGTAGCACAGGCCGCGGAACTGCTCGAAGTCCACGCCGTACAGGAAGCTCATGACCGGGATGCCGACGGTGCCCATGACCACGGCAACGCCTCCCGTGAGCGCCACGATGATGGCAAGCACGGCAAGCACGATGAGGTCGAAGCGGCCGCGTCGCTTGGGATCCGCCCAGATCTCGGCGAGGCGCATGAGCTGCGGCTTGTAGATGAAGCCGATGACCATGATGATGACGTGGGCGGGCGAGAACAGCGCGTTGAAGTACAGCTGGTTGTCGTAGGACAGCACGCCCTCCATGGAGAACTTTGGCATGTTGTCGATGAGGTTGTACAGGAACAGGGCCACGAACAGCGGGAAGCACTGGACGAACAAGTCCTTGACGCCCGCAATCGAGAGCTTGGCGCTCTTGGGCGTCTCGAAGTAGGTGAGCGGCAGCGTGAGCAGCACGAACGAGGCCACGGACGCCACGGCCATCGCGATGCCCGCCGCGCCGATGCTCCTCGTGATGAGGATGAGCACGCAGTAGGCGACGATGACGGCCGCCGAGCGGATTGCCTGGGAGATGCCGGCGAGGTAGAGCTTGTCCATCTGCTGGAGTCGGCCCTCGTAGACGTCGGCGAGGCCGTCGATGGCGCGGTAGACGAACATGCCCATGCACAGCGTGAACATCTGCGGGTCATAGCCGCGCAGCTGACAGTAAAGGATGCCCACGATGAGCATGACGATGCACGTGAGCACGCGGTTTGCCTGGTAGTCCGCAAACGAGTGCCTCTCGGCGAGGTCGGAGACCTGGAACGTTCGCACGCCATAGTTGGCGATGAACAGCAGCAGCGTTCCCGTCACGAACGCCATGGAGAAGCGGCCTGCCTGCTCAACGCCCACGAGCTGCGTGGTCACCACGGAGAGCACGGGGAACACGACGCCCCAGGCACCGAGGCCCACGGAGTTCCAGATGTAGTCGCGCGTGGTGTTGTGAGCGGCGTACTGCTCCGTCTGGCTCGACAGCGAGCCGGAGTACACGGCGCCGATGAGACGGTTCCACCAGTTGCCCACGAGCATGCCCAGGCGGCTTGGCCTCTTGGCGCGTCGCGGGCGTTCGGTCGTGCGCTCCTCGCGAGCGTCAGAGCGTTCGCGTGGGCGTCGCTTCCGCTCCGTGCCCTCGCGGCGCCCCTCGCCGCTTCGCGCGTGCCTGCGCTCGACGGGCCGGACCTGCGCACCAGCGCCTCTTTTGAACGGGTTATCCATCCGCGTCTCCCTCGTCTTCGCTAAGCTCCCATTCTACCCAAGCCAGCGAGACGGCCACGGCGGGCGGCCACGCCCAAGTCCTCCGCGAGCGCGTGCGGGGGGGGCGACGGGGGGCCTGAGAGAACATTCCGCAGCCGTGCTTGCACGGCGAGGACGTTCTCGACGGTCCCTCCGTCGCCCCCCCCGTGAGCCCTACTCCGCGGACTTGAGCGCGCCCACCATGTCGATGCGGTCGATCGAGCGTCTCGTCATCGCGCAGACGACGACCGCAAACAGCAGCGACAGGCCGCACGAGGCCAGGATGCTCGTGGGCGCGATCTCCACGGCAAAGTACATGGACGGCATGTTGAGCACGTACGTGAGCGCGTGCGAGAGCGCGATGCCCAGCGGGATGCCGGCAATCGTGCCGATGAGCGCAAGGATGAGCATCTCCTTGTTGATGTAGGTGCGAACCTCTGGCTTGCGGAAGCCCAGCACCTTGATCGTGGCCAGCTCGCGCTCGCGCTCGGAGACGTTCGTCGTGGACAGCGTGAGGAGCACGACGAACGAGAGGCCCGCAGCAAGCACCGTGAGCAGCACCGTCACGCAGCTGATGAGCATGAAGACATTCGAGAAGTCGCGCACGGCCGCCTGGGTGCTCACGACCGAGAGGAACGTCGTGTCGCTCGCGAGCTCGTCGGCGAAGGCGATCTTCTCGTCCACGCTGCCGTCGAGGTGCGCGAGAAGGGCGTTTGCCTCGAGATTCTCGCCGAAGGTGGCCTCGTATGTGGACTGGGTCATGTAGATGGCGTCCCCGAGGTAGTTCATGACGATGCCGTCGACCTTGGCCGAGCCGCGGTTGAGTGACGTGTCCTGCAGCGACGCCTCGTCGCCGGCCGCGAGGCCCATGACGTTGGCGAGGCTCTTCGTGACGAGCACGCCGCCGTCCGCCGTGGCGTCTGCCAGCGACAGGTGGCTGCCGTTCTCTGCCTGCAGGTCGATGTAGCCGTCGAGCGAGAAGCCGTCTGGCACGACGACGAGCTGCACGGTCTCGATCGTGTCGCCAAAGCCCGCGCTGACGTTCTCGGTGCGGACGGTCGTGTAGTCCAGGACGCGCGCGTCGTTCGTGAGGCGGCTCGCGGCCTGCTCGAGGTCGTCGGGCTGCGTGGCTGCGAGCACGTCATAGGTGTAGATGCCGGGGCGCGCGTCCGTGCCGTACTGGTTGGCGGAGAGCGCCTGGACGGTGTCGTTGATGGCAAAGCCGGCGATCATGAGCGCGCAGCAGCCGGCCACGCCAAACACCGTCATGGCGAGGCGTCCCTTGTAGCGGAAGAGGTTGCGTGCCGTGACCTTGTTGAGGAACGAGAGGTGCCGCCACACGGGACGCACGCGCTCGAGCAGGATGCGCTTGCCTGCCTTGGGCGCGCGGGGGCGCATGAGCTGGGCGGGTTGCTCGGCGAGCTCGTGGCGCACGGTGAGTGCCGTGGCCGCGCCGATGCCTGCGACGAACATCCCACAGGCCAGCGCGCACAGTCCGGCCGAGAAGTGCAGCGAGAAGTGCGGGAACGTGTACATGAGGCGGAAGAACATGAACAGGAACTCCGGCAGGGCGACAAAGCCCAGCACGGACCCCACGATGCCGCCCACAACGGCGGCGCCCGTCGTGTAAAGCACGTACTTGCTCATGATGCGCGCGCGGGAGTAGCCGAGCGCCTTGTACAGGCCGATGAGCCCGCGCTCCTCCTCGACCATGCGCGCCGCCGTGGTGAGCGAGACGAGGATGGCTACCGTGAGGAAGATCGCGGGGAACGCCACGCCGATCGTCTCGATGCAACTCGCGTCTGTGTCGATGGAGGCAAAGCTCGAGATGGCCGAGCGGTCCTGGACGTACCACGTGGCGCTGCCGACGCTCGCGAGCTTGGCACGGGCCTCGGCGATCCTGGCGAGGGCGTCGGCCTTCTTGTCCTCGTACTCGGCGCGACTGCTGTCGAGCGTGGCCTGGCCCTCGTCTGCCTGGGCCTGGGCATCCGCAAGCTGGGCCGCGGCGTCGTCGATCATCTGCTGGGCGGTGGCTCGCTGCTCGTCGAGCGTGGTCTGGCCCTCGTCGAGCTGGGCGGAGAGAGCGGCGAGCTGCTCGTCCGCCGCGTCCGTCGCGGCCGAGACGGCGCTGGCCTCGGCGGCGTCGAGCTGGGCCTGCGCGGCGTCGATGAGCGCGGGGAGCTGCTCGGCGCAGACGCCTTGGGTGGCAAGCTGGGTGTCGAGGGCGGCGAGCTGGGCCTTGACGTCTGCGAGCTGGCCCTGGAGGGCCACGAGCTGCGCGGTGAGCTCGCTCGTGTCCTGGCCTGTGGCCTCGAGCTGGGAGATCTGCTCCTCGAGGGCGGTGATGGCGCCCTCGAGCTGGCCTGCCGCCTTCGTGAGGGCGTCGTGGGCGTCCCTCGCCTGGATGAGGGCGTCGCGGCCGGTCACGCCTGCCTTGTACTGATCGTTTGCCGCAAGGGCGTCGCGGGCGGCCTGCGCGGCCTGGGCGTGCGCCGCCTCGCGCGTGGCGGGGTCGGCGAGCTGGGCGCGGCCCGCGTCGATCTGGGCCTGAGCCTGGGCGAGCGCGTCGAGGGCGGTGGCCTTCTGGCTCGCGAGCTGGGCGCGGCTCTCCTCGATCTGTGCCAGGGCGTCGTCAATGGTTGCCTGTGCCTCGGCAAGCTGGTCCTCCACCTCGTCGAACTGCTCGTTGGCGCTTGCCTCGGCGTCGTCGATCTGGGCGGTGCCGTCGGCCACGATCTGCTGCTCGCGGGCCGTCTCGCGCTCGTCCTTGATGGCCTCGGCCTCGGCCTTGACGTCGCCTACGCGCCGCACGTACTCGTCTGAGAAGCAGCTCACGCCACTGGCGCCAGAGACGCGCAGGTAGACCACCGAGTAGGCACTGGACGTCGCCGCGTCGTCCGCCACGAAGAACGAGTACTTGGCGCCCGTGGAGCGAAACGACGCCGAGCCATTCTTGGCCGCGACGCTCGTGGGGTCGATGACCTCGCCCACGATCCTGTAGGTGTGGCGGGCGAACTGCTCGGTGCTGTCGCCCGTGTCCGTCTTAAGGTCGTCGAAGCGTCCTTCGTAGGCGTGCTCGAGAAGCTCGGTGAGTTCGTCGTCGGTGAGGTCGGCCCACTCATCGAGGTCGATGCCGTCATCCGTGGCGGCACGAGCGAGGTCGTCTGCGTCGATGTCTGCGAGGAGCTCGCGTGCGTCGTCGGAGAGCTCGAGGTCGTCGCTGTCGTTGATGTCTTCGAGAAGGTCGGCGGCGCGCTCGCGCTGGTGCTCGGAGGCGTCGTCTGCGGCCCAGGTGGACTCGTCTGCGTCCACGCCAAACGTTACGGTGTCTCCGATGCACTTGCCGCTCGCCTCGAGGTACTCGCTCGTTACGGCAAGCTCGTCTGCGTCGCCGGGCAGGCGGCCCTCAATGAGGTAGGGCTCGTTCATGTCGCCCTTGGAGATGGCGCTCACGCTCACAGACTGGTGGGAGCCGCCCACCTCGGTGTAGGCCGTCTCGGACCAGCCGCCCTGGGCGGCATCGACCCCGCCAAGGGCGGCGAGCGCGCTCACGTCGTCGTCCGTGAGCCCCAGGGTGGATTGGACGCTTACGTCGTAGAGACGCTGGGCGTCAAAGAACTCGTCTGCGGACAGGCGAAGGTCCTCGCAGGCAATCGTGAGGCCGATGAGCATCGTGGTGCCAAGAACGCAGATCGCGGCGAGCGCGGCGAAGCGGCGGGCGCTGTGGCGGATGGTTCGCAGGGTGTCTTTTGCGAGGGCTGAGCGCATGCGTGTTCCTTATGGGCAGCGTCCGCGGCGGCGGTGCCGGGCGACCCTGGCACCGCCGCCGCGACGCGCTACCACTCGATGTGGCTGATGGGAGTGGGGGAGGGGTTCGTGCTCATCTCGGTGACCTGGCCGCTCTTGAAGCGGATGAGGCGGTCTGCCATGGGCGCGAGCGCCGCGTTGTGGGTGATGAGCACCACGGTGATGCCCTCGTGACGGCACGTGTCCTGGAGCAGCTGAAGGATCTGCTTGCCCGTGACGTAGTCGAGCGCGCCCGTGGGCTCGTCGCACAGCAGCAGCTTTGGGTTCTTGGCCACGGCGCGCGCGATGGAGACGCGCTGCTGCTCGCCGCCGGAGAGCTGGGCGGGGAAGTTGGACAGCCGCCTGCCGAGGCCCACCTTCTCGAGCGTCTCCCTCGCATCGAGCGAGTCGGGGCAGATCTGGGCCGCAAGCTCGACGTTCTCGAGTGCCGTGAGGTTGGGCACGAGGTTGTAGAACTGGAAGACGAAGCCCACGTCCGCGCGGCGGTACTCCACGAGCTCCGCCTCGCTCGCGTCCGTGATGTCGCGGCCGTCCACCGTGACGCGCCCCGAGGTGGCCGTGTCCATGCCGCCGAGGATGTTGAGGGCCGTCGTCTTGCCCGCGCCCGAGGCGCCGAGGACCACGGCGAGCTCGCCGCGCTCCACGGAGAAGCTCGCGCCGTCCAGCGCGCGCACCTCCGTGTCCGCCGAGCCGTATGACTTCACGACGTTGTCGAACTCTATGTATGCCATGGGCCTCCCTTGGTGGCCGTTGTACCTGCGCCAAGTATACCTGTGCGGCTAGGCGTGGGCCTTGCCCTGGTTTGCCACGGCCTGCATCTTTGCCGCCACGGCGGCCGCGTCGCCCAGGTAGCGCTTGCCCAGCACGTTGAGGCCGCGGTCGAGCGTGTAGACGAGCGGCACGCCCGTGGGGATGTTCACCGTGAGGATCTGCTCGGGCGTGAGCTTCTCGAGCTTCATGACGAGCGAGCGCAGCGAGTTGCCGTGCGCGGCGATGAGGACGCGCTTTCCGGCGAGCATCTGCGGGCGAATGACCTCCTCGAAGTAGGGCCAGGCGCGGGCGATGCAGTCCCTAAGACACTCGGTGTAGGGCAGCTCGTCTGCCGGCACGTCTCGGTACATGGCCTGCGCGTGGGGGTCGCGCGCGTCTCCCGGCTCGAGCGCGGGCGGGCGCACGTCGAACGAGCGGCGCCAGGTGAGCACCTGCTCCTCGCCGTGCTCGGCGGCCGCGTCCGCCTTGTTGAGGCCCTGCAGCGCCCCGTAGTGACGCTCGTTGAGCTTCCACGTCTTCACGACGGGCAGCCACTCGCGGTCCATCTGCCCCAGCACGATGTCGAGCGTGTGGATGGCGCGCTTGAGCCTGGAGGTGTAGCAGACGTCGAAGTCGAAGCCCTCCTCGGCAAGGGCGCGACCGCCTGCCGCCGCCTCCGCGCGCCCCTCGTCCGTGAGGTCGACGTCCGTCCAACCGGTGAAGAGGTTCAGCTTGTTCCACTCGCTCTGCCCGTGCCTGATCAGGACGAGCTGCATGGTGTTCTCGCTCATGTGTTGCCTCCCTGTTGTTTGCCGTGCCGCCTGCGCGGCCGGCTCCGTTCGTATAGACTTGTCCGCAGAGTTTACCTTGCGATACTTGCAAGTTCACTATAGTTAACTTCTAGCCTGCGGCGCCGAGAAACTCGCCGCGTGGGGAGGCATTCATATGGGTCCCGTCGACTTTGCCGTGATCGCGGTCGTTGCCGTGGTGTTCGCGCTGTGCGTGCGTGCCATCGTTCGCTCGCAGCGGGCCGGCGAGTGCGCAGACTGCGCCTCGGGCGGCTCGTGCAACGCCCACAAGACGGGCCACTGCCACGAGTCCGCCAAGCTCATGGCAGACGCTGCCGCTGCCGCCGCCCGCTACGAGGCCGACAAGCGCTAGCGCGAGGGGCGCCGCCGCTGGCGTGTGTCGAAATCGCGGGTAACAGCCTAGAAACACGCGTGTGAGACAGTTAGCCCGTTAGGTTGGGACAGCGCTGTGCCGCCCGAGCGGCCCGAGCGCAACATGCACCGTCTGCGAGGTAACTCGATGACAAACGAGCAGAACATCGACTTCGTCCTTCGCTCCGTCGAGGAGCGCGACATCCGCTTCGTGCGCCTGTGGTTCACCGACGTTCTCGGCAACCTCAAGTCGTTCGCCATCTCCCCCGAGGACCTCGAGGAGGCGTTCGAGGAGGGCATCGGCTTCGACGGCTCGGCCGTTGACGGCTTCGCCGCGCTCGAGGAGTCCGACATGCTCGCCTTCCCGGACGCAAGCACGTTCCAGGTCCTGCCGTGGCGTCCGTCCGAGAGCGGCGTGGCGCGCATCTTCTGCAACATCCGCACGCCGCAGGGAGACCCGTTCCCCGGTGACCCGCGTGCCTGCCTCTACCGCGCCTTCCGCGCCGCCGACAAAGCCGGCTACGTGCTGAACGTGAGCCCTGAGCTCGAGTTTTTCTACTTCAAGGAGGACACGACCGTTTCCCGTGGCTCGGCCGTGCCCGTGCCGCTCGACAACGCCGGCTACTTTGACCTCACGCCCGACGACTCCGCGCGAGACCTGCGCCGCGACCTCACGCTCGAGCTCGAGCAGATGTCCATCCCGGTGGAGTACTCCTACCATGCCGCCGCGCCGTCGCAAAACGGCGTGTCGCTGCGCTACTCGGAGGCCGTGACCTGCGCCGACAACATCATGACGGCCCGTCTCGTCATCAAGCAGACGGCGCGTCAGCACGGCATGTTCGCCTCGTTCATGCCCAAGCCGCTCTCTGGCGTGGCGGGCTCTGCGATGTTCCTCTCCCAGTCGCTGTTCGATCACGACGGCAACAACCTGTTCTGGGCCGAGGGCAAGGGCTCGGTGCACCATCTGTCCGCCACCGCTCAGCACTACGTGGCGGGCCTGCTCAAGTACGCGCCGGAGTTCGCGCTCGTCACGAACCCCACGGTGAACTCCTACAAGCGCCTCGTGCCCAACGGCGAGGTGCCCTGCTTTGCCACCTGGGGCTCCAAGAACCGTTCCGCCTTCGTGCGCGTGCCCACGTACAAGCCGGGCAAGCAGCTGAGCCGTCGCGTCGAGCTTCGCAGCCCCGACCCCACGTGCAACCCCTACCTCACCATGGCCGTGACGCTCGCCGCGGGCATGAGGGGCATCGCCGAGGAGCTGCCGCTGCCCGAGGAGTCCAGCGTGCCGTTCTCCGAGCTCGCGGCCTCTGGCGTGACGCGTCTGCCGCACGATCTGGGCGAGGCCGTCGAGGCGTTCGCGGGCTCCGAGCTCATGCGCGAGACGCTCGGCGACCACATCTTCAACTACCTGCTCACCGAGAAGCGCGAGGAGTGGGCCGAGTACTCCCAGACCGTGACCGACTGGGAGCTGCGCCACTACTACGGCGGCTTCTAGG
>ERZ808240.4685-NODE-4685-length-11842-cov-6.360991_pt1 | contig 11842 bp, 8 predicted proteins | sample MGYA00521084_ERZ808240 | MGnify/ENA primary metagenome ERZ808240 (study PRJEB31516, sample SAMN03275571) | gut metagenome | biome: mammalia-associated habitat; material: feces | host: Papio cynocephalus | place: Kenya | collected 2012-08-06 ... | reverse complement strand
ATCAGCAGGCGGAAATAGAGAATCAGCAGGCGGAAATAGAGAATCAGCAGGCGGAAATAGAGAATCAGCAGGCGGAGCTGGAGAACAAACAGGCGGAAATAGACAACAAGAAGGCAGAATTGGAGAATAAGCAGACGGAATTAGAAGACAAGCAGGCGGAAATAAAGAATCTGCAACTGTATATAATTAAGCAGTTAAAGGAAAGCAACCAACCGAAGGAAGAAGCTGTTTTAAGATTAACAGAGATCTGCAATCTGCCGAAAGAACGTGCATTGGAAATAGTGGAAAACTATTGGAATTCTTAAAAACAACTAAATATTTTAATCGCGAAATCCGATATAATATATGATATAATGAAGCACGCTGATGCGTGCGTAGGTCATCACGCTATCGCGTGGTGACATGTGATATATTACGTATAATGTGAGCAAAACGGAATTTGCTCTTGTGCGAACGGAGTCGCGGATACAAAAGAAGTTAGGAAAAGTAGATGACCCTCGCATAGAATTATGCGGGGGTTTTTATATGCAAATATATGGGAAGAAAGATATATGATTGAATTAGATCAGGAAACACTTCGAAAATTGCAAATGACAGAGCTTGAAATGTTGAAAGAAGTTGACAGAATTTGCCGAAAATACAACATAAAGTATTCATTGGATGGTGGTACCTTATTAGGTGCGATACGGCATGATGGATTTATTCCGTGGGATGATGATGCGGATGTAGTGATGCTTCGATCTGAATACATCAAGTTTTATAAAGCATGCAAGAAGGAATTAGATACGGAGCGATTCTTCTTACAGGATTTTCGGACAGATGAAAATTACCGCTGGGGCTATTCGAAGATGCGCAGAAATGGGACTGTGTTCTTACGTGAAGGACAGGAACATGGTAATTGGAATCAAAGTGTGTTTATTGATATATTTGTATACGATCAGGTGCCAGATAATAAGCTGCTTAGACGGATTCATTTATTTGTTTGTTATTGTATCCGGAAAGGATTGTATTCGGAGGTTGGGAAAAAGGGTGCACCGAATGCAGCTCTTAGATGTTGGTATAAAATTATTAACAGGATTCCAAGAAATCAATATGTTCGTTTGTTAGAGAAAATTGCAAATAAAACAAATCAAAAGCGTACAGAGCTTGTACGGCATATGACATATCCATACAGGAAAGAATGCCGATACGGATTGCCAAGAGAGTGTTTTGATGAATATATCGAGAAGGATTTTGAGGGGTATAATTTTAAGATATTCAAGAAATACGATTTGTATCTGACGAGACTATATGGAGATTATATGACATTGCCACCGGTAGGAGAACGGAAAGTGCATCCGGTAAGTAAAATAAGAGTTTAGAAATAATTGGAGAAAGGGGCTAATTTGTATGTCAAAAGTTTCTGTGATTATTCCAATATATAATATTGAAAAATATGTTGAACAATGTATTCGAAGTGTTATGAACCAGACTTTGCAGGATATTGAGATTATTTGTGTGGATGATGGATCTACTGATAAAAGTGGGGAAATATGTGATGAGTTATGCAGAGAAGATAGTAGAATAAAAGTGATTCATAAAAAAAATAGAGGGTTGGTATCCGCAAGAAAAGCTGGTTTAGCATATGCAACAAGTGAATATGTAGGATTTGTGGATGGAGATGATTGGGTTGAAGAAGAATTTTATCATGAATTGCACAATGCAATGATTGAAAATGAAGTGTCTATGGTAGAATCCGGCATAATTGATGATACTGCCTTAACTATGAGAACCCGCGAAATGAAATGTAAAGAGAATACATACAAAGAGAAAGTTTTTGTGAAGGAAATTGCACCGTACTTAATATATGATGGTTCTTTTTATAGTTTTGGTATAATTACTCCTAACATATGGAACAAATTATTTGTCACATCTTGTATAAAACAGATATATGATCATATAGATGATGAGTGTTCAATGGCAGAGGATTTTGCAAGTGTTTATTCATATCTTATGGTATATCAATCTGTTACAGTTCTGAACAGAGCATATTATCATTATCGTGCAAATCCGGTTTCTGTAAAAAGGAAAAAGTATGACAATATGATAGATATTTTATTAAAACATAAAAAAAATTTATTTTATTATATAAACAAATTAAAATACAATAACAACTATAAAGAGCAATTAAATTATTTTTGGCTATATAGTTTATTTATGTCAAGAATGGATTTATTTGATTTGCCAGACGAAAAAATTGTTCCATATGGAGGGATTAGAAAAGAACAAAAGATTATATTATATGGAGCGGGAGTCATGGGAATCTATTTATACAGATATTTGGTGGAAGAACATGGATTTCAATATGTAACGTGGGTGGATAGAGATTATAAAGTATTATCGCAATATTATCCGGTTGTGTCTCCGGAAACAATTGAACCTAATGGGGATGAATTGATTGTGGTTTCAGCAATGAAAACAAGTGCGGTTCAGGGAATAAAGGAAGATTTGATGAAAAAGGGGATCTCTGATAAAAGAATTAGATGGATTAAAGATCAATATATTGAACGTCCAGAGAAATATTTACCATTACAATTAAGATGAACGGAGTAGAAAATGAAGGTAAGTTTTATCATTCCGATATACTTTGGAAAAAAGTATTTAAAATCTTTATTTGAAAATCTATCTGAAATAGCAGAAAAAGCATATAAAGAAAGTGGTTGTAAAGTAGAGATAATTTTTGTTAATGACAGCCCAGAACAAAAAATTACATATACTTCGACAAATGTAGATTTTATTGTTTTGAATAATGATCAAAACAGAGGAATTCATTATTCAAGAGTTCGCGGACTTGCTGAAGCACAGGGGGATTATGTTGTCTTTTTAGATCAAGATGATAAACTTGATTCCTCCTATCTTGTTTCGCAATTGAAATGTATAGGAGATTATGATGTCGTTGTTTGTAATGGAATATTTAGAAATGATAGAGCGATAATGCAAAATGAGGAGGCATATAGAAAGGTCAAAGATAAAACATATTACATTGGGCATTTGGATTCAATCATATCACCGGGACAGGCATTAATAAAGAGAACGGCAATACCGGTAGCATGGACACAATATATTATGAGAAATAATTATTGCGATGATGCGCTACTTTGGGTATTGATGAAAAACGATAATAAAAAGTTTAAGGTCAACAAAGAGATTTTATACTATCATTGCGAAACAGATAGCAATACATCGTTTAATTGGGGGAATAATGCGGTTGCCCTAAAGGAAATGAAGAATATTGTTTTGGAAAATAATCTACTTACCAATGACAATGCTGCTTATTTTATAAGAGGTGCAGATGATAAGATAAAGAAACAGACGAAATATAAAAAATTGGAAGATAACATGAGTGTGATTGAACAAAATAATGTCATATTAAAAAAATATTTTAAGAAAAGAAATATACAATGCGTGGATCTTTATGGATATGGTGTGTTTGGTAAACGATTGGAAAAAGTATTGGATAAAATGGAAATCTCTGTGAGAAATATTATTGATCAAAATATTGTTTTAAATAGTAGGCGAAGAATAATAAATATAGATACTTATAAAGAACAAGCACAAAAGAACTTTTTGATTATTACACCAATAATGTCAGTAAATGAGATTATGGATAATTTGAGAGATACGAATAATTATAAAATTTCTTTGGCAGAAGTGTTAAATGATGCAATGCAAGAAATTTAAAATGTAGATTTGAATGGCATGCATTCAGAAAGGAAATATATGTGTAGGGTTTCAATTATAGTACCAATATATAACACCGACAAATATTTAGCTAAGTGCATTGAAAGTATTTGTAATCAAACTTTTAAGGATTTACAAATAATATTAGTAGATGATGGTTCTACAGATTCTAGTGGTTCAATATGTGATATGTATGCTGCTTTAGATGAGCGAATAATTGTAATACATAATTGTAATCAAGGAGTAGTTCAATCTCGAAAGGCAGGATTGGCAGTTGCAAAAGGGGAGTTAATTGCATTTATTGATAGTGATGACTGTATGGACGAATTAGCTATACAACATATGTATGAACGTATGCAAGATAGTAGTTCAGATATTGTTATTTGTGGATATATTATAGATAAAGATAATAGTTCGCGAATGGTAAAAAATATTGTAAAGTCGGGAGTGTATAGCAAATTTGACTTGGAGTTAATATATCGAAAATTAATTTTTGATGATGCATATATGCAACCAAGTATAATACAATCTATGTGTGGTAAATTGTTTAAGAAAAAATTACTTTTGGAGACATCTGGAGATATCGATGAAAGAATTACATTAGGGGAGGATGCGTCATTTGTTTTTCCGTATTTGTTAGCATGTAATTCTATTTGTATATCGGATAAGTGTTATTATCATTACCAAATCAGAAATGGTTCTATGTGTGCGAAAAAAGATTTGTTTGTTTTTGAGAGGATTGAAGCGTTCCAACAGTATTTATTGAATAAATTGTCAGGGTATCCGGCAAAATATATGTTGGATTTACAGATAAAAAAATATATAGTGCATCTATTAGAAATGGCAATAAGAAATACTTATGGCATATGCTATTACAAGCAATATGTTTTTGCTTCAAAATTAATAAGCGATATAAAAGGAAAAAATATTATTGTATATGGGGCTGGAGAAGTAGGCAAGGATTATGTTGAAGTATTATTAGCACAAGGAATAACACCAAGGTGGGTAGATAAGAATAAAAACGGTGAAAAGTATTTAGATGTTATAATAGAAAGTACAGATATAATAAATGAGGACGTGGATGTAATAGTGGTTGCGGTTTTACGTCAGACATTATATGAGTCTATCAAAAATGAATTAACTAAATTTGTTGATAAAGAAAAAGTTATTTGGGCAAAGCCAAGCGTAAATGCGTGGTCAAGAAATATAAGATTTCTATAACCAAGAGTATTCCCAAAGATTACATACGAGGAGTGAAGGTAAATGGTAAATCATCAGGGCAAACAGCTTATATACTGGGGGGCTGGTGTATTTTGTAAATATATCTTAGATTATTATGATTTGAAACCAGATTTCTTAGTAGACAGTAATATTGATAGTGCTGAAGACTTGAATGGCATAAAAATTATAAATCCCAATGATATTGTATTTAATAAAGACATGTTTGTCGTAATTACCATAAAATCTGAAACACAAACTCAAGAAATAAAACATTATTTAAAAGCACACGGATTGGAAGAAAATCAAAATTTTTGTACGTTTCGAGATTTTTTTAATGTTTGGCATAAGAATATAAGGCAATGCCTTGCTTATATAGAAAAAAAGGATTGGACGTTTCAAGAAAAGATATTGCTACTTGTTCCCTTGTTTCAAGTAAGAAATTCAAAGGGGTTTATCAATTTTATTAGAAAATATGTTGAGGCAAGGAATAAAGAAGGAAAAGAAGTAGTACTTTTATCTGATTTAAAATCAATATCGTATAAAAGGGCGTCAGAGTTAGTAGGAACAACGGTAATTAATGTACCTACATTTGAAGATTGCGCGAAAAGCGATATACAGCCGGAGACATTAATGGAAATAGTAGAGATTGAACGAAGAAAGATAGATGATAATAACCATACGGTCAGAAAAGATATTTGTATTTATAAGTTCTATCTGGAAGTGCTTAATATATTAAAGCCTGAAAAGGTTATCATGTGGGGGGGATGGAAGGTAGACAATTATATAGTTGAGGCGATTGCAAAGAAAAAAGGAATTGCATATGGCTATATGGAGCATGGATGGTTGCCAGGTACATATCAGGTTGATCCAAAAGGGATAATGGGGCAAAGTGAATATGCTGGAAGTTTAGAAATCCAACAATGCAAGGATTTCGTGGAAGACAAGTATGATATAGAACAAATTAAACGTTTTATAAAAGACAAACAATTAGATACCAGAATATTTCAAGAAACGGAAGAGGATAATCGTGCATTAGAAAATATAGACTATAACAAAAAAACAATATTCTTGGTTGGTATGGATGATTATGGCATGCAAATGAATCCGAATGATACATATTGGAGTAAATATATTTCAAGTAATGTGAAATCAACGGAGGAGGCTCTTTATCAGTTAGTTAGTATTTGTAAAAAAAATCAATATAATTTAATTTTTAAACCACATCCGGGAAATCCTGTTTCAGATTGGATAGAAAAAAGCAATGAGATTATTCTTGTGAAGAAGTGTGCAGTCGATAAGCTTATCAAACTTGCAGACGTTGTTGTAAGTATCGGGTCTGCTGTGGATTTTAAGACTTTAATATATGATAAACCATTAGTACAATTGGGGTTAAATGCATTAGTTGGTAAAGAATGTACATATGTTGTTAAGAACAAAGAAGATTTTAAATCAAAAATTGAACAAGCTTTGTCGTATGGGTTTACGGACAAGCAAAGGGGAAATTATAACAATCTACTTCAGAATCTACTCCAAAAATATTTGTGGGATGATTTGACAGAGAGAACGGTAAGATATGGGTGTTTACCAGAAAGGGACTTTTTGAATGAATAAATATAATTTATTAGATTGCACCTTAAGAGATGGTGGATATATCAATAAGTGGAAGTTTAAAAATGAGGAAATAACAGATATCATCGATAATCTTGATAAGGCTGGTATGGATTATATTGAAGTTGGATACTTGAATAGAGATGGAGAAGAGGCGGATTCAACACAATATAAAACAATTTCTCAAATTGCAGATATCATGCCAAAAAGAAAAGACAAAAAAAGCTTTTTTTTGGCTATGGTTGATGTACAACAATATTCCGCAGAGGATTTAGAATATAACAATGATAATATAATAGATGGAATCAGAGTCGTTTTTTACAAGCATCAAATAAAAGAGGCAATTGAATTTGCAAAAGTGGTAATAGAAAAAGGGTATAAATTATTTATGCAACCGATGGTGACTATTGATTATTCTATTGACGAATATGCAGAACTGATTTCTGCTATTGCAAAACTTGAACCATATGCAGTTTCTATTGTTGATAGTTTTGGGTATATGATAAAAGAAGATTTTAGAAAATATTTTAAGGTTTTAGATAATATTTTGCCGAATGAAACCATGATAGGTTTTCATTCTCATAATAATATGAACTTGGCGTTTATAACAGCGCAAGATGTTTTAGAGTATAATACATGTAGAAGGTTGATTATTGATTCGTCTTTGTATGGGATGGGAAGAGGTGCTGGTAATCTTAATACAGAGTTAATTACAAATTATTATAATATGACGTTGGGATACAAATATAAGATTGATAAAATTATGATGTTAATTAGTAAATATATAATGTTAATCTTTAAAGAAAGAGCTTGGGGATATTCTCCATATTTATTTTTGACTGGATTGCATCATTACCATCCTAATTTCGCGTGTTATTTATTGGAAGAATATGATGTTACGGTATGCGAGTTTGAAGATTTTCTGTTGACAATTCCAGAAGAAATGAAAACAAAATGTAGAAAAAATTATGTTATTGATATGTATAAAAAATATAAAGGAATACAAGAATGAAAAAGATAGTTGCAGTAATGCCAATCAAACTTAATAATGAGCGATTACCAGGAAAGAACACAAAGCTGCTGGGTAACAAACCGCTTTTACAGTATGAATTAAATACTTTGTTGCAAATAAAAGAGATTTCAGAAATCATAGTATATTGTAGCAATAAAGAAATTGTTACTTATTTACCTGAAGGTGTTAGGTTTGTAGAGAGACCCGAATATTTGGATTTACCAACCGCAAATTTCACTCAGATTTTCGAGACATTTATGAGTGCCTATGACGCAGATATATATATTTATGCTCATGCAACAGCTCCATTTATAAAAGAGTCAACTGTAAGGAAATGTATAGATGCAGTTTTAAAGGATGAATATGATTCCGCTTTTTGCGCTGAAAAAATTCAGGATTATTTATGGAAGAATGGAGAACCGTTAAATTTTGATGCAGAGAATTTGCCTAGAAGTCAAGATCTAGAGGTTATGTATAGAGAAACTTCGGGAGTTTATGTTTTAAAAAAGGAAGTATTTCAAAAATATAAAAGAAGAATTGGGAAAAAGCCATTTATATGCGAAGTGGACGCAAAAGAAAGAATAGACATCAATACATATAACGATTTTTTGTTAGCTGAGAAATTTTTAAATGTAGACTTGTAGAGGAGAATGCTATGCCAAAATTAAGTGTGATTATGCCGTGCTTAAATGTTGTGAATTACATAAAAGAATGTATGGAAAGCATAATAAATCAAACATTAAAAGATATTGAAATAATTGTTGTAGATGCGGGATCGACAGATGGAACTTTAGATATTCTTGCAGAGTATCAAAAAAAGGATAATAGAGTAATTATTTTACATTCTGATGTAAAAAGCTATGGTTATCAAGTTAATATGGGCATAGATATAGCAAAGGGTGAGTGCGTAGGCATTGTAGATACAGATGATATCGTTGATATAAATGCATATAGTTATTTATATAAAGTGCTTATTGAAAATGATTTGGATTATGTAAAAGGATATGCGAAAGCATTTTGGAATATAAAAAGTGAACGATTATCGTATTGGCCAATATGTAATTTCTATATTGGTTCAGAAATGGTAAACAAAGTAATTTGTCCATGTAAAATGCCGAAGTTAATTGTGAATGATCATTTCCTGTGGCAAGGAATTTACAAAAAGGAATTATTAAAAGATATTCGGTTGAATGAAACACCAGGGGCGGCATTTCAGGATCAAGGATTTTGTCTCCAAGTTTTTATGAACGCAACAAGAGCAATGTATGTAGATTATTGTGTATATTATTATAGACAGGATAATGTAGCGTCTTCAACATTTAGTACAAGAGGATTTGAATACACTTATCAGGAATTCATGTTGAATAAACATTATTTAAAGGATACTGATTCTTATTGGAAAAAGTATTTTTACGCTAGAATGTTGGATCAATGTATTGGTAGATATAATAATATGATGTTTTCAAAAGACTATTGTTATAATGTTGAAGAGGATATATTAAACATTCGCAGATCACTTATAGAGGCTGAAAAAGAATATAATATATCAGAGGTGTTGTCTGGAGATAACATAAAAAGACTTGAATTACTTACAGATGGTCCTAGAGTGTTGTATGATTATATGAAAAAAGATTTTGATAATAAAAGAAGGCAATTTAAGGAGATATATGAACGCTTAAGAGGAAAAAAAATTGTTATAGTTTCATCTGGTTTGTGGGCTCGATTCTTTTTTGAATTGCTTGATGATTCTATATCCGTGTTAGGATTTGCAGATAATAACTCGGATTTATGGGAATCTCATGTAGATCAATATATTATTAATTCCTTGAATTATTTCGCGAACTATGATGATGTGGTTTATGTTATTGCAAATAAGTATCATTACGAAGAATTGATAATGCAGTTGAACGAAATAGGAATAAGTAACGATAGAATATTAGTTTATAAGAATGGAATTGATTTTTCACTCTTTAAAAGATAAACAAGCATGAATGGAGAAAAATATGGGATGAGTACAACAGATCAGATTTTAAAAGATATTCCCAAAGGTCTTATTGCGTGGATTAAATTTAATATAACAGACAGGGTACTTTATGTTGGAAAAGAATTTGATTCTGTGGCAGAGCATTTGCGTATATTATCTAAACAAAAAAAAATAAAAAGTTGTCAGATTTATACAGTTGATGAGATTCGTGCTGGAATACAAAAACAGGGAATATATGATGTGATAATTTCTGTTTCGGATATTGAAATCGTTGATGAACCTATTGCATTTATTGGTATTTTAAAGAATATGTTATCTCCGCAAGGACGATTTTTTATGGGTGCAAATAACAGGCTAGGGATTCGTTTTTTTTGTGGAGATAGAGATAAATACACTGGCAGAAATTTTGATGGAATTGAAAACTATAGAAGGTATGCTGTAAAAAAGGAAGACATTCTTTCTGGACATATGTATGATAAAGCTGAGTTGAAAAGGATGTTAAGAGAAAGTGGATTTATTCGGTTAAAGATGTATTCCGTATTTCCTAATTTGGAATTCCCTTCAATGATTTTTGCGGAAGACTATATTCCCAATGAAGAACTTAATATTAGAATATTTCCAATGTATGAGTATCCAGACACGATTTTCCTTGAAGAGGAGTATCTGTATAAAGATTTAATTGATAACAATTTGTTTCATTCTATGGCAAATGCATTTTTGATTGAGTGTGTGCAAGATAGTAAAGTGCAACTCTCAGATATAGAGCATGTTACTATGTCTTTAGACAGAGGTCGAGAGGATGCGTTATTAACAATTGTGCACAGCAACAAAATTGTTGAAAAGAAAGCTGTGTTTGAAGCGGGAGTTGAGCGTTTGTATGCATTGATGCGAAATGCAGAAGACCTGAAAGAAATGGGAATCAAGATGGTTGAGGCGAATCTTGAAGGACTTACATATGTAATGCCTTATGTTGAAGCAGAGTCGGCTCTTTCGTATTTGAGAAGATTGGGAAATACAGATATAAAGCAATTCGTTTCAGAAATGGACAGATTTTTTGATACGATTATGCAATCTTCAAACAAATATAAAACAGATATAAAAGGACGGAAATTTATTTGTTTTAAAAGAGGATATATTGATTTGGTTCCACTCAACTGTTTTGTGGTTAATGGAGAGTATGTGTTTTATGATCAAGAATTCTGTGTTGATGACTGTCCTGTTTCGGTCTTGGTTGTTCGACTTATAGATTTGGTATATGGTGGAAATATTAGACTTGAAAAAACTATGCCAAGAAAGTTTTTTTATGAAAGATATGGCGTATTGGAGGAGGTTGATGAGGCACGCAGCTTCGCTTCTGACTTTCTTCGAAAACTCCGAAAAGAAAAGGAGTTGCGTCTGTATCATGAAAAATATTGCCGCAACCCAGAAATCGTCAATGCTAACCGACAGCGCATGAACTACTCCGAGGAAGAATATCAGCGCAAATTTGTTGATATCTTCCGTAACTTGGGAGATCGAAAACTGATCCTTTTTGGATCTGGTGCATTTACAAAGCGGTTTATTGCCATGTACGGAAAGTCTTATGAGATTGCGTACATTCTGGACAACAATGAGAGCCGCTGGGGGCAGCAGTTGGATGGATATGAAATCAAGCCGCCAGCGTATTTGCAGGAGATTTCAAAGGAAGAGTATAAGGTTTTAATCTGTATTAAGAACTATTTGTCGGTGGCGAAGCAGCTGGAGACGATGGGGATTACTGATTATGGAATCTTTGATACAAGCCGCTCTTATGCAAAGCCAGTATATAGGCGGGAATCGATTGATCCAAAGACAGATTCGGGAGCAAATACGAAAAGTGATGATGTCAAAAAAATAGAAAAGAAGAAATATCATATTGGATATGTTGCTGGTGTATTTGACATGTTCCATACAGGACATGTGCGTCTGTTACAGAGAGCCAAGGAGCTATGTGATTATCTGATTGTGGGTGTAGTGTCGGATGAAGATTGTTACCGGCAGAAGAACAAGTATCCGGTGATTTCCTGTGAGGATCGTGTTGAGGTTATCAAGGCGTGTCGGTATGCAGATCAGGTGGAAGCACTTCCGACAGGTTTTGGCGGAATTCGGGATGCCTATAAAATGTTCCAGTTCGATGTGCAGTTTTCGGGGGACGATCATGGGGAGGATGGAGGCTGGCTTGCGGAGAAGGAATATTTGAACAAGCATGGAGCAGACCTCGTATTCTTTGACTACACAAAGGGAATCAGTTCTACGGAGATTCGAAAGAAATTAGAAAG
>ERZ808240.4684-NODE-4684-length-11842-cov-15.023840_pt1 | contig 11842 bp, 11 predicted proteins | sample MGYA00521084_ERZ808240 | MGnify/ENA primary metagenome ERZ808240 (study PRJEB31516, sample SAMN03275571) | gut metagenome | biome: mammalia-associated habitat; material: feces | host: Papio cynocephalus | place: Kenya | collected 2012-08-06 ... | reverse complement strand
ATACCATGAGTTCTTTCTTTTTTGTGCAAAATTCCGAAACATTTTTACACTATCTTGTTTTCTTTTTGTTTGCATTTATTTATTAATAATGATATAATCAAGTGGTATTGGAGGTCTTTATATGCAAAAAGTAGTAGTAGGAATGAGCGGTGGAGTAGATAGTAGTGTTTCAGCGTTATTACTTCAGCAACAAGGATATGAGGTTATTGGATTATTTATGAGAAACTGGGATTCTTTAGCGGATGGAGAGATGGATGCTCCAACTACTGATTCTGGTATTTGTCCTCAAGAAGAGGATTATAATGATGCTAAAAAAGTATGTGATAAATTAGGCATACCTTTATATAGAAAAGATTTTGTTAAAGAATATTGGGATTATGTTTTTACATATTTTCTTGATGAATTAAAAAAAGGAAGAACTCCTAATCCAGATATAATGTGTAATAAATATATTAAGTTTGATATGTTTGCTAAAGAAGCTGTTAAATTAGGGGCTGATTATATTGCTACAGGTCATTATGCTAGAATAAAAGATGGAAAATTATTAAGAGGAATAGATAATAATAAAGATCAAACTTACTTTTTGTCTCAAGTTAGTAAGGAACAATTAAAGAATGTTTTATTTCCAATTGGTGATATGGTAAAACCTGATGTAAGAAAGATGGCTAGTGAATATGGACTTATAACTGCTAAAAAGAAAGACTCTACTGGAATATGTTTTATAGGGGAAAGAAACTTTTCTAACTTTTTGAAAAATTATTTACCTAATCAACCTGGTGATATTGTGAATATTGATACTAAAGAAGTAATTGGTAAGCATATAGGTCTTATGAATTATACAATAGGTCAAAGAAGGGGCTTGGATATTGGAGGATACAAAGATAGAATGTTTGTAGTTGGAAAAGATTTAAATAAAAACATTTTGTATGTTTGTATTGGTGAAGACAATGATTATTTAATAACTGATTCTTGTATAGTTGATACAGTTAATTGGTTAGGCGATAAAAAAATTGAAAAATGTAGTGCTAAATTTAGATATCGTCAACAAGATAATGAGGTTCAATTAAAATGGTTGGATGATGGAAATATTTTAGTAACTTATCCACAAGGAGTAAAGTCGGTAACTCCAGGTCAGGCTTGTGTGTTTTATTTAGGGGAAGAATGTTTAGGTGGTGGAATAATAAAAGAAGTTAGAAAAAATAATAAAAAATTGTGGTATTTGTAAATTGAATATGTAGACAAATTGGATTAATTATGCTATAGTATTAAGTAATTAATGAAATGAGGAGGACAAAAATGAAAGTGAATAACGAAATTGAAGAAATTAAAAAATCACTTGAAAATATCTTGGAGCTTAATAAGCAGAATGTGCAATTATCTGATGATGAAAAATTAAAATTAAGTGTAGAATTATTTAGAAAAATTTTGAATTATGGTGGTATTAAAAATGAAGGTATTCTTTATACAATTGTTAGATTGTTTGCAGATATTCCTTTAGTTAATAATTTGACTACTATTGATGGTAAAGTTATCACTGGGTATAATGATGGATTTTGCGTATTTAATCTTGGTTATGATGGAGAGCCAATTTTTAAGAAATTTTTAACTTTACATTTTATTAATGATACAGTTGTGTTTTATGTATCACGTAATGTGTTAGGATATTCTTTTGAGAGTTCAGTTAAGATATTTAAAGATAATTCTATAGATCAAGTTTTTGATCACATTCATATTGATGGTGTTAATTCAGATAGTGATATGATTTTTGATAAGAATGGAATAGAAGTTAGTGAGGAAAATACTAAATTATATAAAGATAATGGAATGCCAGAAATTAGGGCAACTCAAGTGAAAACTAGAGATGCTAAGGGTGAATATTTTACTTTAAGTAATAAAGTTACAATTAATAATTCTAATGAATATTGTGATAATTCTATTCAAGAAATATCTGATATGCCAGTAGATGAGAGAATTATATTTCCTGATTTAGAGGAGAAGGTATTTGGTGCTGATTATGTAAATAGTTTTTATAAAGATACTTTAGCAAAGTGTAGTGAAGAAGAACTTGCTGTTTATTTTCCAAATCTTGTTAATAGTCTACCTAAATTTAAACGTTCTAATACTAGGGTTAAAAGGCCTTAGTATTTTTTTATTAAAAATATTGTAAGGGTATTGACAAAAATTAGGTATTAGCATATTATATTAGTATGGCAACTAACAAATAGAGGTGTAGATATGAGAGAAAATAGAATATTATATCAAGTAAAGACATTACATAAATTAGTAGTAAGGTATTTTACTAAAGATGAAGACTTTATAACTAAGGTCAAAAAAGAAAAGATAAATTCTGTATTGACACCAACACAAATGGAAATAATAGAGTATATAAAAGAAAATGAGAATAAAGAAATATACCAAAAGGATTTAGAAAATGTATTAAATCTAAGGAGAGCTACTGTATCGGGAGTGTTACAGACTATGGAAAAGAATGGTATATTGGAAAGAATTACTCATCCATCTGATGCAAGGGCTAAAAGAATTATTTTAAATAAAAATGCGGAAGAACTATTTAATGTTGGAGAGCATAAAGTAAAAGAATTAGAAAGTATTATTACTAAAAATATTAGTGTGGAAGATATATCTATATTTTCTAGCGTATTAAATAAAATGATAAATAATCTAAAAGAAGAAAAAGAAAGGAGAGAATAGATATATATAAGTTGCCAATATATCTAGAAAATTATGTTAAAACTATTAAAGAATATAACAAAAAAAGAATGGTGTTATGCCATAATATGTTTTGTATTAATATTTATACAAGTATGGTTAGAGTTGAAAATGCCTGATTATATGCAACAGATAACAGTGCTTGTACAAACAGAAGGTAGTAAAATGAAGGATATCTTAATAAATGGAGGATATATGCTACTATGTGCTTTTGGTAGTTTATTATCTTCGATATTTGTGGGATATTTAGCGGCTAATATTTCTGCTACTTTTTCTCTTAAAACTAGGAAAAAGTTATTTACTAAAGTAGAAAGTTTACCTATGCAAGAAGTTAAAAAGTTTCAAACATCTAGTTTGATTACAAGAACTACTAATGATATTACTCAAGTAGAAATGTTAATTGCAATGGGATTACAATTATTAATAAAAGCTCCAATAACTGCAATATGGGCTATAACTAAAATATTAAATAAGAGTGTTGAATGGAGTATTATTACTGCTATAGCGGTAGCAATTTTATTAACTGTAATAATATGCTTAATGTTAATAGTAATGCCTAGATTTAAAATAGTACAAAAATTAACTGATAAGTTAAATAATGTTACTAGAGAGAATTTAACTGGTATTAGAGTTGTGAGAGCATTTAATGCGGAAGATTATCAAGAAGAAAAGTTTAATAAGGTAAATAATGATTTAACCAGTTTACAATTATTTAATCAGAAATGTTTTTCTATAATGTCACCAGTAATGTATTTGGTAATGTATTTTTTGACTTTATCAATATATTTTGTTGGGGCTACATTAATTAAGGATGCAATGCTTGCTGATAAGTTGACATTATTTGGAAATATGGTTGTATTTTCTTCTTATGCAATGCAAATAATAATGGCATTTTTGATGCTAGCTATGATATTTATGATGTTACCAAGAGCGCAAGTATCTGCTAAAAGAATAAATGAGGTATTAGATACAGAGATAAGTATTAAGGATGGAAATATATCATCTAACAAGACAAAACTAAAGGGTTGTGTTGAATTTAAAAATGTATCGTTTAAATATCCTGATGCTGAGGAGTATTTATTAAAAGATATTTCATTTAAAGCAAATAAAGGTGAAACTGTAGCATTTATAGGTTCTACTGGTAGTGGTAAGTCTACTTTAATTAATTTGATTCCAAGATTTTATGATGTAACTGATGGGGAGGTATTAGTAGATGGAATTAATGTAAAAAATTATAAGGAAGAATTTTTACATAATAAGATTGCGTATGTTCCTCAGAAGGCAGTTATGTTTGATGGTACTGTTTCATCAAATGTAAGTTATGGTGATAATGGAAAAGAAATAAGTGATAAAAAGATTAAAGAAGCAATTAGAGTTGCACAAGCAGAAGAGTTTGTTTTAAAAATGGATGATAAATATAGTACTCATATAGCATCTGGTGGTACTAATGTTTCTGGAGGTCAGAAACAAAGGTTATCAATTGCTAGGGCAATAGCAAGAGAGCCTGAAATATATATATTTGATGATTCATTTTCAGCACTTGACTATAAAACTGATTCTGTTTTAAGACATGAACTAAAGAAATATACAAAGGATGCTACAAGTATAATAGTAGCGCAAAGAATAGGAACAATAATGAATGCTGATACTATAATAGTGTTAGATAACGGTGAGGTTGCTGGAATGGGAACACATAAGGAATTATTAAAAAATTGTGAAGTTTATAAAGAAATTGCTTTATCACAATTATCAAAGGAGGAGTTAGAGAATGGAGAATAATAGTAAAAAAGCCCCAAGACGTGGTCCAGGTATGGGTCCTGCTCCTGCAGAGAAGGCAAAGAATTTTAAACAGGCTATAACAAGACTTATAAAAGAGTTAAAACCATTTCATGTTCTGATAATAATTTCACTTCTTTTAGCGGCATTTTCATCTGTATTATCAATTTTTTCTCCTAATAAGTTATCGAAATTAACTGATACAATATCGGAAGGATTAGTTGTTAATACTAAGAATTTAGAGAAACTTACTACAACTTTAACTGATTATTATAAATCAGATGAATTTAAGGTAAGAATAAATGAAATATTAAGTTTAGATTTAAATGAGGAAACTGTTATGAAAATTATGACATCTTCTTCTATATCTGATAATGATAAACAAAAATTTCAAAATATTATGTCAAATTTTAATGCAGATAATATGCCTTTACTTACTGGTTTAAATGAAGAAATATTAGATATAATTTTACCTACTACTACTTATAATGGGGTAGAAATATCTAGTAAAGAGAAAATCGAATTATTAAATACTTTAGGGGAGTTGAATAATACTGACACTAAGGGAAATATTACTATTCCAGAAAATATTTCTAAGGTATTATTTAATGATATAACAATAGATAAGACTAATATATCAAGTGAGGATTTGGCTAAATTTTCTACTATAATGAGTAGTGTGTCAAAAAATACTAAGAGTATTGATGTATATAAAATATTGGATACTTTACCTAAGAGTATAAGAGAAGTAATTGAACCAAACATGGATATGTCAAAGATTAAATCTATAGCGTTATTTTTGGCATGTTTATATTTGTTGAGTGCACTATTTAATTATATAGAATCTATTTCTATGACAGTGGTATCTAATAAGTTTGCTAATAAGTTGAGAAGAAATATTTCTCATAAAATAAATAAATTACCACTACAGTATTTTGATACTCATGTTATAGGTGATACATTATCTAGGGTTACTAATGATGTTGATACTATAGCACAATCAATGAACCAATCATTATCTACTTTAGTTAGTGCTATAACATTGTTTATTGGTACAATAATAATGATGTTTGTTACTAATTGGATAATGGCTATAACTGCTATATTATCTAGTTTGTTTGGATTTATTTTTATGTTTGCAGTATTGGAAAAATCTCAAAAATACTTTGTGTCTAGACAAGTTGAATTAGGAAATTTGAATGGGCATATTGAAGAAATATATTCAGGATTAAATGTAGTTAAAGCCTATAATGGTCAAAAATTAGCAGATAAGAAATTTGATGAATATAATGAAAAAGTATATAATGCTAATAGAAAGAGTCAATTTTTATCAGGATTGATGATGCCTATGATGAATTTTATTGGTAATTTTGGATATGTTTGTGTATGTATAGTTGGTGCATTACTTACTATGAATAATGTTATAAGTTTTGGTGTAATAGTAGCATTTATTACTTATGTAAGATTATTTACTTCTCCTTTATCACAAATAGCACAAGCAATGACATCATTACAGTCAACGGCTGCTGCTAGTGAGAGAGTATTTGAATTTTTAGATGAAGTAGAAATGCCAAGTGAAGAAAATGTTTGCAAAAAATTAGAGTTAAAAGATGTTAAGGGTAAGATTGAATTTAAGAATGTAGAATTTACTTATGCTGGTAATGATAAACCTACTATTAAAAATTTTAGTGCAAAAGCAATGCCAGGTCAAAAGATTGCAATAGTCGGTCCTACTGGTGCTGGTAAGACGACAATGGTAAATTTACTTATGAAGTTTTATGATATATCTAATGGTGATATTAAAATAGATGGTATTTCTACTAAAGAATTGTCTAGAGAAAATATTCATGATTTATTTACAATGGTTCTTCAAGATACTTGGTTATTTAATGGTACTTTAAAGGAAAATATTGTTTATAATAGAGAAGATATTAGTGATGAAAAAATAGAAGAAGTATGTAAAACTGTGGGATTAGATCATTTTATTAGAACATTACCAATGGGATATGATACAGTTATATCTGATAATGATAGTGTTTCAGCAGGTCAGAGACAATTGCTAACAATAGCACGTGGTATGATAAAAGATGCTCCATTTTTGATTTTGGATGAGGCTACTTCTAATGTTGATACTAGAACAGAGGAGTTGGTTCAAAAGGCGATGGATAAATTAACTGAGGGTAGAACTTCATTTATTATTGCACATAGGTTGTCTACGATTAAAAATGCAGATTTAATTTTAGTAATGAAAGATGGAAATATTATAGAGACTGGATCACACGATGAACTTATGAAACAGAATGGATTTTATGCAGATCTATATAATTCACAGTTTGAGCTATAGAATAGAAAGGATAATAATATGAATAATATTGTAATAACTATAGGAAGAGAATATGGATCTGGTGGTAAGTATATAGGACAAAAGTTAGCAGATGCTTTAAATATTCCTTTCTATGATAAGGAAATAATAAATAAGACATATGAAAAGAATGGGTGTAATTATTCTAAATTAGAAGAATATGATGAAGTTAAAAGAAATGGTATAATAAAGTTATTAAATTTAATTAGTACTGGTAGTAATGAAATGACATTTAATGATGATACATATCAAACTTTAATAAGTAGTACTATTACTTCTTTAGCGGATACTGGTTCTTGTATAATATTGGGTAGAAATTCTAATAAAATACTAAAGGGGAGAAAGAATGTTATAAATATATTTATTTATTCTAATGATTTAGAATTTAAAATTGGTAGGAAAATGGAAATAGAAAATATTTCTTATGAGGAAGCATATTCTAGATTAAAAGAAGTAGATAAGATGCGTAAAAGATATTATGAATCTCAGGATAAATCTAATTCTTGGGGAAATGCTAGAGATTATGATTATTTGATTGATTCTAGTATTTTAGGAATAAATGGTACTGTAGAATTAATTAAAGATATTTATATTAAGTATAGTAAAAAAGAAGATTAGTAGGAAAGACCTATTGTAAGGTCTTTTTCTTTTTGATGTATTTATAAAAAACAATACATGTTATATTATTATTTATATTAAAGATATTGTTTGATTATGATATGTGATATCTTGACTATCTATAAAATAAATGATATATTTAAATGGCTAAGATAAGGAGAGCAGTTTTATGCAAGAGAAAATATACAATAAAGGTAATATAGATATTAATAATATAGATGAGGTAGAAACTAGGACAAAAGCTATAATGATAAATCATAAAAATAAAGTATTGATGGGCTATTATAAAAAGGTATATCAATTTATTGGAGGTCATTTAAAAATAAATGAGACTAAAGAACAGTGTTTACATAGAGAGATTTTAGAGGAAACTGGTATTGATATAGATACATCTTTATTAAGACCTTTTTATGCAATTAAGTATTATAGTAAAAGTAAGGATAATAAAAATATTTTAAGTGAGATATATTATTACGATATTCCAAATGATGAACTTTATCATTTGAGTAATACTAATTATGATAAAGAAGAAATTGATGGAAACTATGAACTTAGGTATGTAGAGCTTGATAACTTTGATGATATAATGATTAATTCTATTGCTAATGAGGATGAACTTAATGAGATAATAATAAGAGATAATATAGAAATAATGCATTATTATAAGGATAATTATTTATATAAAAATATTAACTAATGGTTGATTATATTTACTTATAATCTTTTTGTTAGTACAATTATTTTAAAGGAAGGTAATTATGGAAAATAATAAAGCGAAGAAAGTATTAGATGCGTATATGAGTGCTAATAATATGAAAGATATAATTATATATAAAGATAGTAAGGAAAGTGTTGCTACTAATAAGTATGGAGCTATAATACTAGCAATAGCTGTAAATTCTGAATTTAATTTGACTGATGATATTGCTAAGGCTATAAGATTAATATCTTTGTCTGAAGTTGATTTATCTTCTTTAGATAATATTGGTAACTATTTAGATGAACAAAGAAATTTTAAAGAGGATATGATAATTAAAGGAAGTAATATAGAAGAGATGCTAGCTAGTAATTGTATATTTTTAGATCAAATAATATCAAGGCAGATATTTTTAAACGGTGAGGAAGGCTTAGAAGATTACTTTATAAAGTTATTTCCACTTGGTACTGATAAGAGTTCTTTAAGAAAAATTTCAAAATTTTATTTATATAATTATAAGTTAAAACATTTAGATAGAAGTGGCTGGGATAAAAAACATTGGGGTGTTCAAACTGATAGAATAGAAAGTATAGCAGATCATGTAATAGGAACAATAGTTTTAGCAATGGTAATGAATATAGAATATCAATCTGATATAGACATTAATAAAGTGGTTACCACTTTAGCTTTACATGAGATAGGAGAAAGTGTTATAGGTGATATTACTCCGTTTGATGGTACTGATAAGCTATTAATGAAAGCTGAGATTGAAACTATCGCTATGGGTGAAGTGCTAGGTAATTTGAAAATGAGAAAAACTATGATGAAATATTTAAATGATTTTCAATTTCAAAAATCTAAAGAAGCAAGGTTTGCACATTTATGTGATAAAATAGAAGCGGATCTTCAAGCAAAAGTATATCAAGATAATGGAATGCAAAAGTCGTTAGCAGATCAAAAAGGAAATGTAGCATATAATTCCGATAAATTAAGGAAATTAATAAATAATGGTGCTCAGACTGTATTTAATATATGGTATGAATATGATAAGGGGTTATATGTTAAGGATGCTGATTTTAAAAAATTATTGGAAGAAGCAAATAAAACTAATTTAGTTAAGATGAGAAAATTATAGTCTCATCTTTTTTTGATATTTATATATTTAACTATTTTAGTGATAAGTATTAAATATATACTGATGTATTGTATTAAAACAAAAACTTTTGCAATTATTATTAATGTAGTTTATAATTAGATTAGAGAGTATTTTTATAATATCAAAGGAGTAAGTAATATGTATATAACTATGATTATCGTAGCAGGCTTAATAGGTGCTATAGGACAATTTATTGATAAACATTTATCTGATATAGGATCAAGTGATAAAGATTATTTTTATTATATGTGTGTAACCATGATACCATTTTCGCTAGTTACGACTATTATTGAGTATTTAACAGGGCATTTTAGATTTCAGATGAATGTGTATGTGGTGATATTACTAGTGTGCGCTATGATACTTAGATATCTTAAACAAAATACTACTGTTAATTGTTTAAAATATTTAAATACTTTTGAGGATTCTTCTTATTTGGCATTAGGAATAATAATAGCATTTATAATAGATGTAATACTTGGAATAGAGAAGATGAGAGTACTATCAATTATATCAATAATTTTAACAATATCTGGTGTATTTATAATATCTAATTCAAAGATAATACTAAAGAATGTAAATGGAATAATATGTTTAAGAGTACTTACAACTTTATTTTTAAGTTATGTTACTCATTATATTTTAATTTATTTATCAAATGCAGTATTTATATTGGTATTAAATGTACTACTAACGATAATTTTTTCAGGCGATTATACATTTGAATATCATAAGGAACATAAAAAAGTATTTGATTGGTGTTTTATACAACAAATATTTGGATTTTCAGAATTATATTTAGTAAATTTTATAAGTGAGAAATCTGTTACTTTATCTTCTTATGAAAGACCTGCTTCTATATTATTTATTTTAGTAATATCAATGTTTTTAAAAGATAGTAGAAGACGTCCTACAGTTAAACAAACAATAGGGGTGTTATGTGTAATAATTGGAATATTGTTAATTAACTAGTTGTAAAAATAATAAAAATGTGCTATTATATATAGCACGGGTGATATTATGAATAGCAAAATAACCATAGCAAGTATGAATATAGAGAGTAAATCTTGGTCTAGTGATTGGGATGGATATGATTATTTAAGAATATTAGCAAATTATATAAAAAAGTATAATATAACATACTTTGGAGCACAGGAAATAATGATGTTTAGAAAGATGAAATTACAAAAGGGATTAGGAGATACTTATTATATAGCAGGAAATAGTAATTATGGAAGATTATCTTTTTTGGGTAATAGTGAGATAAATCCTGTAATAACTAGAAATATGCCATTAGAGGTTGCAAATAGACATTTAACATTATTACCGAATGTATGTAAAGGTAATGCTCCTAGAATATTGACTGCTGTAAAGACTGATGAAGATTTGATTATTAATACTAAATTAGAACCTCAAAGTAATAAGGCTAGGACTAAGGAGTTAAAAGTATTACTGGAACATATTAAAAATTATAGAGATTTTAGACCAATTTTATTGGGAGAGTTTTATATGACAGAAGGTGATCCTGATTTTCAAAAGTTTATTAGGGAAATGGAAAAGTTAGGATTATTTCATATTTCAAGTAAGAATATGGAAAATTCGAGGGGATTTGAAGCAACTAATCATGTTTTTGTAAGTGATGCTTATGACATATTAGAAAGTAGAATGGTTAGTGGTGAGAAAATTAATAAAATAAGTAACAGTAAGCCAACATTAGTAAAGGTGAGAAAAAAATAGAAATATTGATTTAATCACATTATTATTTATAGTGTAATTAAAATTGTGAGGGGATTATATGGATTTGGAATTATTGAAACACGCAAATAATTATATAGAAAAGATGGCTAATGGTATTAATCCGTTAACTGATAAAAAGTGTAATGATGATGATATTATAAACAATGTTAGAATTTCTAGATGTTTATTTTATGTTAGTAAAGTGTTGGATGATGTCATTAAAAATAATAAAAAGAGATCTGGTGGTAGTATTCCATTTTATATGGATAATGATACTATTAAAAGATATAAAATTACAGATGAAAAATTATCTATCAGCAAAGTTGCTAGTAGAATTAATGGACTTAAGACAAATGATAATATGAAAAATTTAAAGAGTACTGATATTAGTAATTGGTTAGTTAGTATTGGTTTATTGAAAGAAGTAGAGTTTAATGGCAAAAAAAGGAAAAGACCAACGGACTTAGGAATAGAAAGTGGTATTTCTATTGAACATGTTATTACTAATATGTCTGAGTATGATTTAGTAGTATATGATAAAAATATGCAAATATTTATTATAGATAATTTTGAGGACCTTATGGATTATATTAGAAATAAGATATAGTAGTAATATTATATCTTTTTTTATTTATATATATTTTAAAACTGATTAAATTTATGATACAATTAGATTATAATTTGGAGGAAAATATGAAAAAGATTATTACAAGGTTGGATTTATGTCAAGTTTTTAGACACATTTTTTGGAAAGATGTTATTTTATCGT
>ERZ808240.4683-NODE-4683-length-11848-cov-10.380141_pt1 | contig 11848 bp, 7 predicted proteins | sample MGYA00521084_ERZ808240 | MGnify/ENA primary metagenome ERZ808240 (study PRJEB31516, sample SAMN03275571) | gut metagenome | biome: mammalia-associated habitat; material: feces | host: Papio cynocephalus | place: Kenya | collected 2012-08-06 ... | reverse complement strand
AAGGCGAAGGAGAACGGCGGCATCATTCATCTGCTGAACTCCGGCGCGGCCTGCCTGGACGCCTGCGGCGAGTGTACCGATGAGAATGGCCGGCCTGTCATGAAGCGCTGGTGGGAAGTCACCGATGGGGACATCCGGGAAATGACCGACGCGACCGTCTGGTGTGAGGCGGGCTTTGACAACTTCCGCGGCGGCGGCTTTTCCAGCCATTTTGTTACCCGCGCGGAGATGCCCGCAACCATGATCCGCCTGAACCTTGTCAAGGGCCTTGGCCCTGTGCTCCAGATTGCGGAGGGCTGGACCGTGCGTCTGCCGGAGAAAGTAACGGATACGCTCATGGAGCGGACAAACCCCACCTGGCCTTGCACCTGGTTCACGCCGCGCTGCGACGGCAAAGCCGGAAGCCCCTTTGAAAGTGCTTACTCTGTGATGCAGAACTGGGGCGCAAACCATGGCGCGATCTCCTATGGCCACGTCGGTGCGGACCTCATTACCCTTTGCTCCATGCTGAGAATTCCTGTCTGCATGCACAATGTCCCGGAGCAGGATATTTTCCGTCCCGCGGCATGGAATGCTTTCGGAATGGACAAGGAGGGGCAGGACTACCGCGCCTGTGCCGCTTACGGTCCGATGTACAAAAATATCCGATAAAAACGCCGCGCCGGGCAGGCTTACCTGCCCGGCAGAAAAAGGAGCAACCAATGCTGAAAAATATACCGCCGATTCTGTCCCCGGAGCTTCTGAAAACGCTTTGCGAAATGGGACATGGGGATCGCATCTGCATCGGCGACGGGAACTTCCCGGGCGCATCCATGGCGAAACCAAATCACTGTGTATATCTGCGTGCTGACGGACATGGCGTAACGGAGCTGCTGGACGCAATTTTGCAGGTTATGCCTTTGGATACCTATGTGCGGACGCCGGTGATGCTGATGCAGAAAATGGACTGCGACCGGAATCTTGACATTCCCATCTGGAAGGAATACGCAGAGACCATTGCCAGACATGACAACCGTGGAGATCAGGCGATTGGCTATTATGAGCGTTTCGAGTTCTATGAACAGGCGAAGATGTGCTATTGCATCCTCATGACCGGCGAAACCTCCATTTATGCCAATGTGATTTTACAGAAAGGTGTTATCCAATGAGGAACCTGCTGGCGTTTGATCTGGGGGCAAGCAATGGACGCGCAATTCTCGGGCAGTTCGATGGGAATAAAATTACCATGCGCGAACTGCACCGGTTTGAAAACAACTATGTTGAAATGAACGGTGTTTTCTACTGGGACTTGCCGTACCTTTACGGCCAGCTCAAGCAAGGCTTCCTGGCTTTCAAAAAAGCAAACGTAGGCAGCCTCGACTGCTTTGGCATAGATACCTGGGGCGTTGACTATGGATTGCTTGACAAAAATGGGCAGCTGTTGTCAAATCCCCGTTCCTACCGTTACGCGACCGACGCGGATATGGAAGAGGTCTGGAAAATCGTTGACTTCCCAACACTTTTCGCGCGTACAGGAATTGCCAGCATGAGCTTCAACACGGTCTACCAGCTTTACCGCCGCAAGACGCAGGAAGATCCGGCGCTGGATGCAGCTGAAAAATTGCTGTTTATGCCAGACCTTCTCGGCTTTTTCCTGACCGGCGAAGCAAAATCGGAATATACCATTGCGACGACATCCATGCTCTACAATCCCTCTGAGAAAGATTGGGATTGGAAAACGATTGACGCATTGAAACTCCCCCGAAAAATCTTCACAGAGATTGGCCATGCCGGCTCTGTTCGCGGTCGGCTCCGCCCGGAACTTGCGGAGGAACTGGGAATCAATCAGGCTCCATTTGCCGCCGTCGGTACACATGACACAGCCTCCGCGGTAGCGGCTATCCCCGGGACAGGGAGGTTTGCTTTCTGTTCGTCCGGAACCTGGTCCCTGTTTGGGGTAGAAACAGAGAAACCGATTCTGACGGATGCTGTACGGAACGCAAACTTCTCCAATGAGGGAACCGTTCAAGGAGGATTCCGGCCATTGAAAAACATCATGGGCTTGTGGCTGATCCAGGAATGCCGCCGCGAATGGCAAAAGGCTGGAATGAACTACAGCTGGGATGAAATCGTAGCGGAAGCAGATCGTGCTGAACCATTTCGTTCCCTTATCGACCCCGACTATGGCGATTTTTACGCAGGGGGACGGATGGTAGAAAAGATACAGGAATTTTGCCGCCGCACGCGGCAGCCCATCCCGCAGACAGTGGGACAGATTGCCCGCTGCATCTATGAGTCACTGGCGCTCAAATATCGCTGGGCTCTGGAACGGCTGGAGGAAATCAAGGGGCAGCGCATTGGCACCTTGAATATTGTGGGAGGCGGCTGCAAAAACAGGCTCCTCAACCAGTTCGTTGCCAATGCAATTAACCGTCCTGTAATTGCAGGACCTGTTGAGGGCGCTGCAATCGGCAACCTGCTTGTGCAGGCAATGGCGCTGGGAGATATTCGCAGCATGGAGGAACTCCGTTCCATTGTCCGACATTCGGAATCTGTTGAAGAGTATCGTCCAAATCATGCCGTGCAGTGGGAGAAAAGCTCTGCATTCTTGCAAAAATTGCTGAAGTAAAATCTATCCGCATATATCCCAGGTTGTGACAACATCAGTGGTTTAATGATGGAATATCAAGCATCCCAGAACTGCTATAAGTAAAACCAACGGACATTGACGCTCCGACCGAGCGGCTCATTTACACGTTTCCCAGCGTAGGAGGAAAACAAATGATTATAAAACCCACCCAAAACAACAGCGAGCTTTTTTTCAAAGCCATAGAAAGCGCAAGCGATGGCGAGATAATACAATTAGAGCCGACGGAGTATCACTTTTCTCCTGAGAATGCATACGAGGGAGAAATTTATCCCTCGAATAACGACGGCGGAATCCGCAAAGTGGGGATGTGCATTAGGGATAAGAAAAATATAACGATTGACGGTAATGGAGCAAAATTAACTTTCCACGGATGGATGAGTCCGATTATCATAGAAAATTCTGCAAATATTGTGCTGAAAAACTTTACAATTGATTTCGCGGAGCCTTTCCTGTATCAGGCTGTAGTTGCTGCTTCTACTGACAGAGAACTTGAGTTAAGGATCAATAAAGATATCTTCCCGTATACGGTGCAGAACAAAAATGTAATCTGGCATACATTTGCCGGTGATTCCGAGCCTCGCAGAATTTACATATTTGACTATGACAACGATTCTTCCACAGGCAGGAAGAAATATATTATGACCGGTATGGCAATCGGTAAATTTGCTGACGAGCACAAAGATTCGGAATGGGTACATTCTCCGATTACCGATATGGACTACCCGCAGTTTCTGCTCTTTGACGCTTACGAAAAGGAAAACGGAAATTTATTGCTGAAATATCGTCCTAATTCAAGTTCTCTTTATTATCCACCTGACTCCAGACTGGTTTTGATGGTCCATAATACCAGCAGGACGGCAGACACTATTTTCGTTGACCGAAGTAAAGATGTTGCCTTTGAGAATATTACAGTGCATAGAGGCCCTGCAATGGGAATTATTGCGCAATGCACGCAGAATATTTCAGTGAAAAATTTCCGGATTCAAGTCAATAAGGAACGCGGCGATTTAATTACGACAACGGCTGATTCAATGATGTTCGTCGATTGTAAGGGTGATATAACGATCCATGATTGTTATGTTTCGGATTCGTTGGATGATGGATTAAATGTGCACAGTACTTATGTCCAGGTAAAAAGCGTAAGCAAGAATAAGGTAATTGCCGGATTGATGCATCCCCAGCAAAAAGGATATAATCCATTCTCTGCGGGTGATAAAGTTGCGTTTACCAATAATGAAACAATGGAAACCATATTCACCGGAAATGTAGTTTTCTCAAAAATCTTAGGAGATAAGAAGTTATTGGAAATCACCTTTGATGAGCCTGTCCCTGCGTATGTGAAAGCTGGTAACGTTATAGAAAACATCTCTGCCCAGCCCAATGTAGAGGTTATGAATACAGAATACTGCCGTAGCACTGCTATTTTAATAGGCACGTCAGGTAAGGTGCGCTTTGTAAATAACAAGGTTAACACGCGCGTAGGTTCTTTCAGAATTAAGGACGATCCTGCCGAGTGGTATGAAAGTGGAAGAACTACAGACTTTCTGATTGAAAACAATACATTTTATCACTGCGGCGAATGGTCGGCTGACTGCTTGATTCAAATACTCACTCGCTGCACGCAGCTTTCTGTTCCGTTTGCTCCCGTGCATAAAAACATTCGTATTTTAAACAATACATTTATTGGAACTAACAAGGAACTTTTGCGTGCGAATTACGTGGATGGGCTTGTTTTCTCAAAAAATAAATATTATTTGGAGCGAAAAGAAACAGGTATTGGCAGTGATGCCGTGGTAGATTGTGGGAACTGCATTCATTGTGTTGTGGCAGATAATGAATTTAATCCAAGTTGATACTCAAATAAACACCTTACTATACGATTGGTAAGATTGTAAACCTATGTGGATTTTCATATCCATACTACTTTAATAGTTATACCAAATTTGGTACAATAATAGCAAGCAATGCATCTGTAAAACATATGTGCGAAAGCCCCCATTTCCATCACCATGGAAGTGGGAGCTTTCTGCTTGTTGAGGCTCTGCCCCAATCCCCGCAGGATACAATTCTGTATCCTGAAAGCGCTGCAAAAATGCAGCGGCTGCGCGATTTTTCAAATCGCTTATGGACGCTTAACGTCCTTCTTTTTCGGATTCTCTCTCCACAGAAAGTGCCTCCTCACCCAGAATCCGATCCACATTTGCCTTGGCGGTTTGCAGAGAACGCATTTCCTCTCTAGCCTTTTGATAGTCTGCATACGTGGCTTTTTTCTCGGACAAAAGCTGGGCGTATTCCGCTTGCAGGCTCTTGACGGTAGGCAGCTTTTTCAGCCCCTGCTCGTCAAAAAACTGCTTTGCCGCCTTGTGCAGAATGATTTCGGATTCATGCTCAGAAAGAAACTTTTTAGAATATCCCGCTTTCCGATAGGCCACATAAACATCGCGGGTCTTGGCGTAGTTTATGATGTGCTGCTGCATGATCTTGATTTCTGCCATCCGCTGCTCTTTGGCTTTTATGTCCGCAGAAAGCGTCCGATATTGAGAAGTGGCAGCTACCGCCTTTTCCTCCAGAGCGCTACGGTCCAGCAGGCTGTTTTCTTCCAGGTAGATCAGAGTTTGGGACAGCTGCTTCAGATTAAAGTTCTTTGCCCACCGCGCATAACCGGCACCCTTGCCCGCCTGAAGCTTAGCCTGAATATCAATCAGAAGACTGCCGCTGGGCTTGGTGGAAACTTCTATACCCCGCCTCTTTTTCGGCGTATGGCTCATGGCTCCGGAGATAATGGCACGGAGGGCATCCGGGGTATAATTCTCACCCAGAGTGTCCATGCGGATAAAACGCTTCTGGTCAGTTCCCAACAGAGAGGGTACTTTGCCGTCTTTAATCTGATACCCGGATTGACGCAGCAGTTCCAGCAGCTCCTCAAAGCTCTGGGGCTTTTGTGCCAGAGCTTCATCAATGGCATAGCAAATCCGTTCCCGGTGAGAAAGTTTCTTCTGATTCCCCAACCATTTGTCGTAGGTCTGGCCTTTGCCCTTGGGATCAGCCACAATGGAATATCCGTTCTCAACGCAGATGGTATCGTTCAGACGGCGCACCGCTCTGGTGCTGCCCCAGAAATTCCGAAATTTGCGCTGTTCATCAAGAGCTGTGGAGTTCCAGATGATGTGATTATGGACGTGAGCCTTATCAATATGCGTACAGACGATGTAGGCATGGTTGCCTTTTGTGAATCGCCGTGCCAGCTCACAGCCCAGACGGTTTGCCTCCTCCGGCGTGATCTCGCCGGGACGAAAAGACTGGCGCAGATGGTAGGCAATCACATCATCTGCGCCTCGTACCCTACCGGTATTCCGGATGTACTGTTGCTTGGAAAAGAGAAATTCACTGTCGGCAACGCGGCTGTCACATTGCCAGCTGGTAGTCAGCCGTCCATCATCTGTCTTTCCCGGATTTTCCACATAATCAATGATTGCGGCGATTGCGGTTCCGGCAGTCCGCCCTTTGCCGACGTGTAAAGGCATGAGCCGTGTGGTTGCCATGAAATGCCCTCCTTATAAGAAAAGCCCCGATGCCATGACGACACCGGGGTGGAATCAGATGGATTTGAAGAAACGAGAGATGCCTTGAAGTGCGCTGAGAATCCACACTGCGAACATTGGCACCCCCATTGGGCTGACAAGAAATGCAATGGCCAAAAGAATAATCCCGTTCTTTGGGGAGTATGTGACCAGAACCATTACTCCGAGAAGCGCAACAACGCTGCTGACAATTCGGAACAGAATTGCCGAACAGGAGATAATCCCCACGCAGGCAAGTGTGAACAGGTCAATGGTCAGAACGATTGGCGCGGTCAGTAATTTGAATATCCATCTCATAGGGCATACCTCCTTTTCACTTTCATTATATGGGCAAACCCGGAATCACGCAAGGATACGGTGAGGATCACAGCTTGGATAGTTTATCCAGAATTGCTTGTGCAGCGTCCCACAGCTGTTCTTGGCCTCGGCGAATATCTTCCAGATCGGCATCGTAGATTCTTCCGGTTTCATGAACACGCTTGGTAAGCTGATTCAGGTTGTTGCTGGAATAACGAAGCAGGGACACAAGCTCTTTCAGCTCTGGAAGCTCAAGCCTGACAACATACCCATCAATGGCCATTTTTCGCATGAACGCCGAAAAATTAGAGGTTCCCAACTGCCGCATTTTTTCTTGAACCACCCGCATCTCTTCAGGTGAAAACCGAACGGCTTTTATAATCTCTTTCTCAATCACATTCACCGCTCCTGCCCATGGAAATTCGCCGAAATTTTCGGCGAATTTTTTGTGGGCTGCTTTTGCAGCTTGTCCAGTACAGAGGGCTTGACAGTTTTCTCCTGCTGTCGGCAAAGCTCTTTGCGAAAGGCATTCACAAATAAATCTGTAAGTCCCGGATGGCTGTTTACGATAAGATAAACATTCCGGTCTCCGCCCCATGCATCGGGATTCTTCTGGATTGGGATCGATTTCGCCCAATCCTTATTGCTGGGAGAAATCCGTCCGTCGTGTTCTTTTTGCTGAACGGTGTTGGCGAGGATGTACATAGTCCTCTCTATACCAAAGGCATTCACAACCTCTGCAACCGCAGCCTTTCCGTCCAGACTGTAGCCACTGTAATGGTCACGGATGGCATCTTCAATGGCCTTTTTGCAGGCCATATTCGCCTCGTTGGAAGCCCGGTACTGTTCCAACTCCCCATGCTCATGGGCATATGTCCCGGATTGCGTATACACCGGCATTTCTCTGAGTACGCGGCGCTGTTCTTCCAGAATCGCATCCGCTCTGTTTTCCATGCAGTCCCAGACGGTATCCATATGATCCGTTTCCAGCTTTTCAAAATCCCTGAAAACGTCTGCCAGAGGGCTGGGGGATTTCATCAGGGCGTCGATCTGTGCATCCGAAAGATTGTGGTATTCCAGCGACAGCAGAATATCCTCCCGAATGGTGTACTCATAAGCGTGATTCAGAATTTCTTCCGGGGGCTGGCTTTTCAGCCAGTCCCGGAAGGATTCCTGCTCGGCGAACATTTTCTGATACAGTGCCGTGTTGTGTTCTTCGTTGGTCATTATCGTACCTCCTCATGGTGTTTCTTCTGTTTCGGATTCTTACTCTGCGGGGGTGGGGATTTCAGTCTGCTCAAAATGGATGGACGGCTGGATTTGGCGATACCCTTTTCCGGCTCAGACTGACCGTTGGCATCCAGATTCAGCTCCGCATCCAGAAAAATCAGCCGCGCAGTCTTATCCCGCAGTTCCTGTTCGTATGGCCATGGCTTGCCGACCTCCGCTTTTGCCGCCGCCTGCTGGTGGCAGATTTCCTCCAGATGGATTTGCAGAGCCTGCATACGCGAGGGCATCAGTGCAAGGGAGTTATCCAATCGGATCAGATTGCCCTTGGGGTCGCCTCCCAGATCTGCTTGATAGCGAAGTTTCCCCTGCATGGTCAGGACAAACTCCTTCCCAAAGTTTTCCAAAGTGACAGACATAGCAAAGCCACGATAGCTGCCGATTGCCACCGGCTCCGGACCGGTGGCCTGCTTGGCAGCTTCTATCAGGGCGGCACCGGCATTCTCCCGCTCCAGAAGGGTATCCGTCAGAATTGTCATCCCGGCAAACCCACCTTCGGGGTGGGGATGTTCGGCGAGGGTCTGCATATCCGCTTTCAGGGATTCTATCTGTTCCTTCGTTTCGGCAATCTCAGCCGGAAACGTGTGAATCAGACTGTCCTCCAGCCGGAATTGCTTCGTTTTATAGTCAGCCTTCATAATTTTCAGCCGCGCCACGTCCACGTCCAAATCCATGCGCTCCTTGATTCGGGGGTCACCGGCACACAGGGCCTTGATTTCCGCAAAAGACAACGCCACTTCATCCACATCCTCACAGGAGCGGACAGGATTCTTGCTGGACATAATCTGGGAAATAAACTTCTGCTTGTTCTCCACCGTCTGCCAGAGGTAAGCATCAAAGGTTCCTTCCGTCACATAGCGGAATACATGGACTTTTTCGTTCTGATTTCCCTGACGCTCAATGCGGCCCTTTCGCTGCGCCAGATCACCGGGACGCCATGGACAATCCAAATCATGGATCGCCGCAAGCCGGTCTTGTACGTTGGTGCCTGCGCCCATTTTTGCGGTGCTGCCCAGCAGAACACGAACCTGACCGGAGCGTACCTTGCCGAACAGTTCCTTCTTCTTGGCCTCGGAATTGGCATCGTGGATGAACGCGATCTGCTCCGGGGGAATGCCATGGGCAATCAGCTTGGAGCGAATATCCTCATAGACAGTAAAGGGCTTGGCAATGCCGCCGAGGGGATCAAGCACCATGCTTTTGGCTTTTACAGCAGTCTGGGGTGTGGAAACATCACAAAACACCAACTGCGTCAGCTTGTCCGCTTCGCCGTCTCTCCACATTTGCAGGATATTCCCCACACAGAGATTGACCTTGCTTTTGGGATCGTCCGGGAAAGCGGGATTGATGATCCGCTGGTCAAGCCCCAGCTTCCGTCCATCGCTGGTTATCTTCAGCATATTGTCAACATCCGGGGAAACAGAGCCGCGATGAATCAAGGCCGCGCGTTCGGAAAGCTCCTGAACAAGCTCCTTCTGGACCTCGGTAGGCTTGGCAGCCACATTGTGATATTCTACCTCCGGCACAGGAAGGTGCAGCTGGTCAGATGTCTTGATGTCGGCAACCTCCCGGAAAACGTTCATCAGCTCCGGTAAATTAAAGAACCGGCTGAACCGTGTCCGGGGACGATAGCCTTTCCCCTCCGGGGCAAGCTCCAAAGCGGTAACGGTTTCCCCAAACCGGGATGCCCAGCAGTCGAAGTGAACCATGCCCATCTCCTGCAAACGGTCATACTGCAAATATCGCTGCATGGTGTACAGCTCCGTCATGGAGTTGGATACCGGCGTACCCGTGGCGAAAATCACGCCCCGGCTTCCGGTGAGTTCATCCATATACCGGCACTTGGCAAACATATCACTGGATTTCTGGGCATCCGAAGTAGAAAGGCCAGCCACATTCTGCATTTTCGTGTAGAGGAACAAATTCTTGTAGGAATGTGCCTCGTCTACAAACAGCCGGTCAACGCCCAGTTCCTCAAAGGTCACAACATCGTCCTTCTTTTCATTCGCCTGAAGCTTTTCCAGTCGGGCTTCCAGACTGCGCTTGGCCCGCTCCAACTGTTTGATGGAGAATCGTTCGGCACTGCCCATTTTGAGTTCCGAAATTCCCGAGGAAATTTCATCAATCTGTTCTTTCAGCAGCGCTTCCTGCCGCGCTCGGCTGATGGGGATTTTCTCAAACTGAGAGTGGCCAATAATGATCGCGTCATAATCGCCGGTAGCGATCCGGGCGCAGAATTTCTTCCGGTTCCTCGTTTCAAAATCCTTCTGCTTCGTGACCAGAATATTGGCAGAGGGATAGAGCCGCAGAAACTCCGATGCCCACTGCTCCGTAAGGTGATTGGGAACAACGAACAGAGATTTCCGGCACAACCCCAGCCATTTGGCCTCCATGGCAGCCCCCACCATTTCAAACGTCTTGCCCGCGCCAACTCCGTGCGCCAGCAGCGTGTTCCCGCCGTAAAGTACATGGGCAATGGCATTCCGCTGATGCTCCCGCAGGGAAATCTCCGGGTTCATACCCGCAAAGACAATATGGCTGCCGTCATATTCCCGTGGCCGGATGCTGTTCATCTCCCGGTTGTACTGTTCTACTAAGGTCTGCCGCCGGGTGGGGTCAGCCCAGATCCAGTCCTTGAATGCGTCACGAATGAGCTGCTGCTTCTGCTGGGCAAGGGTGGTTTGCTTCCCGTTCAGCACCCGCTTTTGTTTGCCGTTCTCGTCTGTTACAGTGTCGTACACCCGTACATCCCGGAGGTTCAGGGAATCCTCCAGAATTTCATAGGCACTGACATAATCCGTTCCATAGGTATTCCATGCCGCAACATCATTTATGCCGACACTGCTCTTGCCTGCGATATTCCAGACTGCGGTATAGGGAGAATACTCCACATGGATGTAACGCTGGAGGTAGGCAGACGTGTCCAGCAGCTCGTACATGAACTGCTGGACATAGGATTTATCGATCCATGTGGCACCCAGCCGCACCTCAATTTCCGAGGCTTCCAGATCTTTGGGCTGGGCAGCCCGGAGAGCTTCCACATTGCTCTGATACATGGGGTCCTCCGCGGCGGCATCCTCCGCTTCTTTCAGCTTCCGACGCACATTGCCGGAAAGATACTCGTCAGCCGTGACCCAACCGGCATGATCTTCCAGCGCGCCCAGCTTGGGATCGTGGAAGATGACACCTCGCAGATCGGTGGTCAGCTCGTCTATGGATTTTCCGGACAGGCTGGACATATACCCCAGATCCACGCAGGCATGCTCTCCAATGGAGATCGTCAGCGCTTCCACGGCGGTGTCCACAGAGGCAGCGACCTTGTGAGGCTGAATGGTGCGCTTGGAGAACATATCCGCCTTGTGCTGGAAGTTTCCATCTTCATCCAGAATCTCCAGAGCGCACAGGAGATAGTAGGCGGAATCATCCGAAAAAGCCAGCCGGTTTCCGCGGCTGTTGAGAATACCGTACTTTTCCGTAAAGCGGTCATAGAGAGTATTCAGCTCTGCCTGTTTCTGCTGAATGGCACTGTCCGGGGTGTATTCATCCATCTGCAGATCAATGAGCTGCCGAACGCAGTCTCTCAGGCCGATCATGCCCTTGACCCGCTCTCTGGCGGTATTGTTCAATTCCGGGCGCACCATAACGCTGTTTTCCCGGAAATAGACCTCGCCATCTATCAGGGCATAGGAAAAGTTCTTCACGTCCGGGTCGGCGGGAATGGTGTCCCGGATTGCTTCGTCTTCCCCCAGATCGGGCAGCTCTGCTTCCTGATAGGTGCCATGGATGTGCTGCACCGCTTCATGGAGCTGGTCGGCAAAGGAAGCATCCTCCAATGGCTCCACGGTATAGTCCATGCCGTGGGCGGTGCTTTCGGAGCTGTTTCTGCCCATGAGCATTTCCGGGTGGTCCAGGAAATAGCTGTTGATGGCATACCCATCTTCCGTCTGCCCCAGATGTACCCAACCGGGTTCTATATCTATTGCCCGGTCACGTTTTTGCAGGAACAGAATATCCGACACCACCTCTGTACCGGCGTTGGCCTTAAAAGCGGTGT
>ERZ808240.4681-NODE-4681-length-11856-cov-6.254131_pt1 | contig 11856 bp, 14 predicted proteins | sample MGYA00521084_ERZ808240 | MGnify/ENA primary metagenome ERZ808240 (study PRJEB31516, sample SAMN03275571) | gut metagenome | biome: mammalia-associated habitat; material: feces | host: Papio cynocephalus | place: Kenya | collected 2012-08-06 ... | reverse complement strand
TTTGCCCTGGCAGATCTTGCAATTTCCCGCGCAGGAGCGAATTCCATCTGTGAGCTTCTTGCATTACACAAGCCAAACATCCTGATTCCGCTTTCTGCCGCTGCCAGCCGCGGTGACCAGATTTTAAATGCGAAATCTTTTGCAAAGCAGGGATTTTCTTATGTGATTGAAGAAGAAAAACTGACCGATCAGACATTACTTGATGCAGTACGCGAAGTATATGCCGACCGTGAAAAATACATCCGTACCATGTCAGAGAGCGGTCAGATGGATTCCATCGGAACGATATTAAAACTGATTGAAAGTGTTTCTAAATAATTCACACGCCAAAACAAAAAAACATGCATATCTGCTGTACATGTTTCATTTACAGCGATATGCATGTTTTTGTATATAGAGATACAGATTCTTTTACATCTTCATCTTATCACAGATTTCTTTCATCTCATCATCGGAAAGAGATAAATGCTCCCACTCAGGAACTGCCTGATCTCCTGCTTTACGCGGAATCAGATGCATATGGAAATGGAATACCGTCTGTCCGGCTGCTTCGCCATTGTTCTGAAGCACATTGTACCCGTCACATCCCAGTACTTCTTTTTCGTGTGTGATGACTTTCTTTGCAAGCTTTGCAGCCTTTCCGAGTACTTCATCATCAATTTCAAACATATTTGCATAATGCTGTTTTGGCAGAATCAGCGCATGTCCTTTGGTTGCAGGACTTGCATCCAGAATTACACGGAAATCCGCATCTTCATAGATCGTATTGGTCGGAATATCTCCGTTTGCCAGTTTACAAAAAATACAATTGTCGTCTTTCATTTTTTTGCCTCCTAAAATACAAATATCTGATCGAGCATACGAAGCGTTTTAAAATTTCCTTTCGCTGTCATCTCACCCGTCATAAACGCTCTCTGGAATGTCATCCGTCCATCAATAATTGACTGCAGGACATCTCTGCTTAATTTTGCAACCACGTCAATCTTTTCTTCCTGTCCGTAATGAATCTCCAATTCTCCGTTTTGAATTGCTACATACAATGGCTTTTTGATTCCTTCGATAATGAAGGAATAGCTGGCAGCAAAATCCTCAGTAGATACAAAGTGACTTTCCAGTTCCTTCACAAATGGAGTATCCATATCATCATCCGGCTTTCCAAGCATATCTTTGAACATTGATGCCAGTTCCTCAATATCCTCTTTCTGCTGCTTCACATAAGTATCATCCGATACATACTTCGAGAGCTGCTCGCTCTCCTGTGGTGTCAGGTTCAGCTGCTGCGTCCGCAGAACACTCTGCTTTACTGCCTGATTACTGGTCGGAAGATTTTTGATCTTCTGGGAAATGGTCCGGTACAGGTTTTCCGCTTTCTTTTCAATGATCAGCGTATAATCTTTATTCTGCTTGAACTCCACCAGATCCTCTACGTATCCGCATAACCCTGCACAAGGTAATCCACCCAGAATCTCCCATGCGTTCATCAGCGTCAGTTCTCCCTCGCGCTCTCCATAAGTTGTGGACATAACGATCGGCTGCATATACGTATGGCTGATTTTTTCTTTGTCTCCATATAGCCAGCAGGCATCCAGAAACTGCTGCATATAACCACCGATTCCCAGCCACTCAATCGTTGTGGCAAGAATAATTCCGTCTGCCTCTTTGAATGTCAGCGGAAGGGTTGCGATTTCATTTTTGTGCTCATATATATTGAATCGTTCGATGTTTACCCGAAGTTCCCGTAAAACATCTTCCATCTTTTTTAATACATACAGTGTCGGGTCATCCAAAAGTCCCCGGCCTCCATAATACACATTGATTTTCATCGGTATACTCTCCTTGCTTTGATACTAATTAGTATAGGGATTTTCCCCCGATAAATCAACTGCTTTACGAGGTTTCCGGTATAAAATAATTGCAAGAACAAATCCCATCGCAAGGCCACCGACGTGCGCCCAGTTATCCACATCCACACTGGTAATTCCATAGTACAGGCTGATTACGATCATAAACAGCAGCCCTTTCCCTGTCAGAGATTCATATCTTCCTTTATGTATAATCACAATCCACAGCAATGCCCCGATAATACCAAAAATAGCACCGGATGCTCCTGCCGATACATCATACTTTCCCCGCGCAATCATCTGCACATAGGACAGTGTACTTCCACCCACACCGGCGATCAGATACAGGCACAAATATTTGATATGCCCCATCGCCTTTTCCAGAATCGGCCCTGCACAGATCAGTACCAGCATATTATTCAGAATATGTTCAAATCCAAAATGCATAAAAGTGGCTGTAAACAGTCTCCAGTATTCTCCCTGCTTCACATATGGCGGCCAGACCGCCCCCATTTTCACCATGAATTCCGAGTTTTCCGTATTTCCGAGGATTTCTAAAATCACATAAACAAGGATATTTACTGCAACAAATCCCACGGTCACGAATGGAAGTTTCTTTTTTTGTGGCATGCTTTTCCCTCCTGATTTTTTCACATGCTATCAGTATACTCACTTCCGTTTGGAAAGACAAGGCAGTTAGCAAAAACGATATCGGACATCCGCGAAACGGATCATGTCATTACTGTTTAATTTTCTTCTCTCTTTGTAAGCCAGCGGCTCATCATTCACAAAAGTACCATTTGTTGAATTTAAATCCTCAATATAATAAGTTTCCCCATCATAATCAATGCGCGCATGTAGCTGACTGACTGTATCCGCCTGTATTTGTACATCTGCATCGGGACCATAACCGATCCTTGTCATTTTCTTTGTGACACAGATATCCTCATACGTTTCCGCCCCCTGATATAATAATATTCCTCTGGTTTTCCCGGTCATGCTGCTCAGACAAACGGTTGGCCGATATTCCGGCTGCGCCACTGTTTTTATTTCCTCTTGTGGATATACCACAGCAGATTCCACAGATTTTCGGGTATCTCGCATACGTTCTTCTTTTTTTTTGTGATATTCAGGCACACGATCTTCCGTTTCTTCCTCTTCCAGAAGTCCGATTTCCTGCAATATCTTTTTTAATTTTCTGACCCACTCCTTTTCCTGTTTTTCTCCTGTTTTCTTCGCCTCTCTTTTTCGCCCGTGCTCCCTTTTTACAGTCGTATCTCTCCGTTTCCTGTTTGATAAGTCTTCACTCTTCTTTTCAGAAACTATGGGTTGATATTTTTCTTCTTTCCATCCTTTATCCGATCTGCTTCTTTCAATTTCTTCTCCGAAATCTTTTTTCACTTCTTTTTGCTTGCTTTTTATAATTTCATCCCGAATATCTGTAATCGAATACCCATCCATAAGTGTTTTTTCATAAATGCCATATGCGGCTTTTACCGCCTGGGCATCTTTATGATCCACTTTTGTAAGCAAAAATTCCATCAGTTGCTGAAATTCCATCTCAATGGTTCCACTGCTGCCCGGATACACCGTAAAAATAATTTCCTGATTACTGTTGGTGATAAATATCAACTCCGGATCGAGCATCAGACAATTTGTCTGAATCAGATTCCATTCCAGGATCTCCATTTCACTGCAAATACTCATAATCAATTTTTCGATGAAAGAAATATTAATCTCTTTTACCCTGCAATACATATCCAGTGACTGTTTACCGGATATGTTATACCAGTACTGTCCGTCTCCATCCACATAAGCTTTTTCCACAGCAAGAAGTCCCGGCAATTTTCTCTGTAACATCAGTTTTTCATCCAGCCCCGCATGCATTCCCGCCGCAATTTTCATGTAACTTCCTGTAAGATTTCTTTCATATATAATTTCCCGATTGATCATTTTTTCACCTCTTTTAAAACCTGATATTTATAAAAAGAATCTACTGCCCATAAATCTTCGATCTGTTTTTCCTCATGTTCCGCCCGAACTTCTTTTAGCAATTCAATTCCTGTACACATAGCTGCCATCATAGTCCATATTAAAATTGGTACAATTAAAGCCGCCTCTACCGTATAACTCCCTCTCCATTTCATGTTTTTGTCTCCTCTTATCTCTGTAATCCCCACACAATCAGATGTGCACCTAAAAGAAATGGCACAAACGGAAGCTCACATTTTCTGTTTTTATGCAAAAAAAACAGCAATACAAGTGCTGCAATTCCCGCAAATGTAATTGCAAGCATAATAATTCCTATCATTTGTCCCAGCGCATAAAAACATCCCATACTTAAAATTACCAATCCGTCCCCATAACCGATACTTTCTCTTGTACTCCACGCCAGTATCAGCACAAATACTCCCGGCAGCATTCCTAAAAAATATCCTGTATCTTTCCATCCACCGCCCAGTAACGATACAACTGTTCCCAATCCTCCAAGCAGCAAAATCAACCAGCCATGAAGTTCATGTTTTCTTATATCTTCCACGGATAATCCTGTCAGTCCACAGGTCAGTATACACATTCTGATCATTTCATAGTAATTCTGCATTATCTTAATTCACCTCCACATCTGATCCACACTTGCCACATGCCCTTTTTCCTCCTGTTTCTTCCAGAAGAACCAGATAAATGGTTCTTTTTAATCCACTACAGGCAAGATTACTGTGGTAACAAGTACCATAATCTGTCACATAAACCCATTTTTGAATACGATTTTTTGCCACGCATTCAGAGCATGCGCTGTATTTATGATCGTTTTTGTTTCTCATACCATTTATTCGCGTAAAATCGGTACCTATGATACTCAAATCCAGATAATGACATTTTCTACTCCTATGATAAACAGTTCCATGTTTTGTAACATACACATAATCATTCTGTTCTCCATCTTCACGGTCACCAATCCACTTATGGCTCTTACTTTTCTGACATATACTGACACCTTTTACATCGAAAAAAGTAATTGGAAGTTTTAAGTAATAATGAACCTGCAAATCAATATAATTACCTGACAAATCGGATTTTGCCATCGTAATTGCATGTTTTCCTCCGCCAATATATTTTTCCGGCAAGCTATATGTTCCCAACTCTTTTCGAAAATATGACTCTGCCGATAACAACAGCCCTGTTTGTGAAGAAACCGCCGCTGCTTCACACGCCGTCTTTCTACTGGCATAATTCAATGCCTCCTGAACTTCCGTCTGTATCTGCAAAACCCGGAAGAAAAATAATAGCGTAATAAAAAACACCGCTGTGACCGGAATAATTACCGCAGCTTCCAGCGTATACGATCCTTTAAAAAAGGAACATAAGGATGCCTTTTGGCATGGATCTTCTTTCTGTTCATAGATAACGGCTTGCGGAATCGAATCTATGGGTTCGTTTATTATCTTATGAATACCTGCCTGCTTCGGAAAAGATTGAAATTTGAGGGTAATTGTCTGTTTCCATTGTCCAAAAGACATCCTTATCTCCCCTCCTTCCCATGAAAATAACTGTATCCGGAATGATTTTGAATTCGAAACCCACTCGAATAATTTTCAAGAATTGTCACAAATCCAAGGAATACCGGTCGAAATTCATAAGTGGCTGTTAGCTCCGTCTCACACAAAACATGGTCCATCTGAAAATTTTCATACCCTTCCTGCGTTTGTACATACGCTTCCTCCACATCCATGGTGCGCATCGCAAGCGTATTTTCCCCATGAAACAAAAGCGAAATAGCAGCATACTGTCCATAATCCAGCCCCTGGGAACAATCCCTCGCCACAGACCAGCCTGACAAAAGTTCCGGAAGCATATGTACATTTGAAGTCCAGTCCGCATCACTTTTTATCATTGTGATCTTTCCCCCGGACAATAGCGTCCTTACATCTAACACACTTTCCGCAAAAGCCCACGCCACTAAGATTCCGTATTTTACAGCTTCAATTACGGCCGGATTCGCTGACGCTCCTGCCAATGTAACTGCAAGCGCCATTGCTTCTGATTGTCGCTGGGAAGATGCAGTTAATGAGGCCATATTCAGAGGTTCCCGCATGGCAAGCAATTCTGAGGCAACAACTTTTAAATTATCTGCATCATTCTTTTTTCCTCCCAGAACATATTCCAGTTCATATTCCAGCACACGATCCTGCTTTTTCTCTACATAGTTTCCGAGATAATTAACCAAATACTGATGAAATAATACTTTTTGATACCAATCAGTTCCCTCATAAGAATCCATCGTACCTTTTTCGAGGTTTCTGTGTGAAACAGTTTCTTCTATATTAATAGATTTCCCGGATACCTTGGCATTTTCGGGCAAAACCAAAGATAGTACCCCTTCCTTTTTCACTTCCGTCACCGTTTCCAAAGGATTCTCTGCTGGAACTTCCTTTTTCCCAGCGTCCCGATCCTTTGTTTTATAGCCCTGGCGTGCAGCACCCTTTAACCGTCGGGATGACGAGGTACCTGCTTGATCTGCTTCCCCGGTTTCATATTTTTCCGGATGTTTCAATGCGTCCATCGCATCCGTAATACTATCATCTGCATCTTTGTAATCTTTTTTCACTTCTTTTACAGCTTCATAATTGTTGTAAACAGATTTTGCCATTTCATACGCAATATTCTTTTTCATATAAGTGCACACAGCTTTCTGAAATACAGCACCATTCTGATCTGTCAACAGCCGATAGGGATCATACTTTGCATCCGTCATCTCTGCGGTCAACAGACTCATCCCGGAAAGCAAAGTTTTTTGTTCTTTGCTTCCAAGATGGTCCGATGTAAGACTGCGCAGCTGCGCTTCCCGATTGTTAAATGAAAATTTACCTTCTGTGTCTTCCACGCGTATTCCAAGGATTCTGTACGTCTCCCACAAAGGACTGCAATAATCTGCAAAAACTGACTCCAAAACGGTATCCGTGTTCATATACAATACTTTCTGAAGCTCATAATGTCTTGCTGCTTCTAAAAGTGTGAAAAGAAGCTGTGCTACCAGCATCAGCGCAAGGGCCGAAAACACAGTAATACTCGCCTTTTTTCTCACTATACCTCTCCTGCACGATCTTTAATTGTATTAAAAATATCCGAGACCAGTGTTGTCAGTTTTTTCTTAAATAACACAACAATACCTATCAATACGACGACTATAAGTACCATTTCTACAACACCAACCCCATCTTCTTCCATTAAAAAGTTCTTAAATCCTAACATAATTTTCCTCCTTATACTTGAAATGACAGCATTGCCGGAACCATGATGATAGCAATGACAATACCAAGCATGATCATAAGCGGCAACAGCATTTTCGTTCCAGCTTCTTCTCCCAATTTACAGGTCATTGCTTTCCGTTCTTCCAGTGCATTCTCCGATTCCTGCTCCAAAAGCTTACACAATCCTCTGCTTCCTGTCTGTAAATTCTGTAAAAGAATTCGAATCAGTCTCTGATACTCTCCCAAATCCACCCTTTCTCCAAATTTCTGGTATGCAAGACGTTCACTTTCTCCATCCAGGATCTCATGGTTCGTTATCAGCATTTCTTCATAGACATACCGCTCTTTTATTTGTTTTTTCTGCCTTTTATCAAAATATTGAGCGGAAATTCTATTCCACGCCTGCTTTAATGACATGCCTGCTCCGAGTAAAATCAGAAGTTTACTCACAACTTCTGCATAATCCAGTTTCATCTGCTCTTTTTTCACATGATCTGCAGTCCGTTTTCTTTCCACAACAATTCCCGCTATCAAAAACAGAACAAGAATTTCAAAAAACAGAATTTTTCCTACCAGATGCTGCTTTTTTTCTTTCCATTGCAGTTTTACCCCTGCCGCCTGATCCGGCAGAGTCAGATATCGCTCCCCTTCCTGCGTACTCTGTTGTTCCACATCCGCTGCAATTTCATGAATTACCTTCTCCTGCTGCGACATGGCTTTTGGATATACATGAAAAGAAAACGTATATTCTTCCCGGTATTTTTCACAGGTAAGAGTCACACTTGCCTGTACAAGCGCTCCTTTGGAATCTAACTGGCTCTCCCGAATCGTTCCATCCACGTCCACTGCATCATACTGATCTAATGTCCAGTCAGCCTTCACAAATCCTTTCGCATATGTTGTTTTCATATGTACCTGTTTTGTCACATGTGAAGCCTCTTCTCCTTCTGAAAAAAATGTTTTATCTATTTCTTTCTCCGCCTGAGAAAAATAGGATTCTGCCGTCTTTTGATCGATGCATTGTGCAGGAACGCTCACCTGATAGTCATAATTTTTCAATTGTTCCCCTGCATTCAGCGTGAGTTCCACCTCCTGCCTCCCACTGCCCGGACTGCCCCGGATAATCCTGTTTTTCTCGTCCATACTGCGATCGGAAAACTCCATATATGCTCCCAGCAGCAATAACAGAATACAAACGACCGCTGCCTCTATCACTTTTTTCCTTTTCACACTTCCCCCTCTACATGTGTATGGTCATAATTTTCTCCGCCAGTACAATCGCCCCTCCATAAGCAGCCAGACACGCTGTCATGAATAATACCCCGGCCACATTTCCATATAAAACATTCAAAAAATCCATGGATGTCACTTTCAGATATGCCAATATAAACATTGGTATAACATTCATTACTTTCTGTTCCATCTTCCTGGAAGCAATCTGTACCTGAATCTCCCTCTCCGTTTCATAGCGCACCCGCATATGTCGGGATGTTGCGTCAATGATTGTCACAAAATTTCCGCCACTGCGTTTTGCGAATGAAAAAACTTCGGAAAAACTTGCAATATCCATATTTCCACTTCGATTTGAAAAATCTGCAAGCAATGCTTCCAACGGTTGATTGAGACTGACAGAACAGTTCATCTCCTTTACTTCCTGATACAGATAGGATTTTTTCCCATATAATGCAAGTATTTCTTTTTCTGCCTCTTTCCACGCATTTTCTATAGAAAAACCTGCAAGTAAGGCTGCACTGATACTCCGAAGCGTGTCGATAAATTCTTTTGCAAGCTGTGTCTGCATTTGTTCTTTTCCTGCTTTTTTCTGACGATTTAAGAAAAAAACGAGAAAAAAAGGAAGAAACATAATTCCCAGCCAGCTGGCATAAAATAAATATGCGACCACCACCGTCAGTAGGCTAGCCCAGGCAATTCCTTTGCAGCATTCCCTCCGACTCAGATGATACACACGATAATCCATCTTTCCCAACTCCCTTCTCCAAAGTAAGCCCTGCCATCTCCAGTTTCTTACGATTGTTTAATATGCCGCAATGCTTCCATGTCCAGTTTCCTTCGGTTCCTTCCAACTGGTAAATCGGAGAAATCTGAATCTCGCCATTTTCCACCCCACATACTTCTGTGATCTCCAATACTCTGCGGCTTTTATCTGGTAATCTTCCCAGATGGACAATCAGATCTATCCCGGATGCAATCTGCTGTCTGATTGCAGCAATTGGCAGTTCCATTCCCATCAACACCATCATTTCCAGACGGGAAAGAATATCTCTGCTTGAATTTCCATGGGCTGTAGATAATCCACCATCATGCCCGGTGTTTAATGCTTGAAGCATATCAAATGCTTCCGCTCCACGGCACTCCCCGACAAGTATTCTATCCGGCCGCATACGCAATGCCGTGCGGATCAGATCCCGGATTGTCACCGGTTGTACCCCTTCCATATTTGCATTCCTTGTTTCCAAACGTACCAGATTTTTGATTCCCTGTACTTGAAGTTCCGCGGAATCCTCGATTGTTATGACCCTCTCATCCTCTGGAATATACTGCGATAAAGCATTTAAAAACGTTGTTTTTCCGGAACTTGTCCCCCCTGAAATTAACAGGTTATATTTTGCCCTTACGAGCATCTTTAAAAACTCTGCTGCGTCCTCCGGAAGTGCTCCTTTTTGAATAAGGGTTTCCATATCCAACGGTTTCTCCGGAAATTTCCGGATTGTAATCGTAGAACCATCCAGAGAAATCGGTGCCAGTACAATATTTACACGGGATCCATCTGCAAGCCTTGTATCCACAATCGGATTCGATAAGTTGACCACGCGGTTATGTCTTCCGACGATCTGCTGTATCACATCCTGCATTTTCTCTTCGCTTGCAAATTCCTGATTCCATGCGTAGACGCTTCCTGCCTTTTCATAAAAAATATGTTTCGGACCATTGACCATAATCTCGGAGATCTCCGGATCATCCAGAAGTTCCTGCAAAGCATCCAGTTTTCTGAGTGAATTAAACACCCTTGCTTCCAGCATCAGACGCTCCCGGATCGAAATCGGCTCTTCCTGCATCAGCCGGGAGGCTTCTTCTCCAATCAGATTTTCTATTTCTTCATCCGACATCTCCCGTGAAAGATCCATGCGTTCCAATACACGCTGCCGGATTCCTTCTACATACTCATCCAACCGGCATCATCCTCCGGATACTGTCTCCAAATTCGTTCCATTTCCATTGCTCGACAAGCCGCTCGCAGGACACCATCGGAGTCGCTACAAGTGGAAGCTGTATCTCCCTCAGATTTTCGGAAAGCCGTTCTTCCCCACGTTTTTGAATTTCTGCCAAAAATTCCTTTTCTCTCCACTGTCCAAGCCCCCCTCTGCTCTTCATCAGGAAGATTTCCTGGCAACTCCCCAGGAGTTCAAAAAATCCCATGAATCTGGAACCAAGATTTAAAACTATCGTGGTATAATTCATCTCCTGCGATAAAATCTGAAACAATTTCTGATAGGTCACATTCTTTACTTCACACAGACATTCTGTATTTCCCAGTGGATACACAACATCTGCCCGATCCAGCCGGCCAATACAGGAAACCATTCTGCTTTTTGAATATTTCCCACTTTCCGCCATCACCAGAAGTTCTTCCAGTCCGGATGGATAAGATTCCTCCAGTAACTGCGACAAACCACTGTTTTCTTGCAGATCCAAAAGCAAAACCTTTTCATTTTCACTCAAAATCGAGGACAGTGTGACAGCAAACGGAAGCTGCAATTCATTTTCTGCAAGCGAATATACTGCTAAAACCTGCATTTTTCGCTTTACACTTCCACTGACATTTTTTATTTCTTCGCCAATCTGTTTTAATATCTCATCGACGATTTTATTTACTTCCTGATACTTATCCACTAATAACACCCCCTTTTCCACGTACTTATCCACATTTTCGTCCCCATCGAACAGATAAATCTGTGGAATTTCACATCCTGTAATGCTCTCCCCATCCAGATGATCTGCCAGAATAACCGCATCCAGATTTTTCCAGGCATCCTGAAGTGCCTCCTTCTGAGAGAACATATGCAATTCCAGCTGATCTCGATAATGATTCATCAGACAGCTGGCGAACCGGTCCCCATACTCCCAGTCTCCAATACAGAGTCCCAATCGAACTCTCTTCATAGCTCCTCCTTTCTCCTTAAAACAATGACTGCCATACGGTTCTGTGTGCATACAATATTCCCAGTAAAATAGCAACAGAAAAATGCATGAAGTTCTGCTCTTGTGCCCAGTCTTTTCGATAAGATGAGAATTTCCCCAAAAACAATTCCCTGAAAAAAAGCTGTGCTTTAAAAAGACTGACTCCAAGATTGTGATGATACAGCATTTTTATCACGGCGATCATAGCTCCAGCCACAAACGCTGCAAGTATACAATCTGTCAATGTTTTTAAATTTGTAAATCCACCGATAACGGAAAAAAGTTTGATATCTCCGGCGCCCAACACACCTATGAGATAAAAAAGATATAACATGATAACCGGAATAGAAATATTCAAAAGAACTTGAATGATTCGTGGCATTCCACCCAAAATTATACCGAATGCCATCGATAAAAATAAACCCATGATAATCAGCCGGTTACTGATCCTCATGCTGGTAATATCCTGAACGACTGCCACAATTATGATTGCATACAGCGTCAGAACCGATGCCCCCTGCATCGAAATCAATTTGCATCACCCCTTTGTTGTGAGTCGAATTATA
>ERZ808240.4679-NODE-4679-length-11856-cov-39.933226_pt1 | contig 11856 bp, 7 predicted proteins | sample MGYA00521084_ERZ808240 | MGnify/ENA primary metagenome ERZ808240 (study PRJEB31516, sample SAMN03275571) | gut metagenome | biome: mammalia-associated habitat; material: feces | host: Papio cynocephalus | place: Kenya | collected 2012-08-06 ... | reverse complement strand
CAGGTTACAAGGTCTTTGTGGCAGGAAGCTCATGGCCTCCAGACGAGGAAATCTTTATCCGATTCTTCAATGAGCACAAGGACTGGCGATTGCTGATAGCTCCGCACGTCATCGCCGAGGAACACTTGAAACTCATTCTTTCCTTGATCAAGGGCAAGAAGGTGGTGCGCTATACGCAGACTACCCCCGAGGAGGCGGCTGGGGCTGATGTCCTGATTATCGACTGCTTCGGCTTGCTGAGCAGTATGTACAACTATGGCGATGTAGCCTATGTGGGCGGCGGCTTCGGTGTTGGCATCCACAATACCTTGGAGGCGGCGGTATGGAACATGCCTGTCATCTTCGGTCCTAACAACAAGAAGTTCCAGGAGGCTCAGGGCTTGTTGAAGTCGGGCGGCGGATTCGAGATTCACAACTTCGAGGAGTTCGAGGGCTTGATGAGCTCGATGATGAACGATGAGGCTTTCTTGAAGTCTTCGGGCGTTAAGGCTGGGGCATTCGTGGCGAGTCTGTCGGGTGCTACTGATAAGGTTCTTTCTAAGGTTCAGCTTTAGTCGAGATTCTCTTTTCTCAAAGGGATATATAGTGTTCTCAAAGGGGTTTCTCTTTTCTCAAAGAGATAATATATAGCTTTCGCAAGCGGTATCTTTGTATTTTCGGGTGCAAAGATACTGCTTTTTTTATTGCTTACAAAATGAAAGTGGGGGAGATAATCGAGTTTTCGCTCTTGTGAAGTGTGAAAATAAGTAAAACACAGTTTTCCCTTCCATAACTCTATGGTTTATAGGATGAAAGGCTATGACTAAGACTTGGCTTTTCTTGACAGAAGATGGTATGAGCGATAACAATAACAGTAATAACAGTTTTTTTCTAAGGGGGTATTTCCTCTTTATTCAAATGTATATAATATATTAATATATATATTAATATATTATATACATTTGAATAAAGAGGAAATACCCCCTTAGAAAAAAACTGTTATTACTGTTATTGTTATCGCTCATACCATCTTCTGTCAAGAAAAGCCAAGTCTTAGTCATAGCCTTTCATCCTATAAACCATAGAGTTATGGAAGGGAAAACTGTGTTTTACTTATTTTCACACTTCACAAGAGCGAAAACTCGATTATCTCCCCCACTTTCATTTTGTAAGCAATAAAAAAAGCAGTATCTTTGCACCCGAAAATACAAAGATACCGCTTGCGAAAGCTATATATTATCTCTTTGAGAAAAGAGAAACCCCTTTGAGAACACTATATATCCCTTTGAGAAAAGAGAATCTCGACTAAAGCTGAACCTTAGAAAGAACCTTATCAGTAGCACCCGACAGACTCGCCACGAATGCCCCAGCCTTAACGCCCGAAGACTTCAAGAAAGCCTCATCGTTCATCATCGAGCTCATCAAGCCCTCGAACTCCTCGAAGTTGTGAATCTCGAATCCGCCGCCCGACTTCAACAAGCCCTGAGCCTCCTGGAACTTCTTGTTGTTAGGACCGAAGATGACAGGCATGTTCCATACCGCCGCCTCCAAGGTATTGTGGATGCCAACACCGAAGCCGCCGCCCACATAGGCTACATCGCCATAGTTGTACATACTGCTCAGCAAGCCGAAGCAGTCGATAATCAGGACATCAGCCCCAGCCGCCTCCTCGGGGGTAGTCTGCGTATAGCGCACCACCTTCTTGCCCTTGATCAAGGAAAGAATGAGTTTCAAGTGTTCCTCGGCGATGACGTGCGGAGCTATCAGCAATCGCCAGTCCTTGTGCTCATTGAAGAATCGGATAAAGATTTCCTCGTCTGGAGGCCATGAGCTTCCTGCCACAAAGACCTTGTAACCTGCCTTTGGCAAAGCCTCGGCAGAAGAGGCAGAAGCAGAGATTTCAGCAGAAGAAGCAGAAGCACTTCCCTTGCGGAACGCCTCGCAGATAGGCAACTGCTTGGCAGCCTCCTTGATTTGGAGCACACGATCGAAGCGAGTGTCTCCCACCACATCGACATCCGTGATACCGATGCTTTCGAGCAATCGCTTGCTCTCCTCGTTCTGCACGAAGAAGCGGGTGAAGCATCTCAGCACATTAGCATAGCTCTTACCATACCACTTGAAGAACACCTGGTCTGGGCGGAAGATACTGCTCACGCTGTAAGTAGGCACCCCACGATGCTTCAAGATGTGCAGGAAATTGCTCCAGAACTCATACTTGATGAAGAAAGCCATCACAGGGCGCACCAAGCGAAGGAATCGGATGGCGTTCAAGCGAGTATCCACAGGCATGTAGCAGATGATGTCGGCTCCCTCGTAGTTCTTGCGCACCTCATACCCCGAAGGAGAATAGAAGGTGAGCAAAATCTTATACTGAGGATGCTCCTTGCGGATGCGCTCCATCAAAGGTCTGCCCTGCTCAAACTCGCCGAGCGACGCCGCATGAAACCATACATACCTGGCATCAGGATCCACCTTCTGCTTCAGTATCTTGAAAGCCTCACGCTCGCCACGCCACATCTTGCGCACCTTCTCATTGAAAAGGCTGGCAACGGCAATGCCCCAAAGCACGAAATAAATGACGATATTATAAATCATGATTGTCTCTTAATTGGGTTGTTATCTATAACTATGAGTTTTCTAGCATAATAAGTTACGACCCCTTAAATAACACGAAATCTCTGAGGGAAATCTCGCTGCATCCACAGAGGTTCCCTCAGAGAATTTATATTATACAGAATCTTAACCTAAGACTTCGATTGCCTTGCGAAGACGCTTCAAGGTCTCCTCCTTGCCGAGGAAGGCAGAGATGTCGAACATGCCAGGACCCTTGCCCTCGCCCACGAGCGTCAGGCGGAAGGCGTTCATCACATCGCCGAGCTTATAGCCCTTGTCCTCTACCCACTTCATCACGATAGGCTCCTGACCCTCGATAGAGAAGTCGTCGATACCTTCCAACACCTCGGCGAGTTCGGTCATCTGCTGTGCAGAATATTCCTTCCAACGCTTCTTCACGGTCTTCGCATCATACTCCGTAGGTGGGATGAAGAAGAATGAGCACAATGGCCACAACTCATAGACGAAGTTCACGCGGTCCTTCATCATGTGTACCACTTGCTTCACGCGGTCGAAGCTCTCCTCCACGCCGTTGTTGGCAACGATAGGCGCAAAGAGATTGGCAATCTCGTCGTCGCTCTTCTTGAGGATGTACTCGTGGTTGAACCAGATGCCCTTCTTATAGTCGAACTTGGCACCAGCCTTGGAGCAACGAGTGATGTCGAATGCTTTTACTAATTCATCAAGGGAAAAAATTTCCTGCTCTGTGCCTGGGTTCCAGCCGAGGAGAGCCAAGAAGTTGACCACAGCCTCTGGGAAGTAACCGCTCTCGCGATAGCCCGAAGAAACCTCGCCAGTCTTAGGGTCGTGCCACTCCAGTGGGAACACAGGGAAACCGAGGCGGTCGCCATCGCGCTTAGAGAGCTTGCCCTTGCCCTCTGGCTTGAGGAGCAATGGAAGGTGAGCGAAGCGAGGCATAGTGTCCTCCCATCCGAATGCCTTGTAGAGAAGTACATGCAATGGAGCGCTAGGCAACCACTCCTCGCCACGGATCACATGGGAGATTTCCATCAAGTGGTCGTCCACGATGTTGGCCAAGTGATAGGTAGGAAGCTCGTCGGCGCTCTTGTAGAGCACCTTGTCGTCCAAGATGTCGCTCATCACCTTCACGTCGCCACGAATCATATCGTTGACGTGGATTTCCTGTCCTGGCTCAATCTTGAAGCGCACGGTATACTGCTTGCCGTCGGCGATGAGCTGGTCAACCTCCTCCTTGGAGAGAGTGAGCGAGTTGCGCATCTGCATGCGAGTATGTGCATCATACTGGAAGTTCTGGATTTCGGCACGCTTTGCCTCCAACTCCTCAGGAGTATCGAAAGCGATGTAAGCCTTGCCATTGTCGAGGAGCTGCTGTACATATTTCTTATAGATGTCTCTGCGCTCGCTCTGACGATAAGGACCATGCTCGCCACCGAAGCTCACGCCCTCGTCAAACTTGATGCCGAGCCACTTGAAAGATTCCAAGATGTACTCCTCGGCTCCAGGTACGAAACGATGAGAGTCTGTATCCTCGATACGGAACACGAGCTCGCCTCCATGCTGGCGAGCAAACAAATAATTATAAAGGGCGGTGCGAACACCACCAATGTGCAACGCACCCGTTGGACTTGGGGCGAAACGCACTCTTACTTTTCTGTCTGCCATGTCTAATTTTATAGCTATTTTTGAAATTTTCTGCAAATTTACAGTTTTTTTTGCGATTATAAGAGTTTTTTTTCGTATTTTCGCAGTGGAAAAGGGAATTAAGGGATGAAAAGAAGCCTTTTTGCTCAATTAGGAGAGAAATGAGCACGTTTTTCATCCTCCAAAATCTCTTCAAGAAGCCATGAGTTAATGGAAGAACATCTAGAACTATAAAAAGTGTAACGAACATGAGCATATTCAACAATCCCGAGGAGAATTATTGGCGCAACCTCATCACCAAGACGATTCTCGTTATCTTTACCGTTTGCATCATTGTCTGGTTCTTGCCACGCAATGAAGGCAGACAGTTTAGATACGATGTGGGCAAGCCATGGATGTATGGGTCGGTCATCGCCACATTCGACTTCCCGATTTACAAGACCGACGAAGCCATCAAGCACGAGCAAGACTCGCTGTTGCAACAGTTCCAGCCCTACTACACCGTAAACAGCACGGTGGGCGAAGAGCAGGTGCAGCGTTTCCGCCACGACTTCGCCCAGGGCATCCCGGGTCTGCCGAAGGAATACGTCGCACTCGTTGCACAACAATTGCACCAAGTTTACCAGACGGGCATCATCAGCACGCCCGAGTACAATCGCATCTACAAAGACTCCACCAGCACCATCCGCATTATCAGCGGAAAGAATGTGAAGAGTGTCCCCATAGGCACCTTCTACTCCACCATCGCCGCATACGAGCACATCTTCTTCGACGAGAAGATTGCGGCACAACGGCAGATTCTCTCCCGATGCAACCTCAACGACTATGTGGAGCCGAACCTCATCTACGACAAGGAACGCTCGGAGACCGAGAAAAGCGACCTGCTGAGCAGCATTCCGCTAGCCAGCGGCATGGTGATGAGCGGACAGAAAATCATAGACCGTGGCGATGTCATCAATGACTACACCTATCGCGTGCTCAACTCCTTCGACAAGGAGATGAAGCGCCGAAGCTCCACCGAAGACGAGATTACCACCACCATCGTCGGGCAGGTGCTCTTCATCTTCATCCTCGTCATGGTGTTCACCTCTTATCTCACGCTCTTCCGCAAGGATTACTTCGACAAGCCGCGCAGCATCACCATGCTCTATGCGATGATCACGCTGTTTCCTATCTTCGTGTCGCTCATCATGAAGCATAATTTCTTCAGCGTCTATATCATCCCGTTCGCCATGGCGCCTATCTTTGTCCGTGTGTTCATGGATTCCCGAACCGCATTCATCACCCACGTGACGATGATTCTCATCTGTGCCGCCGCCGTGAAATACCAGTATGAGTTCATCATCGTGCAACTCGCCTCTGGCTTGGTGGCCATCTACAGCTTGCGAGAGCTATCCAAGCGCTCGCAGATATTCATCACAGCCCTCTTGGTGGCAATAAGCAGCGGAGTGGTGTATTTTGCCCTCCAGCTGATGCAAGACAACCAAGTGTTCAACATCGACCGCAGCATGTACACCTATTTCGCCATCAACGGAGTCTTCTTGCTGTTGTCATACCCTCTGATGTACATCATAGAGAAGATGTTTGGATTCACCTCCAATGTCACCCTCTTCGAGCTATCAAACACCAACAAGGGCTTGCTGCGCAACCTGAGCGAGATAGCCCCTGGCACATTCCAGCACTCCATCACGGTGGGAAACTTGGCAGCAGAGATTGCCAACCGCATAGGTGCCAACAGCCTCCTGGTGCGTACCGGTGCCCTCTATCACGACATCGGAAAGATGACAAACCCCGTGTTCTTCACAGAAAACCAAGCTGGCGTGAACCCGCACGACCAATTGAGCGACCTGGAAAGTGCCCAAATCATCATCAGCCACGTTACCGAGGGCTTGAAGATGGCGGAGAAAATGGGGCTTCCGGGTATCATCAAAGACTTCATCACTACCCATCACGGCACGGGCATCACCAAGTACTTCTACGTGAACTATTGCAACTCCCACCCTACGGAGATTGTGGATAAGTCGCTGTTCCAATATCCAGGTCCTAACCCATTTACCCGCGAACAAGCCATATTGATGATGGCAGACACCGTGGAAGCGGCCTCTCGCTCGCTCAAGGAATACACAGAGGAAAGCATCAGCAACCTGGTGAACACCCTCATCGACGGACAGGTGGCTGACGGATTTTTCAAGGAATGCCCTATCACCTTCCGTGACATCGCCCTTGCCAAGCTTGTGCTCATCGAACGCCTCAAGGCCATCTATCACACTCGTATCTCCTACCCTCACATGAATGTCAAGGCGGGCAAGAAGAAGGCGAAGAGCGAAGAACCGAATATCTGAAATCGGCATTGAAAACATCGCCGAAATCATCACGGTAAATAACGCCGAAATCACCACGGTAAATAACGGCAAAGACAGCCCTTTTTCCTGCACAATTCCCAAGAACTGTGCAAGAAGAAGGGCTTTTTGCGTTAATATATTTTAAATAAGCTGCGAAAGTAATAGAAAAATAGAACATTATAATTACCTTTGCGGACGTTTTTATTTAATAATATTAAGATGAAGAAACTAAAATTAGTTAGTCTTGCCATTGCGATGGCTTCCGCAGCCCCTACATTTGCAGGTGGTTTGCTCACTAACACCAATCAGAACGTCGCATTCAACAGAATGATGAGCCGTGAGGCTTCCATAGGTATCGACGGAGTTTATTACAACCCAGCCGGCGTTGTATTCATGGGTGAAGGTCACCATCTGTCCATCAACTGGCAGTTGGCTTACCAGACACGTACTATCAAGAATGATTACGCATTGTTTACCAACAATGTAAACGCTCCTATTACTCCTCGCGAGTTCAAGGGTGAGGCTTTTGCGCCAGTCATCCCTTCTTTCCAGTATGCATATAATAAAGGTAAATGGTCATGGCAGGCCAACTTCGCCCTCACCGGCGGTGGCGGCAAGTGTACCTTCGACAATGGTCTAGGCTCATTCGAGAAGATTGTCTCTGAGACAGCTATGGCTGCATGCGGCTTGGCTGGTACCGTGGATAATGTCTTGGGAAGCGCCTTAGGCCAGCAAGGCATGCAGATGTTCTCTTCAGACCAGGCTTTCGGAAATAGCGGTAAGTACAGCTACGACAGTTATATGCACGGCCGCCAATATTACTTCGGCTTGTCGCTCGGTGCAGCTTACAAGTTCAACGAGCACTTCAGCGCCTTCGCTGGTGTACGTGGCGTGTATGCCACCTGTAACTATTACGGATATGTAAGAGACATCAAGGTAGGCAACATGCCTCTCTACAAGGTGCTCGACCCTAGCAAGGAAGATGCTGCCAACATCGAGTTGAGCTGCGACCAGAACGGCATCGGCTTCACCCCTATCATCGGCGTTGACTTCAAGACAGGTCGCTGGAATTTCTCTGCCAAGTATGAGTTCAAGACTCGCATGAGATTGAAGAACAAGTCTGTGAACCAGGCTCCTAGCATCGGTAACTTGGCCGACAACTTGGCGGAGCAGATGGGTACTACATTGACCCAGGTATATACTCAGAAATACATGCAGGCTGGTCTTCCACAAGACCAAGCACAGCAGAAAGCACAGATGACAGCAGTACAGACCAGCGAGGCTGTGCTCACCAATGGTACCGTAGTTGCCACCATGCAAGGCTTGAAAGACCAGTTTGACACCAAGCTAGAAGAGGCTATCGGCGAGTACGGCGATGGCAAGAAGATTGCAGCCGACATCCCTGCCTACTTGACACTGGGTGCTGGCTACAGCCCTGTGGATGCCGTTCGCATCAACGTAGGTTTCCACTGGTTCGACGACAAGCACGCCACAGCTTACAACAATCGCAACGAGAAGTTGAAGCGTGGTACCCTGGAGTACAACGCAGGTGTCGAAGTAGATGTTTGCAAGAAAGTAACCCTGAGCACAGGTTGGCAGAGCACCAACTATGGTTTGCCAGAGGAAGATGCCACAACCCCTGCTTCTGCTAGATATATGGACGACAAGTCGTTTGTCACAAGCTCCAACTCCGCTGCCTTCGGCGGTGTCTATCACATCAACAAGAAGATGGACTTGAATGTGGCTTACTTCCATACTTTCTACAAGCACAAGAAGACCACTGAGGCTGTTCAGCTCTCAGCGCAGAAGAGCATCAACTACAGCTCAGACTATACACGTAACAACAATGTGTTTGCCGTAGGTCTCGACATCAACTTCTAAATGAAGTGAAGAGAGAAGAATTCAATAGCATTCACTCTTACGACATAACTACAAATATCAAGTAAAAAGGCTACCCCTTTCGCAAGATTGGGATAGCCTTTTATCGTATTTTCAAGAATCAACAATCAGATTCATCATTTTCGTCTTCACTTTTCATTTACAACGGATCCACGTCGTAATATATCTGCAACGCCCCATACCTAGGGTCCTTCGCCATCAGTTGTTGGGCATACTTCAAATACTCCCGCACCTTCTTCTGGTCGATTCCATTTTCCAGCTTGATAACAATCTTCCGGATGTTCATCGTCTTCACTCTCGCCACGGCAGGCTTGTCGGGACCGAGCACACGCTCGCCAAACCATCCCCGCAACATTTTCCCCAGCTCCAAACTGGCTTGCTGGCACACCTTCTCGTGCTTATGTTTCAAGAACACGTTGATAAGATGGAAGAACGGCGGATAATGAAACATCCTTCGCTCCTCCAAGATTCCACGGAAGAGACCTTCGTAATCATTATTTACCACCTGGTGGATGATGGGCAGCGTAGGATTCTTCGTTTGCAAGATTACCAGTCCTCGCTTTCCTTTTCTTCCAGCTCGTCCGCTCACCTGCGACATCATCATGAAGGCATGCTCATAGGCACGGAAGTCAGGATAGTTGAGCATCGAGTCGGCATTCAGGATACCCACCACTCTCACCTTGTCGAAGTCCAAGCCCTTGCTTATCATCTGCGTTCCTATCAGGAGATTGGTCTTGCCTGTGGAGAAGTCTGAAATCAGACGCTCGTAGGCGTTCCTTGTCCTCGTAGTGTCGAGGTCCATGCGGGCGATGCGTGCCTCGGGGAATATCTCGGCTATTTGGTCTTCTATCCTTTCCGTTCCGATACCGCGTCCCATCAGCTCCGTGCTTCCGCAGTTCGGGCATTCGGTAGGCACAGGATAAGTATATCCGCAGTAATGACAAGTAAGCAGGTTGATGCTCTTGTGCAAGGTGAGCGATACGTCACAATTCTTGCATTTCGGCACCCATCCGCAGACCTTGCACTCTATCATCGGCGCAAAGCCTCGTCGGTTTTGGAAGAGGATGGCTTGCTCCCCATTCTTCAGTGCCTCCCTCACAGCAGCCAAGAGCTGGGGGGAATAAGCACCCGTCATCATCTTGCGATGGCGAAGGTCTTTCACATCCACCACCTGTATCTCAGGCAACTGCACATCCTTGAACCTCGTCTTCAGCTCCACCAATCCATACTTGCCTTGCTGGGCATTGTAATAGCTCTCCATCGAAGGGGTCGCCGTACCGAGCAGCACCTTACACTCAGGATACATGTTCGCCAAAACGATGGCGGCACTCCGGGCATGGTAGCGAGGAGCGGGGTCTTGCTGCTTGAAAGAAGTCTCATGTTCCTCGTCGATGATGACAAGCCCGAGTTTTTGGAAAGGCAGGAAGACAGCGCTTCTGGCTCCCAATATCACATCGTATGGATGTCCTGACAATTGCTTCTGCCAGATTTCCACTCTTTCCGCATCGCTGTATTTGGAGTGATAGATACCCAGTCTATCCCCGAAAACCTTGTGGAGACGTTCCATGATTTGCACCGTAAGGGCAATCTCCGGCAAGAGATAGAGCACCTGCTTATGTTCCTCCATTGCCTTTTTGATAAGGTGGATATAGATTTCCGTCTTGCCGCTCGAAGTAACACCATGCAGCAACACCACATTTTTTTGGAGCATTTGCATCAAGATTTGATTGTAAGCGTCCTGCTGCGCCATGGAGAGCGGTTTGATGAGGTCGAAATGCGACTCGCCCGCCGTATTCAGTCTCCCCACCTCTTGCTCATAAGTAAAGAGGATGCCACGGTCGATGAGTGCATTCACGATGGCCGCCGTGCAATGCGACTCGTTCATCAGCTCCTCCTTGGTCACCCTCTTGATGCCCTCACGGGGAGTGTCACCTTCCAAGCTATCCCAATGAGAGAGTGCGAGAAAGGTAGTGAACACCTTCGATTGCTTCAAAGCCCGCTGCATCATATTGAGTGCCACATGCAGCGCCTGCTCATTGCGGTAATTGATAGACAACTCCACATAAAGTTCCATCTTGGGCTTGAACTTCTCCGTTGATTTCATACCTGCTGGCATGGCGGCATTATATACATCACCCAATGGCGACATATAATAATCACTGATCCATTGCCAAAGCTGATATTGTTGAGGAAGGAGGGAAGGGATTTTGTCGAGCACCATTTCGATGGGCTTGCATTCGAAGTCAGGTTGCTCAGAATGCACATCAGCCACCATGGCGATATACTTCTTGCTTTTGCCCAGCGGCACCAGCACGCGCATACCAGCCACGACTTTCTCTTCCATCCCTTCGGGGACAGAATAAGTGAAGGTTCCGTCGAGCGGAAGTGGCAATATCACATCTACGTATCTCATGTTTATATTTCTCTGAACGAACACAAAGGCTCCTCATGGGAGCGATTCGTCGTGCAAAGATAGCAAAAAAAAAGCAGATACCCACCATCGGATACCTGCTTTTATATATTTTAAGATGGATTGCATGGGAAAATCCAAACTCCTTGGTTTGATGATTTTCTTGGCAACAAGCTAGAAGCTTTTCTTGACTCTAGCCTAAAAACTTTTCTTGGCTCTAGCCTAGAAACTTTTCTTGGCTCCAACTTAGAAGCTTTTCTTGGCTCCAACTTAGAAGCTTTTCTTGGATCTAGCTTAGAACCAATAACCCAAAGCAATCTGCCAGCAATTGTTCTTGCTCTTTCCGAAATACTGGCCTGTTTCTGAATCATAGATTTCCGCAGACTTGCTCAAAGCAAAGTTATAATTGGCGGAAATCTGCAAATGGCTCAACAAAGTGACACCCACACCAACATTGGCGGAAACGGCAGACTTTTTCAAGGAGTACTTTCCAATGTTTGAGCTATCTTCTTCCTTCCAGTAGAAATTCTTATCGCCCACGTTATAGTTCCACTGTGGACCTGCAAAGATAAAGGCATTGGCCAAGCTGCTCAAACCAAATCCATAACGCACATTCACAGGAACGATAATAGACTTCTGCTTGATGCTATTACCGAATGTCTCGTCTTCATCTACGAAATTTACCTTTGCCTCTCTCTGGTCGTACAAAGCTGCTGCGTCGAAGCTTAAGCCCACGATAGGCACAGTCACCTTAACCATAGGACCTACAAAGAAGCCCGTCTTGTTGGAAGTATCAAACACATCGTTGCTCAAAGACATGTTGGTAACGTCCAAACCGCCCTTCAAACCAAACTTTATCTGGGCATTTGCGCTTGTAGCATACATCATTGCTGCTACCATGAATACAAGTGATAAAATTTTCTTCATTTTCTTACTTAATTACTTAAACTTAATTTCTATATTTGTTTTACTAAAGATTACTATTTA
>ERZ808240.4677-NODE-4677-length-11862-cov-6.997290_pt1 | contig 11862 bp, 8 predicted proteins | sample MGYA00521084_ERZ808240 | MGnify/ENA primary metagenome ERZ808240 (study PRJEB31516, sample SAMN03275571) | gut metagenome | biome: mammalia-associated habitat; material: feces | host: Papio cynocephalus | place: Kenya | collected 2012-08-06 ... | reverse complement strand
ATACGAGCATTAAATAGTCTGGCTGTATCAGAACTGAAAACATCACCTTTTTTAGCGCAAATTATACCATTATTCATGTCTGGATATTCTTGCACTATAAATTTTCTCCAAGACGAGAGACTCTCATTCAGTAATCTATAAGGCAAGACATAATCAAAGAAGATGGCTGAACCATACTCCTTCTCCCATTTCACCTGATGCCATAATTCACAAGCTTCATCTATTGCCTTAATAAGATAGTCTGCACTCACAGACTTTATGTCTATCGCAACATCATCTTTTGTAAAATTAATATTCTTGGCACATTTGTCAAAAATACTATCTCTTTTTTCTTTTGCCGAACAGCCTATCAGGCGATATGCTTGCTGAAACTGAGTCATGCTCTCACCTTTGTAAGTATAGTGATAGGGCATGTTTTCTATCAAAAATTTGGCGGCACTATATTTCAATGTATCGGGGTCATTTCTAAAATGATCCAATACACGTTCCAACTCAGCCCGATTCTCGCCTGCAGCTTTTAGAGCATCTTGCAAACGAGAATGACACGAGGAAAACATGCTCAACAGAAAGCACATTCCAAACACCACCGATACATATTTTATATAATGCAACTTCATTTGTACACAGTTGAATTCTTCGTACTATATTCTATTTTTTATACTCAAAATAAAACAGAACCGGATTAGAACCAGCGGTTAGCTTCATCAAGTCAGCATAGTGATTCAAACTAGGTTTCAGTTTCCCTTTCTTTATCACATGTTCCACAAAGGTCGTTCTTATCAACGAAGTTCTTACTCTCTACAACATACGCTGGCGATACTCCTTCGCTCGTAACATTCATGATGACATTTGAGAACATACCTACATATTTGGGATGGGCATTTTTTGAATAGAAATTGCTAAAAGGCAACCGTAAAGGAAAGTTCCAACCATTATTATATTCTTCTGAATCCAACAGTTTGCCAACTTGTTCTCCATTTTTAGCATCTATCTCTTTCAGTTCATACTTATCCTCCTCATTAACGGACGATCGATTTAAGAAGACATGCCCATCAATAGTTTGCATGCTATAAGTCCTATAGCCATTTCTATTCGCCTTGATTGTTGCCAAGTACCCATAGTTCTTTAAATCAAATTTCAGGATATTGTCAACAGCCTCATCCAATAAATAGATAACACCATTTTTTCTATCTATAGAAAAGTCTGCTAATTCCAGATATTCTCCATGCCCACGACCTGGTGCCGAAATGGTTCTTTTAAACAATCCATTTTTATCAAAGACAAACAACTTATTCGCCTTATCATCCAAGAGATAGATATGGTCTTCATATATCTCCAGCGAACGTACATTTTGAATGATACATTCATTTTTTGTTTCCAAAGGAATTACCTTTGGGGCTTTAAAAAACGTAGAAAACAATATCGAATCCTTATAGACAGACTTATCTATATTGATGGTATCCACATCAGCCAATCTTGTAGCAGCATTATAGCTGCTACAAGATAAGCACATGGTAACCGATAACAACACTTAGCGCATTACTTTTCATTCCAAACATTTTTAATCATTGCAAGAAATTTGCTTAGATAAAAATACAGAATAGATTCCGCAAGTCATCTCAACCTTTGTCTATCATTAACAAGGCGTAGAACAGCTATCAAAAGTATAGCCCGTATACTCACACTCATAGTAAGAATATTCGCCACAATACTTCAAGTTCATACCTGCTCTTGTGCATTGTCCTCCACCACCATGACTTTTAGAACAAGTTATGACAACCTCTCCTATTTCGCCACGAGTCAAAGCCTCGACATTCTCCAACAACAAACTATCTGTTAGTTCCTCTGAGTTGGATTTAACTAATGTAATAAAAGTGATACTTGCTATAGCTACTATAACACAAGTAAATGATAATAAAATTTTCTTCATTTTTTACTTCTTAATTTAACTTTATATTATATACTACTTTAATGTGAATTTTACAACAAATCCATCACCACCATGCATATTGCCTTCTACTTTGCACCCCATCTGTTTCCAGGTTTCGACCAAAGATGTCAAATGTTGGCTCTCAACAAAGGAATAAAGTGATTGGGCGTCCACGCTTTTAATTAATGGCAATATTCTTTTTTTGCCGGAATACAACTTAACCTTTTTAAGTTTACCAGACTTTTTATCATAAAAAAGTGTATACCAATCTAAAAGCTTATTTCCTTTTTTAACATGAAATATAATGTCCTTATCCATCTCCATCTTAGCAATAGGAATATCCTTATCTGTGTTCATCAAAAACTGATTTTTCTTGCTATCGTTAGAGCTGAATGCCTCGATATCTTCTTTTGTAAGAAAATCAGGACTTCCCACTATTGTATATTTTCGAGAACATTCCTGAGTATTGACGTTAAAATTATAAATATAGCTTGCATCAATTGGAGGAACGAATGTCAAATTCGAACCTTTTCCAGGAAAGAAACAATCACTTTGCATATTAATTTTTGAAATTTCATCCATCTCATAGTCTATATTTTTTATCACTTTTGATGATGAAGAATCAAACAACAACATTCCATTTGCCTCCATACTCGTAGTTGTAGGCAATAATAAATGAAGGTGATCTGATAAATCATATATATACCCAAACATCAAGCCACTATCTTTACTATTAGCTATTTTTGTTGGGAGCTTTACTTTTTTCAGTAAATTAAAGTTCATATCATAAGTCAACAAATGAATGGGAGTTAAGATTTCAATACTTTGGTTATATGGATTATACGAATATCCCATAACTATAGAATACTCTTCGTGACCATTGCCAATTTTATCCTCGGAAGAAGAGACAAACTTTCCTGTTTTATCAAAAACAGAAATTATCTTTCTAGAATCGGATACAATATAATATTTATCAGCCACCAACAAACGATCAATATTGCCAAGAAATTTTCCTTCCTGCATAGTTAAAGGAACTATCTCTAACTTTGAAAACAAATCAGAGACAGAACTTTCCTTTACATTCCCGAGGTTAATAACTGGGCACTTCTCTTCCACTTGATGCTGGCAAGAAACAAATAGCAAAAGATTGACTACTGTCATACAAAACAACACTAATATAACATTCTTTTTCATTGCACTTTATTTTATAAGTTTATTCCATATTTGTTTAATATTTTCATTTTCCATCGGATTACCTACAAGTACTATTTTTCCATTTTTATTCAATAATAAAGAGTGATACATTTGCTCCTCTGGCAAAAATGGATTTTGCTTCTTAAAAGCATATAGAGAATCCACATATACTGGATTACGTAGCCCAGAAGACTCTATTGAAAGATGTACATCCTCTAACTGTTCTTTTTTAGGCTCGATGATAAACACAAAGTTTATACCTTTCTTTGAATACTCATCCACCAACTTGTTCCAATAGTACATTCTGTCCAATGCACATGGTGAGCACTGACTAGAATCCACATAGTGAACATAGTTGAATTTCACAGAAGATATGCCAATTCTTTCCAATGTATCAACTGCACTATGAAAACAGCCCATCTCTTTGAGGGGAAGCCTAACTCTATGCTTCGACATTTCCATCAAAGTTTTCTGTGCTTTACCCTTTTGCGAGGAGCAAGAGCTTATACTTAAAGCACTAAGGATAACACCAATAAAAAGATATCTATAACTCATTGTATATTATTAAAAAAATTCTGCTGCAAATTTAATACAAAAAGCATAACTCCATTCCTTTTTGAGTTGAATTTTTGTTTACTTCTTCATTATTACCTATATTGTCTACAAAGTAAACAAAAAGTAAACTTTTGCTATTATCCGAAGCTGAATTTCAATAACTTTATCTCATGTTACATAAACTTTATTATTTTCTCATTTCTCATAAAATAAATATCAAAACATTTCTTTTTTCCAAAAAAATAGATTCTTTTTGCATAAGAATAAAGAATAAAGCATCATGAAGAAACTTACTCTATTATTTCTAGCTTGCCTAGTGTTTTCATGTACCAAACAAGAGAACAACCAATTAGCCAACATCGAAAGTATGATGTTGACTCACCCTGACAGTACCAATGCTTGTCTCATCAATATCGCCGAAGACTATAAGGCTTTAGGCAACCAAGAGAAATACACAACATATATAAATCTCACTAAAAATAAAATAATTGCTAAATACAAAGCTAACATTGCTTTGTCTGAGACAAATGCCGAAAGAAGAGACTACAAGGCTGCTTGGAAATTTCAAAATGAAGCCATTAAGCAAAGAAACATAATAGACTCTATAGACAACAAGCAAGAGGCTGAAAAGATGAAGGCATCCTATAACTATGAGATGGAAGTCGCTAAGAGAGAGGAAGCAGAAGATAAAATCAATAAATACAAATTTGCTATATTGATTAGTATCATCTGCATCCTAAGCCTTTCCACATTAATATTAGCTTTGAAAAACTCTGCCAAGAAGAGAAGCATTCAGCAACTCAAACTTATAGCCCAACAAAATGAGAAGATTCAAGAACAAAGATGCAAGATAGAGGAGCTAAATAACCTAATGAATGAACAAAATCGAAAAATCAAGAAGTTGGAAAGCAGAAACAACGAGCTCTCCAAATATCAGCTCACGCCTTCAAAAACTTGCATCAACATGCTGTCAAAAAGCATAAAATTCGATGATGATAAGTGGAACCAATTCCGAATGTCCGAGGCGTATACGAAATTACATGGCATGATAAGAAAAGGGCTTAGCAATTATACAAATTCGGAACTACAAGAAGCACTAGAAGGCATCATAATTACCATTGACAACATGTTCAATGAATATGGCAAGCGTCTTACGGCAAGCCTTCCCGATATTAAAGACTCACAATTGAAATTGGCTTATCTTATAAAAGCCGAAATTAGCTTTTCCAACATGGCAATTTTGCTAAACAAGAGCAAATCTAGCATCACAAAGACAAGCAAAAGTTTCGAGAAATATCTTGAGATGTACAATGAAGAGTATGACCTTATTCATTTTCTACATGACTTCTAAAGATGGAAAAGATACCAATAAATATGGAAATTAGCCGTTTCCGTCGTATTGCCGATAGCTGTCAACAACTTTGCTCACAGCTGCCGACAAGGTTGCTCACAGATGTCAGCAACCTTGCTGACAAACGGCAACCATTAAATAAAGCTAATATTTTGCAACATATTATACTATATATCCGATTAATTATTACCTTTGCAAGAAATTAAGCATAAACGTATTACAAGATTAAAACGTATTAACTATGGACTTAAAGTATGATATTTACAGCATCAAGAATGCAGAAGGCAGTGGTAAGACACGCCAGTATGTTCGCCTGACATTGAACGATACGATGTCAGCAGACGAACTAAAAACCAAAATTCAACAAAGATGCACGCTCACCAAGGGTGATGTGGCTGCCGTATTATCCGAATTGCACGACATAGCCGTGCAAGAGTTTTCCATGGGCAGACGTCTCTACGTGCCTGAGCTAGGCTATTTTTCCCTTTCCTTAGGTTTGGAGATGCCGGAAGACAATCCCAACAAAAAGATAACAGGCAAGGAAGTGCGACTGCGTGGCATCAACTTCCGCCCTGAGGCAAGTCTGCTAAAGGAGGTAGATAGAAACATTCATTTCTATCGTTCGGAATACTCCAGCCGTTCCACTATTTATGAGGAGGAGAAACTCTGGAAGAAACTCCTGGAGTATTTCGAGAAAAACCGATACATCACCGTGAAGTGGATGCGCATCGAGTTCGGGCTCACTCGCTATATGGCACAGAAATGGCTCGACCACTTCATCGAGAAAGGCTTGCTCATAAAGGATGGCACGCCTCGCTCTCCTACTTATTTCTTGGCAAGTGACGGCTGTGGTTCTTACCATACAAGCAAATAACAAAAATGAAAGTACAATTTTATGAAATCACTTGGTACTTTCCTTTTTTTTGCTTAACTTTGCCACAAAGAAATAAGAATTAGCGATTATGACAAGAAAATTATACCCGATAGGAATCCAAACGTTTGAACGCATCCGAAAAGAAGATAAGTTCTACGTTGATAAGACGGAATATGTATACAACATGACACATACGGATGGTACATATTTCTTCTTAAGTCGTCCACGCCGTTTTGGGAAATCACTTTTAGTGTCAACATTAGAGAGCTATTTTGAAGGAAAGAAAGAGCTCTTCAATGGACTTGCCATCGAAAAATTAGAGCAGGAATGGACTGAATATCCTGTACTTCACTTTAGCTTGGCTGGCGGCAAGCACATGGAGAAAGACCAACTGAATCGCTATCTGCTTTACATTTTGAGTGTTAACGAAGAGAAATTTGGCATCGTAAGCGATTCGCCAGATCCAAATGTTCGTATGCTAAACTTGATAAGAACTGTCTATGAAAAAACTGGCAAGCAAGTAGTGGTACTAGTAGACGAGTATGATGCGCCTTTGCTGGATGTTGTACATGAAGAAGAGAGCCTAGACATATTGCGCAATGTAATGCGCAACTTCTATAGTCCTCTGAAGGATTGCGAGAAAATGCTTCGCTTTGTATTCTTGACTGGTATCACCAAGTTCTCGCAACTGAGTATTTTCAGCGAGCTAAATAACATCACCAATGTTTCCATGTACAAGGATTATGCCGGAATCTGTGGCATCACAAAAGAAGAATTACTGAGCAACATGAAAGACGACATCAAGTTGCTGGCAATCAAAAAGGACATGACAGAAGAGCAAGTCTTTGCTAAATTAAAGGAAAACTATGACGGCTATCATTTCGCATGGCCATCACCAGATGTATTTAATCCTTTCAGTTTGCTCAACTGCTTTGCTGAGGGAGAATTCAATGCTTATTGGTTTGGGTCGGGCACTCCTACCTATCTCATCAATATGATGCGCAACTTCGATTTTACCCCCATTGACTTAGGAGAAGAAATGGAGGCAGGAAAGGATGATTTCGATGCCGCGACAGAAAACATGACTACCATCATGCCACTACTTTATCAAAGTGGTTACATCACCATCAAGGGATATGACACAGACACAGAGCTCTATACGCTAGCTCTTCCCAACAAGGAAATAAGAATTGGCCTTTATCGCAGCTTGATGCCTCACTATCTAGGAAAAGACACGGTCAAGGGAAATACAACGATTGCAAAAATGTCGGCACTTATTAACAAGGGGAAAATTGCCGAAGCCTTGGAAATGTACAAAACATTTCTTGAGACATTACCATATTGCAACAACATCAATTACGAGGGACATTATCAGCAAATGCTATATATGGCATTTGCCTTACTGACTAATTTTCGTATTTTAGTTGAGCAACATACTGCCAAAGGCAGGACAGACATAACAATGGAGACCAAAGACAACATTTATGTAATGGAGTTGAAATTTGGCAAGTCTGCCCAAGAGGCTTTAGAGCAAATCAAAGCTAAACATTACGCAAAGACCTTTGCCATGAAGGGTAAGCATATAGTGATGGTAGGCATGAACTTTACGCTGGTAGATGGAATCAGCACCTTGGACTATATCATCGAATAGAGAAAGCTACCACGCCTTATACTTCTACTTATCAAGCAGTTAAGCATAGGCGTGGTAGCAGTGAGGGTAATTCTTAAAAACTTATTCTATAACAAGACCGCCATTGCAAGGAATCGTTACATCGAGCATAAGTTTCTTGCCAAGCTTCACTTGTTTCTTGCTTCCCTCCAACTTGGCGTCATCGCTATACACATTCACGATGGAACCAGCCTTGAGCATGTTGAGGGAGATACGCTTCTTCAATGGCTGCTTCTCAGCATTGATGCCCACCACGTACCACTTGTCGCCGTGGCGACGAGCCATGATGACATACTTGCCTGGATAACCATCGATGAAACGAGTGTCATCCCAAGTGGTTGGCACTTGCTTCATGAAGTCGATAGCCCATGCTGGAGCATCGGTCAGATTGTTTGGAGCCAAGGCAAAATGCTGCACTGGAGCCTGGAAGAGTACGGAGGTAGCAAGGGCGAAGACATCGGACGTAACACGATGCGAACCACTCTTGTTGTTACTGTTATAATATTTGTTGAGCGTGCTGCCGCCGAAATCCATGCTGCCTACAGTATTGCGCACAAAAGGATGGATGCAGGCGTTCCGAGCCTCAGCATCACACATGCCCTGAGAGAAGTGCATGTTCTCGCTAGCCAACACCGCCTCGCTAGCCACATAGTTAGGATACATGCGCTCCCAACCACGAGGCAATGTACAACCATGGAAGATAACCTCGATGCCATAGTCGTTGGCGTCGATGAGAATATCCTCATACAGTTTCATCATCTCCTGCTTGTCGCCACCAAAGAAATCAACCTTGATGCCACGGATGCCATTCTTCTGCATCCATGCCATTGCCTCACGACGCTTCAAGGTGTTGTCCATGATGCCACGAGGACCTTGTGGAGCATCGTTCCAGCAGCCGTTGGAGTTATACCAAAGGAAGAGATCTACCCCCTTCGACTTGCCATACTTCGCCAACTCCTCCATCTTCGGATAACCTATCTGGGTATCCCAAAGCGCATCCACCAAGACGGTCTGATACCCCATGGCAGCGGCAAAGTCGATGTATCGTTTCTGCTCATTGAAGTTGCACGACCCGTCCATACCGATAATCCAACTCCAAGTTCCCTTACCATACTCATATTTCTTCGAAGCCTTGTACTTAGGGCTCACCACGTCGAAAGGAATGGTGGTCTCCACGATAGGAGCCAAAGTCTTGCCTACGGTGATGGTGCGCCAAGGTGTTTCGCCGGGGAGATTCAAAGCCGGGTTGGCAGAGCCTTGACCATTCATTTCCTCGGGCATCGGGTTGGCAATCTGATAACTACCATCCGCCTTGCCCATCAGTCGGCAAGCCACATAGCCAGCATCGGTACCCGTCTCGGAAAGCAATACCCAACCATTGTTGCCGTTTTTGAAGAGGCATGGGAAAGTATAGCCGGTACGACTTAGTTGGGTGCCTACTGGTACATCCAAGGCATAGTTAGACTCATAGCTTGGAGCCGTGCGAGCGAAACCAGTCATCGGATTCATCTGCGGGCAGAGGAACGACGTTGCCTCCTTTGGCATCTGATAAGAGGTTGCCTCTTGCTTCACCACCAAGCAACGGGTATCGCCTTGTGGATAGAGTTTGTAGCGGAAGGCAACATCGTTGTCGCTTACCTGGAAGATGATGTCATATACTTTCTTTCCATTCTTGGTGAAAGTCATCACCTGTTGGTTGGCATGATAATCCACGTGGCTCTTCTTGATGCGGTCGAGCTGGTAGCTGTCGCTGATGGCTTTCACCGCCGAAGCCTCGCTCATGGTCATACCTTGCGAGAAGTCGCCGATATTAGTGTTCATACCAAGGGCAGAGTTCTCCAAGAACACCTTGCCATCGAGGCTCACCTGATAAGTAGGTTTGCCACCATTGTCGTTCACAGTTACCACCAGCTTGCCATTAGGGCTAGCCACCTGTTTCTCCAAGGCGCTTGCCGATGTCAGCATCATCGCCAAGACGCCACATATCAATAGTTTTTTCTTCATATCTAACTTTCTATGTATTTCAACATTGAATCCAATTCGTTATTCTTCATCGTTCTTCACCAGTCTCACACCATAGATTTGACCTACCTGTTTGCCTTTGTGAGCCACGAACTTCACTCTCACCTCTTTCTTCCCTTTAACGAATTCGGCAGGTATCTCATAATCTACAGTCTTAAACTGTGTGGTGCGCCAACGGTGACTGTTATTCACACTGCAAAGCAATTTGTCATTGATATAAATATCAAACTCGCTTGTGCGCCACTCGTCTTGTCCCCAGAATTTGAGCTGAAGGCTAAGATGAGTCTCCCCCTTGGTCTGCATCAGATAGCTGAAGTAATGACCATCCTTTGCATCACGGAAGAAGATACCCTCAGTATTACCCTTGTTCGAATCATCTGTCTCCATACGGTGGTCTGTCTCCGGCTGTTGTTCTCCAGGGCTCACCTTATCCACAGTTCTAGCCTCCAAAGCCTGACGGGCTTTTTCTTCATCAGCCAACTTCTGCATATAAGCCTTGTAGTCATTCTCCCCGAGCGCCAACCAATACATCATATATCGAGAATCGTGAATCTCGAAGAAAGGCTGCAGCTCACCATTGATAGCATTTTCCATGTAGGTGGCAAGTTTGAAATGCAATGGTTTACCAGGAATTGGGCTCAAGTCCTTGGCGATGTCGTTCAGATGCTTAGGCAGGAGAATAGGAGCCTTGTCGAGCGGCAACTTCATACCGCCAGCATATTGTCCAAAGCGACTATCATCAGCCACAAGCGAACGCATATCCTCCGTTCCCGTCTTCATACCGAGTAAGATTGGTCCATACATGATGGCTACATATTGAGGAACATTGATCATCGGCTTGATGTAAGCATGCATAGGCATGGAGATTTCTACCTGGTCACCCTTCTTCCACTTGCGCTTGATGCAAACGAATCCATTCTTCTCATAGCTATTGACTTCGAATCCGACACCTTTCACCTTGAAATTATCACACCATGATGGCTTGCGAATCTTCAATGTAAAAATGCCCTTGCCCTTAACTACCTCTATCTTAGAGGTCTCAGCGTATGGGAAAGATGTCTGCTGGCGAAGCACCATCTTGCGTTCCTTCCAATTCAATTCGGAAGCCACGAAGAGATTCACATAGAGCGCATCGTCCTCAGCTTTCACGCCCTTGTCGTGCGTCCAGACAAACTGCCCATACTTACCATGGTCTTCCATTCCCGTTCCCACACAACACCACATTGCCTTGTTGGGTGCAGAATAATTGCGATAATGACGTGGACGAGCAGAGGTGAAATATACATAGCCTCCATGCTCTGGGTGCTGGGCGGAGAGTATGTGATTGAACATCGCCGTCTCATAGAAATCCCCATACATACCTTGATGACTGACACGGTTTAAATCCTCTGTCAACTTCAACATATTATAGGTATTACAAGTCTCAGGTCCATCGATGTCGTTGATGTAGTCGATGCAAGTTTCCTTAGTAGGGAAATGCTCACGACGACTGTTTCCGCCCAAAGCGAGTGAACGTTGGCGAGTCACTATCTCCCAGAAATACTCACTGGCGTTATGATACTGCACATCATGAGCCAACTCCGCGATACGCTGGTATCCGATAACCTTAGGTATTTGCGTATTGGCATGCATGTTGTCGAGGCAATCCTTCCCATTCTCCATCGGAACAAGCAACTGTTTGTGGGAGAAGCGACGGGCACAATACAAGAATTTCGAATCATGGGCTATGGCATAGGCGTCGGCAAGAACCTCGTTCATGCCTCCATGCTCATTGCCTAGCATACGTTCCATCTGGTCATCGCTCAAGCCTGCCGTAATGTCCACAGCCCAATCGCAAAACTTCAAGAAGAGGTTCTTTGCCTGTTCGTTTCCACAATAGAGCCAAGCATCACGCAACCCGGCATACATTTTATGGATATTATAGAACGGAGCCCATGTTCCAAAATAAGGTCCGAAGTCCCCCTGGCTAAATGCCGTCCACACCTTGGCACTGTTTGGAACACCGCCAATATAATTATGGCACCACTTTTCGTTTCGCTTGTTGTTGGCATCGAACACCAACTGGAGTTCAGAAATCATATACTCCATACGCTTGCGACACTCCTCGTCACCAGTAGCAGCATTGATGGCGAGAGCGGAAAGATAATGTCCACCCACATGACCATCCAACCCATCCCAATTAGGATAAGAAGGTTTGCGTGGTTGCAATCCTGCCTCCTTGCGATAAGGAGCCAACATACGGTCGCAGTCATATTGCAAGAGCACTC
>ERZ808240.4676-NODE-4676-length-11863-cov-3.009231_pt1 | contig 11863 bp, 9 predicted proteins | sample MGYA00521084_ERZ808240 | MGnify/ENA primary metagenome ERZ808240 (study PRJEB31516, sample SAMN03275571) | gut metagenome | biome: mammalia-associated habitat; material: feces | host: Papio cynocephalus | place: Kenya | collected 2012-08-06 ... | reverse complement strand
AAAGGCTTGGATTTATGGGCTTTTTTCGCGAAAACAACCTTAAATCAGTGTTTCCCTTGTCCCAATGTATAAAGTTTGAGGGATGGAGGGGGGCGGGGGAGGAAGGACCCTTTTCAAAGGGGCCTTCCTCCCCCGCAAACGAGCGCATACCGTGGACTCCGGAAGGAGGTAAAGATGAAGGAAATGAAGATGACCTTCCGTTGGTACGGCGAGAGTGATCCGGTGAGTCTTGAGTATATATCACAGATACCGGGCATGACTGGCGTTGTGTCGGCGGTGTATGATGTTCCGCCCGGGAAGGAGTGGAGCACTGAGAGCATTAATAAGGTCAAGGACGCGGCGAGGGCGCATAATCTGGCGTTTGAGGTCGTGGAGAGTGTTCCGGTGCATGAGGATATCAAGCTCGGAAAGCCGTCGAGGGATGAGTATATTGAGGTCTACAGGCGGAATCTTAAGAAGCTGGCTGACGCGGGCGTTAAGGTTGTTTGCTATAATTTCATGCCGGTGTTTGACTGGCTGAGATCGGATCTGGCTCACAGGAATCCGGATGGGTCGACGAGTCTGGTTTATCGCAACGCTGAGGTGCTTGCTATGGACCCGAATACTAAGAAGCTGTCGCTTCCGGGATGGGACGAGAGCTATACGCAGGATGGGCTCAGGGCGCTGCTGGCGGAGTATAAGTCGGTGGACGAGGAGAAGCTGTGGGAGAATATGAGTTATTTTCTGCATGGCGTTATACCCGTCTGCGAGGAGAACGGGATTAAGATGGCGATTCACCCGGACGATCCGCCGTGGGGTATTTTCGGACTGCCGCGTGTTATAACCAACGCTAAGAATCTTGAGAGGTTCTGTAAGCTTGTTGACAGTGAGTATAATGGACTGACGCTCTGCACGGGTTCGCTCGGTGTTGACCCGAAGAACGACGTTGTCGATATGATAAGGCATTTCGGCGCTATGCGGAGGATTCATTTTCTCCACGCGCGCAATATCAAGATCGTGGGCGACAGGGACTTCAACGAGACCGGGCATTTCAGCGCGAACGGGTCGCTCGATATGTATGAGATACTGAGGGCGGCTTGGGATGTCGATTTCGATGGGTATATCCGTCCGGACCACGGGCGTATGATCTGGGGCGAGACCGGCAGACCGGGATACGGGCTGTACGACCGCGCGCTCGGAGCGGCTTATATAAACGGTATCTGGGAGTCGATCAATAAGACTCTCGGTTAATGAACTGAGAATTTTGACTGAGACTGTCGCGTTACGGTGCGGCGGTCTCTTTTTTCGCGATTTTCTGGAAATATCAACTGAAAATCGCGGCGGGAACGAATAATTCATTAAATAGTGCTTGATATTCCGATAATATGGTGGTATAATAAATCTGTATGTGAAATTTGTGACGGCGGCGGTCTGCCGCGGTATCTTAAGAATGGAATTTGTTATCGGAGAAGAATTTGACGGCAGGACGGTCAAGGACCTGCTGTATCGACGCGGGGTGTCGCGGGGGCTCATAACGAGGCTTAAGGGGCTGCCGGACGGCATAACGCTGAACGGTGAGCACGTGACGGTGCGCCGTGTGCTTGAAAAGGGCGACAGGCTCAGGATAGCCGTCGGGGATACCCGCGAGGAAGAGAATGAGTTCCTTGTCCCGACTGAGATGGAGCTGTTTGTTCTCTATGAGGACGAGGCGGTTATGGCGCTCGATAAACCGGCGGGAACGCCGACGCATCCGTCACGCGGGCATTATGACGACACTCTCGCGAACGGGCTCGCGTTCATGTTCGGGCAGAGGGGCAGTCCGTTCGTTTTCCGGGCGGTGAACCGGCTCGACAGGGAGACAAGCGGTATCGTGCTGGTCGCGAAGGACCGGCTCGCGGCGTCTGAGTATTCGGCGCTGATGTGCGATGGAAAGATACACAAGAGCTACATCGCGATACTTAACGGAACGCCGGAAAAGGAAGGAACCATAGACGTCCCGATAAGGAGAAAGCCCGGTTCAACAATGCTCCGCGAGACCTGTTCCGCGGACGATGAGGGCGCGAAGCCGGCAGTCACGAGGTACAGGCTTCTCGCGGCGTCCCCGGACAAAAGGGTCTCGATGGTACTCGCCGAGCCTGTTACCGGACGCACTCATCAGATACGGGTGCATTTCGCGAGTATCGGCTGTCCGCTCGCGGGCGACGGGCTTTACGGGACTGCGGAAAGCGCTCCGACCGCCGCCGACCACATGATCGGTCGGCACGCGCTTCATGCTGTCAGACTTGAAATCTGCCGTGGGTCGTCTCCGCTTGTGATTGATTCGCCGCTTCCGGCGGATATGGCGCGGCTCGCGGGGGCGTTCTTCCCGGATGTGAGCCGGGGTAAATGAAACAATATGAAAGGAGCCGGTCTCCGGCTTGATGTGATATGGAAAAGCTGAAAAGAACCCTAAAGGAATATTGCCCGGCGGCGTCGTTCGTGTTCTTCACGTTTGCGCTTGTCGCGTTTGTCATCTGGATCGTCTCTGAATTTTCTGAGCCGTTCTCGAACTTTTTCAACAGGTACGTGAGTTCATTTTTCCGCGGCGTGATGGCGATGCTCACGAATTTTATACCGTTTTCGGTCGCGGAATGCATAATCATTTCTCTGCCGGTTTTATTCGTCCTCGTGATCGTTCTGTGCGTGCGGGCGACGAAAAAGGGGAACCGCGCGGCGACCAGGTATATAGTTTCGCTCGCGTCGATAGCGGCGCTCATGTACGGTATGTTCGTCATGACGACCGCGGTCGCGTATAACAGCTCCACGCTCGACAAGAAGCTCGGGCTCGAACAGAAGAAGGTCAGTGTGGACGAGTTAAAAGAGACCGCCGAATATATGATAGAAAAGATGAACGAGGACCTTGACAACGTCAAGTTCCGCTACGCCGGGAGCTCGGTGATGCCGTACTCGGTGTCCGAGATGAACGACAAGCTGCTCGATGCTTACGATAAGCTCTCGGAAAAGTATGATTTCATCCCACGTCTCTGGTCGAGGGTCAAGCAGGTCAGCCTGTCCGAGGCGATGACCTACACGCATATGTCCGGTATGTATACATATTACACCGGCGAGGCGAATCTCAACGTGAATTTCCCGGACTACAACCTGCCGTACACGGCGGCGCACGAGCTCGCGCACCAGCGCGGGGTGCTTCCGGAGAACGAGGCGAATTTCGTGGCGTTCCTCGTCTGCGCTGAGTCGGACGACCCTTATATACGTTACAGCGGGTACATGAATATGTATGAGTACTTGAATTCGGCGCTCTATTCGGCGGATTACGACACGTTCGCCGAGGTGTACGGGAGCCTCGACAGGCGGGCGATATACGAGATGCGCGCGTACAATAAGTTCTTCGAGAAGTACCGCGACAACGTCGCCGCGACGGTCAGCTCGACCCTTAACGACAATTACCTGAAGGCGCAGGGACAGACCGCGGGCGAGAAGAGCTACGGCATGGTCGTCGACCTCGCCGTCGCGTATTATTACGAGAATAAGTAAAGGATAACCGGAAACTGATGCAGGGAGGGATTGCTGTGACCGGAAAGCAGAAGAGCGCCGTTAAGGCGAAGCTCGCCAGTCTTTGCAGCGTGATTCTGTGCGCGGCGATGATATTCGGTATCATAGTCGTGTTCAGGACTGATGTCGGGGCGGCGTCCGGACCGCTGCTCTATTATAACGACCGGGCGTGGACGAAGGCAAGGCTGCCGCTGGAGAGCGTGAACAATCTGTGGTATGTACCGATAAGGCTGTACGCGCAGCTGTTTCCGGACGTTGAGGTGCAGTTCAACGACGGATTCAATCTGTTCATCATACAGAACGGCGACAAATATTTGTCATTCATTATGGATTCGGATTACGCCTACAATGAGGATCTGACAAAGATTTATATATTGACATATAAGCTTCATGACGAGTATTATGTTCCCGCCGAGACGGTGTGCAGGTATCTCGGGCTCGGTTATGAGACGCTGAAGAGTCCGTATACTGGCGAGACGGCGGTGCGTGTGACGAACGGCAGTGAAAAGCTGACTATTGAGGAGCTTGTCGCGCGTAAGTATCCGGGGTTCTTCGAGCCGGTGACGTCCGGGACGACGACGGCGCCGCCTGTGACGATGCCTCCGACCGATACGACGAAGGAGCCGGTCGACACTGAGGATACGGAGCCGGCTCCGGAGCTCGGGGAGAGGACAATATATTTGACGATAGAGGATTCGCCTGGGGAGTATACGGATGAGATCCTCGACACGCTCGCAAATTATGGGTATAAGGCGACATTCTTTGTGGTCGGGGACTATGCCGCCGCGAAGCCGGAGACTCTTTCGAGGATACTTGCGGAGGGGCATGAGATTGCGCTGCATACGATGAGTCATGACCAGAAGGCGCTTGACGACGCCGAGGCGATACTTGGGGATATCGAGGCGGAGAATGATCTGCTTTACGGGCTTGTCCGGAGGAAGTCGCATATATGGCGGGCTCCGGAGGGGTCGGGCGGTATGCATCAGCTTGACCGGGCGGCTGAGGTGGAGCTTAATCTGCGCGGATATCTTGTGTGGGATTTCAACATTGACGCGGGGACAGGGGACGTCAGGAAGGCGGTCCGGAAGGTGATAGACGGAATATGGGAGACCGGGGTGCCGGTGATAAGGATTCGTGAGAGCGAGAGTGCCGCGGCGATCCTTGACGGCGTCCTGTCGTTCATTTCTGAGAATTCCGACGCCTGCGAGGTGCGAACGATAACCCCCGCATTTCATGAGTATAACGATATATATATTGATTAGGAGACTTGCCTTCCCCTTTTTTGAAGTTTGAGAAAAGGAGGGGGGCGGGGGAGGGAAAACCCTTTTCAAAGGGTTTTCCCTCCCCCGCAAGCTAACGATTTAGTACAAGGAGTGAACAGGATGCCGGAACAGAAGAAGCGGATTCTTGTTGTCGAGGACGAGAAGAATATAGCGATGCTGCTTGCTTATAATCTGATGCAGGCGGGATACGCGTATGAGGTGGCATATGACGGCGAGGAGGGGCTTAAGAAGGCGCTTGCGGGGACGTTTGATCTTATATTGCTTGATCTTATGTTGCCTAAGATGGATGGGTTTGAGGTGTGCAGGCGGATACGTGAGAAGTTGTCGACGCCGATAATAATTGCTACGGCGAGGGTTGAGGAGGTCGATAAGGTTACGGGGCTTGATATCGGGGCGGATGATTATGTGACGAAGCCGTTTCCGATGAATGAGCTTCTGGCTCGGATAAAGGCTAATATCAGGCGGTCTTCGAATGATATGATAAAGGCGCCGGTGCCGGACGCGAGCGCGGTGATACACATCCGCGGGCTTGAGATTGATACGACTAAGTGTCAGGTCGTGAGGGACGGACAGACTATTGAGCTGACGAAGAAGGAGTATGAGCTGTTGACTTTCATGGCTAAAAATGAGGGGACTATATATTCCCGTGAGCAGCTGCTCGGCGAGGTCTGGGGGTATGATGGGTTCTACGGGGATACGTCGAGCGTGGACGTTACGGTGAGCAGGCTGCGTTCGAAGCTTGAGAAGGACGCCGGGAAGCCGGAGTATCTGTTCACTAAGCGCGGAATGGGCTATTATATCAAGTGAGTTATGTATAACAGTCTTTATTTCAAGATAATCCTGATACTTGTCATATTCATGATAACGGTTATGTGCGTTATCGGCACGGTGCTTATAAACAGCGTGAACAGTTTCTATATGGACGAGTTTTCAGACCAGATGGACAGGAGCTTTTCGCCGGGGGGACAGCTGACGTCAGAGCTGACTGACGCTCTGGGGTCGGAGGATTTCGCGGCGGAGCAGTACAGCATACTTGATTCCTACCGCGGCGTGCTCGGGATAGATGATTACCGGGATTTCTATATACTTGACCGGAACGGCAATTTCCTCGAGGGTTCGGATTCGCAGAGCGGGAAGACGCTCAGGAAGACCGCGAATATGCTGGCGGCTATGCGCGGGGAGCCGGAGAATAAGCAGCCGCTCGGTTCGGATTTCGCGGATTTCGCGCTGCCGCTCAGTAATGGGACGAGGAGCTGCCTTATCTATGTCAAGGATACTATGGAGGAGATGCAGCAGTTCACTTGGCGGCTGTTTTCGATAATTCTTCAGGCGTTGATGCTCGGGCTTATATTCGCGATTGTGCTGGCGTTTTTCCTGTCCAAGGCTATAACGTCGCCGATACAGAGCCTGACGCGCGGAGCGAAGTATATCGCGGCGGGAGAGTTCTCGCATGAGATCGATGTCCATTCGCATGACGAGATCGGAACGCTTACCGATACCTTCAATTACATGAAGAATACGCTGAAGAGCACGCTCGAGGAGGTCTCGGGAGAGCACCAGAAGCTCGAGACGCTGTTCACTTACCTGCATGACGGGGTCGTCGCGTTTACCGAGGACGGGAAGGTCATGCACATAAACCAGAGCTTCATGGATCTGCTCGGGAATAAGTATGACGACGGGTTTGATCTCAGCAGACTTCTTCTGCTGTTTGGCGTCGATTTCCCGGCGAAGACCGGCGACGCGAAGGATATACCGAAGGACGGGTACAGCGTCAGCGACGTGATGTTTGACGGTAGGGTGCTCGACGTCAACTTCGGACGGCTGCGCTATACGGCGGACAATTCAACGCATGACGGCGTGCTCGCGGTCATACACGACGAGACCGGGCGGTATGAGCTCGATAAATCCCGCCGTGAGTTCGTCGCGAACGTCTCGCACGAGATGCGCACGCCGCTCCAGAGCATACGCGGCGCTTGCGAGACAATACTGAACGACAAGGAGATCCCGCGGGACATGGAGGATTTCTTTCTCCACATGGCTGTGGATGAATGCGACCGCATGACGCGCATTGTATCTGATCTTCTCGTTCTTTCGCGGCTTGACAATAAGCGCACAAAGTGGAACATAAAGCCGTTCGACCCTGATTCGGTCCTCAGGCATATCTCCGAGGTCATGAAGGTCGACGCGGCGGCGCATTCGCATACGCTGACCTATACGCGCACCGAGGAACTCCCGGCTGTCACCGGCGACAAGGAGCGCATCGAGCAGGTCATAATAAACGTGCTCTCGAACGCGATAAAGTACACGCCGGACGGCGGAAAGATCGAGATGATCGCATCTCCGACAAGGCGCGGAAAAGTGGTCGACGGTATCAGCGTCATCGTCAGGGACAACGGAATCGGCATTCCGGAGGAGGATGTGCCGCACCTGTTCGAGCGTTTCTACCGCGTCGAGAAGTCGCGCACCTCCGAGACTGGCGGAACGGGTCTGGGGCTTGCAATAGCCAAGGAGATAGTCGACGCGCACGGCGGAAGCATAAACGTCGCGAGCGTACAGGGAAAGGGAACGGCGGTCAGGATAACACTGCCGCTTGAGACAAAGCTGAAAACCGTGGAATGACACGATTTCAACCGGAAGGAGGTCGGTCGGATGGAAACGAAGAAAGAGCCGGAGACGGCAAAGAAGCGCGCCGGGAAGCTTTCCGCCGCGGCGGAGCATATACGCACCGCCGTACTGGTGCTTCTCGTCGTGAGTCTTGTCATGCTTGTCATCGTCTATATAGGCGGGACGCATATCTATCAGAACATGACCGCCGGGAACCGGGATAAGAATATCAATATTGAGAAGCTCTGGAGTGTCCGGAGCGACATCGGCGCGGACGGGCTGGATTCCGGGCGGCTTCTTCCCGAGACGATAGGCTACAGGCTCGCCGGCGCGGATCCGGTCGGGTGTATGGCGGACCGTGAGTCTATCGAGGAGCTTTACGGCGTCATCGGGAGCTGTGTCACAGAGCTGTTCGGGAATACTTCCTACTGTGAGAAGCTTTCCGATGACGAGGGGGCACGGCTTATGAACGAGGCGATAGCGGACGGCGAGTATATATTTATCCGCTACCATCAGCCCGTGCTGTACAGGATGATATACGCGTACGCCTCCGGGAAACTCGTCGTCACAGATCAGGACGTCGCGCAGGCGTCCGAGGACGCGGGAACCGTGTATGTGAGCGAGCTTGTCATAAAACCGGATCAGGACGTCGCCGCGCACCGCTTCATCGCTTACGTTTACGACGGCGACGGCGGGTATTTCAGGTTTTCGCAGGATAAGAGCGTCATAGCGTCCGCGTTCTACTTTTCGAAACTCGCGGACGGTCTGTGGGTTTCCGGGCTCGCGCCGATGACGTTTTCGGATGATCCGGCGCTCGCCGCGAGACAGCCGATCATTTGCACCGACCTTGAGCCGGACGTGATTTTTGTCGAGGATACTTCGGTGTCCGACGCGCAGAGGAACAGTCTGCTTGTTCTCTTCGGTTACAACCCGGACAAGGTGAGCAGCTATCCGGACGAGAGCGCCATCAACTATGTCGATTCGAGGAGCCGCCTGCGTGTCGGGAACGGCGTCATAAGATATCAGGCGAACGACGCGGCGTCCGGACTGAGGCTCGACACCCTGCTCGGTTATTCGGTCAACGACACGCTGAGCGTCTACGATAAGCTGACGGCGGTCGACAACATAATCGGACGTATCGAGGCGCTGTCGCCGGAGCTCGCGGGCGGCGAGGCGAAGCTGTGTCTCGGAGATGTCTATACGGACGGCGGCAGGCTCGTGATCGAGTATTTCTACACGTACGAGGATATACGGATAGGTGAGGAAGCAGCTCTCCGCGCCGAGATCGAGCAGGACAGACTGTATAGCTTTTCGCTCCGGACGGTATCCTATAAGGGGACCGACAGCCCGACTCTGCTCCCGTCTCAGGAGTTCGCCGTCAGAAAGCTCTCGGAGAGCGGAAGGACGGACGGAGCGACCGGCGGCGAGCTGCGTCTCGTTTACCGCGACGGAACCGCAGTATGGAGTGTCGGATTCATAACGTCGCGCAGGCTTTCCGCCAAGAGTATGTTTTTCGCCGTGCGCTGAGAGCCTATGATTTTCCGGAAATATCTTTGTGAAATCCGAAGGGAGTACAGAGTTGAACTGGTCCACAGTCAAGAACCTGCTTATCGCCATGCTCGTCGCGGCGAATGTGTTCCTGATCTACAATATATCGGTGCAGAACCGCAATAAGAGCTACATCGACGAGAAGGAGGTCGCGGACGCGGTCGGGATACTCGCGTCCCGCGGGCTTGAGGTTGACGCCGAGGCGATACCGCTGAAACGCATGAGCGCCTCTGTCTGTGAGAGCTTCTATCCGACTGATTACTTTTCTGTCGCGGCGGAGGCGCTTTCGGGCTCGCCGAGAACGTCCGCGATGATGCTGCCGGACGGCGGAATGATGATAATCACCGCCGGGGGCGATTCTTTCGAGTTTTACGATGATCTCAGGTTCGTTTATTATAAAAATAGCAATGTCCGCGGGGCGGCATATACTGACATTACGGCGGATGATCTCGGGCTTGTCACCGAAAACTTCGGCTCGCTCACGAAATCGAAGTTGTCGGGATACGAGAAGCGCGTGTCGGATTTTCTCTGCCGCGGACAGGGTGAGGACTACCGCTTCGGCGTGCGTATCGACGGCGGCGCCTCCGACGAGGGCGCCGGAGTGACTTATATTTTCGCGACGCAGATGCTAGACGGGCTTCCGGTCTACGGCAACAGCGCCGTGTGCGTTTTTGAGGGAGAGAGCCTTCTTTCGGCGCGGGGGTACTGGTACTTCGGGACGGCGGGCGAGACGTACAGTGAGGAGATATACGATCAGGTGAATATCCTCTTCACCGATCTGTCGGCGCTCACGACGCGCGCCGCGGAGGAGGAGAGACCGGACGCCGGGTTTCCGGGCGTCACTTCTGTCACGGCGTGCTATACGCCGAACTGGAACGCGGACCGGACCGCGCTGTATTTTATACCATCGTGGCAAATAGATCATTCGGATGGCACACGAATTGTATATAATGCCATCAATAATAGTGAATATTTAAGCACAAGGTAAATATTTATCTTGAATGTAAAAAATCCATTAAAGGTACTTCCATTTTGCGCTGAAAAGTGTTATAATATAGTTATATTACTGTGGGTATTTGAACGCTCTGTAAACGCAACGCTTAACAAACGATACTTATCAAACGTTGTTCCGCGGTGCTTTTTCCGCGCCGGACGGCGGATATAAAACAGGTTAAGGTAGTTATGGAAAAGATAATCATAAACGGCGGCAGGTCGCTTTGCGGAACGGTCGAGGTCAGCGGCGCGAAGAACGCGGCTGTGCCGATAATACTGGCGACGCTGCTGATAAACGATAAATGTATAATAGAGAACGTCCCGTCGATAAGCGACGTGGCTCTCTCGCTCGAGATCCTGTCCGCGATGGGATGCAGGATACGTATGCTGTCGAGGAACACGGTCGAGATAGACTCGAGACCGGCGAAGGGCGGAGTGTCTCCGTATGAGCTCGTCAGGAAGATGCGCGGGTCGTATTACCTGATCGGCGCGGAGCTCGGGCGCTGGGGACGGGCGTATGTCGGTCTTCCCGGCGGATGCGATTTCGGCGTCAGACCGATTGACCAGCATATCAAGGGCTTCAAGGCTCTCGGCGCGAAGGTTTCGGTTGAGAGCGGGTATGTCGACGCGAAGGCGGAGAACCTTCACGGCGCGTCGATATATTTCGACACGGTGACCGTCGGCGGCACTATAAACGTGATAATCGCGTCGGTGCTCGCGAAGGGGAACACCGTCATCGAGAACGCGGCGCGCGAGCCGCATATAGTCGACCTCGCGAATTTCCTCAATTCCTGCGGCGCGAAGATTTCCGGCGCGGGAACCGACGTCATAAAGATACGCGGCGTCGACAGGCTGTACGGAAGCACTTACGCGATAATTCCCGATATGATCGAGGCGGGCACGTATATGTGCGCGGCGGCGGCGACGCAGGGACATCTGCTCATAACGAACGTCATACCGAAGCACCTTGAGTCGATCTCCGCGAAGCTCGAGGAGATGGGCGTCGAGGTTATCGAGAACGACGATTCTGTCGAGGTCAGACACATAGGCGACCTCAGCCGTATAAATATCAAGACCCAGCCGTATCCGGGTTTCCCGACCGATATGAACCCGCAGATAGGCGTTCTGCTGTGTCTCGCGAAGGGTGTTTCGGTGCTGACCGAGGGAGTCTGGGACAACAGGTTCAGGTATGTCGAGGAGCTGAGACGCATGGGCGCGAACATCAGCGTCGACGGCGCGACGGCGATATTCGAGGGCGGAAGCCAGCTTTCGGCGGCTCCGGTCAAGGCGGTCGACCTGAGAGCCGGCGTCGCGATGATAATCGCGGGTCTCGCGGCGAACGGACGCACCGAGATCGACGACATACACTATATAGAGCGCGGCTATGACGATATCGTCGGAAAGCTAAGAGCGGTCGGAGCGGACATAAAGAAGGTCATGATCCCGTCCCCCGCTAGCTTCGAGAAGGCGAACTGACAGTTCCCCCGGCGCGGAAGCATAATATCAGCGGACGGTTCATCTGAGCCGCCCGCTTTTTGGGGAAGGAGTGCACGGATGGGGAATATACTGCTCTCGGATGATGAGAGCCTTAACGAGATAAACAATAATCTGAGACTGATCGAGAAAAAGGACGGTCTGACCTTCGGGAGCGACGCGTACCTTCTCGCCGCGTATGTCCGGACGAGCCGGAAGGCGAGGGTGGCGGACCTCGGAAGCGGGACCGGCGTGATACCGCTCCTTCTTCTGTCGAGAAACAAGATCGCGGACTGCGCGGCGCTCGAGGTGCAGCCGGAGTTCGCGGAGCTTATATCGCGCAACGCGGAGCTCAACGGATTTGCGGACAGGTTGAGGAGCGTTCAGGCGGACGTGCGCGAGGTCGGCGCGGGGACGCTCGGCGGCGAGGT
>ERZ808240.4673-NODE-4673-length-11867-cov-3.958347_pt1 | contig 11867 bp, 11 predicted proteins | sample MGYA00521084_ERZ808240 | MGnify/ENA primary metagenome ERZ808240 (study PRJEB31516, sample SAMN03275571) | gut metagenome | biome: mammalia-associated habitat; material: feces | host: Papio cynocephalus | place: Kenya | collected 2012-08-06 ... | reverse complement strand
TGTGGTCGGAATTGCAGTGATCGGGTATGCACTCCCGGCGGTCTTTGGCGGAAATGGATTTTTAAGTGTCTATATTGTGGGAATTGTGCTCGGAAATACAGAGATCCGCAACAAACGGAATCTGGTAAACTTTTTTGACGGACTGACCGGACTGATGCAGATGCTCATTTTCTTTCTGCTTGGACTGCTGGCGTTTCCATCGAGACTGCCGCAGGTGGTGCTTCCGGCACTTCTGATCGCAGTATTTCTCACGTTTGTGGCAAGACCGGTGGCAGTCGCACTTGTGCTCACGCCGTTTCAGGGAAAAGTTTCGCAGCAGCTGCTGGTGTCGTGGGCTGGCTTAAGAGGTGCGGCGTCTATCGTGTTTGCCATTATGGCAGAGATGGCAGTGAAAACGGAGAATGATGTGTTCCACATTGTCTTTATGATCGTATTATTTTCTATTTTGCTACAGGGTTCGTTGCTGCCATTTGTGGCAAAGAAGCTGGATATGATCGATGAAAAAGGCGATGTCATGAAAACGTTTAATGATTATTCTGATGAAGTTCCAGTGCAGTTTATCCAGCTCAGTATTCCAAAGAGCCATCACTGGTGTGGAAAAACATTAAAAGAGCTGACACTTCCGCCGGAAACACTGGTTGTATTATTGAAAAGAAATGGAGAGAATATTATTCCAAATGGGGATACCGAGCTTCTCGAAAACGACGTTCTGGTCTTAAGCGCAACGTCACCGGACCATGTGGAGGGTGTATCACTCGTCGAGATTTATGTGGATGAAAATAGCAAGTATAACGGAAAATTGTTGTCAGAGATTCCAAAGAAAGAGAATACGTTAGTGATCATGATCCAGAGAGGGGAACAGGTCATTATTCCGCATGGAAATATCCGGTTGGAAAGCGGCGACATGCTGGTTGTGAGCAGAACGGAAATTTGATTTACAAACGGAAATCAGGAAGAACGGAATAATTACTGATTTTGCTCTAAGGAAAATAGAAAAATGTCCGATAAATAACGTGAAAGCGAATTTCAAGGAAGAAAGGAGATGCCTCATATGCGTATAGATGCTTATAATCAGATCGCGCAGGTATACAAGACGACAAGCGCAGCAAAGTTACAGAAGACAGAGAATGCAAAGCACGGACGTGATGAAGTACAGATCTCATCTTTTGGCAGAGATTATCAGATCGCAAAACAGGCAGTCACTGAAGCAGCAGATATCAGGGAAGATAAAGTCGCAGAACTAAAAGCAAAGGTTAATTCTGGTAATTATTCCGTGGATACTGCAGATTTTGCGAAAAAATTATTGGAAAAGTACAACACATCATTAATGTAAAAGTGAGGATGAATTTTGGCTAGTTTAATGGAAGACCTGATTGACGTTCTGAACAAGGAAGAAGAACAGTATCAGGGATTGATCGAACTCGGAAAGAAAAAGAGAGAAGTGGTGATTCAGGCGGATATTAAGACGTTGGATGAGATTACCGCGACGGAGCAGGAGGTTGCCAGCAATCTGAAGAATCTGGCGAAGAAGAGAACCAGAGTACTGAACGACATGGCAACGGTTCTTGGCAAGAATCCGGGAGATGTTACGATCACAAAGATGATTTCTTATCTGGAGGAACAGCCGGTTGAGCAGAAACAGCTCATGGAAGTAAAGGAGCGGCTTTTACAGACAGGAAAAGAGATGGCAGCCATTAATGAACAGAATGAGATCCTTTTAAATCAGGCATTAGAGATGGTGGAGTTTGACCTTACATTGCTTAAGAGTATGCGACAGGCACCTGAGACCGCCAACTATAATAAGAACGCCTGCAATACAGGTGATCTGCTTGGTAGCAGTGGCTTTGACGCAAAACAGTAACATGTAAGGAGGGAGCACCATGGCTAACGGCTTTGGAAGCTTATATATCGGAGCATCTGGATTACAGAACTCCCAGAATGCTTTAAATACAACATCAAACAACCTTGCGAACGTAAATACCAAAGGTTATGTACGTCAGCAGGTTTTACAGGTAGACAGAAATTATACAACCTTCAATACAACCGCATCGATCAGCCAGCAGCAGTCTGGTCTTGGTATGAAGATCGGTGATGTGGTACATGCGAGGGATGTATTTTTGGATAAATCATATCGAACCGCATCAGGACGTCAGGCATATTATGCAGCCACGTATGAGGCAGTGGATGAAGTTTACACTTTCTATCAGGAGTTACAGGGACAGGCTTTCCAGACAACTCTGGAAGATTTCTGGACGGCTTTCCAGGAATGGGCAAAAGCTCCGGATGACAGTGTGCAGCAGAATCTGGTCATTCAGAAGGCCAATCTGTTTTTAAGCAGATCCAGTGCAGTTTATACGGGACTTTCCGACTACCAGAGCACGATCAATGTACAGATTTCAGATGACATTGACCGTATCAATGAGCTGGGAAAAACCATTTTAAAATTGAATCAGGAGATCCAGAAAGTAGAGTCCGGCGATGTAGAGACGGCTATGACGCTGCGTGATGAGAGAGACAATGCACTGGATGAACTTTCTTCTTATGTAGATATTACTTACAAGGAAAATTCAGATGGCATTGTGAAAGTAAGCGTCGAAGGCGTAGAGTTCGTAGACGAGGCGAGATGCTATGAGATGGGCAAGAACCGGGATGAGATCACCGGGTTTGTCACACCTTACTGGACACATCTTTCCGATATTGAGAATGGCGATTACGACAACGTATTCAGTTTCACAACCCCGATTTCCTCAGACCGGAACAATGATCTGGGAGAGTTAAAAGCGCTGATTCTCGCAAGAGGTGACAGAAAGGCCACCTATAAGGATATTGTGGGACTGACATCGGATGAATATAACAGATCAACGGCAGATTCCATTGCAACAGGAATGTCGGTGATGTTACAGGCACAGGCGCAGTTAGATCAGTTAGTACATGGAATGATCACAGCAATCAACGATGCACTCTGCCCGAATACTACTTTGAGAGAACTTACCGGAAATACCACTTCCCTTACCGGAACAGATGAGAATGGTAATACCGTTACGATCACATCCGGCATGAAAGTGTTAGATACGAAAAACTGTTCTACCGGAAGTGACAAACAGATTCCGCCACAGGAGCTGTTTACAAGACGTGGAGTTGACCGTTATACCAAGGTTTCTGTAGAACAGAAGGATGCCAATGGCAATACGGTAACAGATGCGAACGGCAACACCGTTTACGATACTTACTACGTTTATAATGAGGAAAGTGCAAAAGACGCTGCCAAACAGTATACTTTAGGAGGCGTTACGGTAAATGATAAACTGGTAGAACAGGAGTCATTACTGGCACATCTTTCCCAGAATGGAGAAGTCAACTACAAGCTTGCAAATCAGATTGCAGGACTCTGGGATGGCGAGTATCTCACATTAGACCCGGATGATACCAATAAAGTTACATTTATTGATTACTATAATAATATGGTGGGCGCATTCGGAACAATCGGTTCTGTATATGAATCCACTTCAACAAGCCTTTCGGGAACGGTGACTTCGGTAGATAACCAGAGGGCACAGGTCATGGGAGTATCTTCCGATGAGGAATTGACGAAGATGATCAAGTTCCAGAATGCATATAATGCATCGAGCCGATTTATCAATGTGGTAAATGAGATGATCGAATCCATGATCACACAGCTTGGTTCATAAAAATAAAATTTACACAGAATAAAACAGATACACGACAGATTTAGGAAGAAAGAGGTGAGCGGATGCCTTCACAATTTTTTGGTTTAACAATTGCATCATCAGGCTTAAGTGCTTATCAGGCAGCACTTAATACCACCGCGAACAATATATCAAACGAACAGACAAAGGGATACAGCAGACAGGCAGCGAATATTTCCGCAGCGGATGCACTTCGTGTCAATGCAAAATACGGAAGTATGGGTTCCGGTGTCACTGTCAATTCCATCAAGCAGATCAGAAGTGAGTATTACGATACAAAGTACTGGCAGAATCAGGCAAGTCTTGGTCTGTATGATACAAAATTAAATTATCTGGAACAGATAGAAAATTATTTTATTGATGATGATACAGAAAAAGGTTTTACAACCATTTTAAATAAGATGTTCAATTCACTGGATACGTTGACACATCCGGCTGGTGATACTAATGTCCGCCAGCAGTTTATCTCTGATGCACAGAGTTTTATGACGTATTTTAACAGTGTGGCAACAGGTCTTGGACAGATTCAGGACAGTGTCAATGAGGAGATTAAATCTACCGTTGAAAACATCAATGCGATCGGTAAAAAAATCAGTCTGCTGAACAAGCAGATCAACGTTATTGAAGTTCAGGGCGGTTATGCAAATGAACTCCGTGATCAGCGTGCACTTCTGATCGATGAATTGTCAGCGATCGTGCCAACAGAGGTTTCTGAAGTTCCGGTGACCAATTCCAAACACCCGGATATGCAGACAGGTGGAACTTATTATACCGTTAAGATTAACGGCGAGACATTTGTTGATACCTATGATTACAATGAACTGACCTGTGTTGCAAGAAAGAATACGATCAATCAGTCAGACAGGGAAGGTATGTATGAAATCGTCTGGGCAGACACAGGAAACAGCTTTAAAGCAGGCTCAAAATTTGGCGGTGGTTCCTTAAAGGCATTGTTTGATATCCGTGATGGTAACAACAGTGAGAATTTCCGAGGCTCTATTTCAGATGTGTCATCCACCACGATCACAGTAAGCAATCCAACTATCTCAAATGTCAATGCAATGACGATGCCGGCAGAAGGTGTGCTTACGATCGAGGGAAGAAACTACAATTATACGGATTTCTCTTTCAAGACAGACGATGAGGGAAATGTTACAGAATATACCTTTACTTTAGAAGAGCCATTGAGTTATGACCAGCAGAAAACAATTGATGGAAAGCAGATTTCAATTGGTGAATCCATTGATGCGATGGGAGTTCCGTATTATCTGGCACAGATGAATGAGTTCCTTCGTAATTTTGCAGGTTCTTTTAACGATATTATGAACAGCGCAGATGCCAAGGATCTGAATGGTAATTCAACCGATTATTTCTCATTCTTCACTGGAACACATACCAAGACAGGAGAAGAATATGTACTGAGTAATGCAGCGGGTGTTTACAGTGCAAAAGCAAGTAACAGTTACTATCAGCTGACATGTGGAAATGCATGCGTTTCCAAAACTGCCGTAAAAGATCCAACCACGATTGCAACCACGACCACAAATGCGGCAGATGCATATGATCTGGTTGAAAAGATGTTGAAATTAAAGAGTGACACCGAGTTATACCGTGGCAGTGGGGCAGATGGTTTTCTGGCATGTATGTATTCGGATATTTCTGTGGATTCGCAGAAGTCAACGATTTTCCAGAAAAATTACAGCAACATTTCCAGCACGATCGACAAACAGAGAATGTCTGTTTCCGGTGTTGACAATGATGAAGAAGCACTTGATCTTGTAAAATTCCAGAATGCATATAACCTTTCCTCAAAAATGGTTTCCGTTCTGGCAGATATTTACGATAAGCTGATCAATGAGACAGGTGTATAAAAGTCTCGTGATAAGAAGAGAGGAGTCATCCTATGAGAGTAACCAATAATATGATGCTTCGAAATACAACTTCGAACATTAATAACAATAAATACAGTGTAAACAGTCTGAACAATCAGATGTCTACACAGAAAAAGATCTCAAGACCTTCTGAGGATCCGGTTGTAGCAATCCGTGCACTCCGTCTGAGAAGTAATTTAAGTGAGATCAATCAGTATTATGAGAAGAATATTCCAGATGCAGATGCATGGCTGAATGTAACAGAGACAGCACTGAAAAATATGAAAACAATTCTTTCAGATATCCGTACCCAGTGTACTTATGGTGCCAGTGATCAGTTGAAGGCTGAGGACAGAAATACGATTCTGACACAGTTAGAGTCACTGCGTAAGCAGATTTATTCAGAGGGTAATGCTGATTATGCAGGCAGAACTGTCTTTACCGGTTATCGGACGAACTGCAAACTGACATTTATGGAAGATGACAGTAATACCGAATACAATATCCAGCAGAAGTTCAGCTATGAGGATATTCAGGAACACCGCTATTATGACGGACAGCTTGAGTTGAAGACCGGACAGGAGATGAGCACGAATACTGCCACTGCTGATACGAAGGAACTTACTTATAACAGAATCCGTCTGGCTTATGGCAATACAGGAACTCTGACGGATGCAGATGGTAATTCCATAGAAAATGGCGGAACTGCTACAATCACAGCAACAAATGCGGATGGAACAACCAGAGACATTAATGTAAAAGTATATGATACCGAAGAAGAGTGGAAAGCGGATATCAAAAATTCCAAGATACCGGATGATGAGGCAGTTTATATCAAGTCTACAGGAGAACTTGTTCTTGGAGATACCGTCAGTGAAGAGTTAAAGAGAGATAAAGCAACGCTTACGGTTAACTATGACAAAAAAGGCTTCAATAAGGGCGAAGTAAGACCAGAGTATTACTATAATTGTAAAGATATTACAGACGCTGCAAATCCTATTGAGTATCAGAAATACGATGCCAACGGCAAAGAAATTTATCAGGATATCGATTATATTATCGCAGCAAACCAGACTTTGACGGTCAACACAAACGCATCTGATGTATTCAATGCAGATATCGGACGTGATGTGGACGAGATGATCAATGCAGTAAAAGCAGCCATTGATGCCAACGACAAAGTTGATAAGATTAAAGATATGATGAGTCAGGCAGAATATTCGGGTGTTTCTGCACAGGAGAATCTGCAGACCTGGTTAGAGGCTGCACAGAAAGAAGCAGATTATGCAAATGATAATCTGCAGAAACTGTATGACAGCTATATCGGTAATTTTGATGATTATCTGTCAGACGTAAACCTTGCTATTACAAATGTAGGAAGTAAGGGGGATCGTCTGGATCTGACTGAGACACGTATGTCCAATCAGCAGTTAACAGTAAAAACATTAAAATCAAACAATGAGGATCGTGAGCTTTCCGATATCATTATTGATTATACGGCAGCGTACACCGCTTATCAGGCATCTTTACAGGCGGCTGGAATGCTGAATCAGACAACATTGTTGAATTATATTTAAGGCACGCTACGGAAAGTGTGTGATACAGATGGTCGGAGACCAGTCGTTTGAGAACCAGGAGGTCAGAAAATGAAAGCAAAAACAAGAATATTTGGCGAGATTGATATTCAGGAGGATAAGATCATCACACTGGAAAGCGGAATGATCGGTTTTCCTGATATGCAGAAGTTTACCTTGATTTTTGATGAGGAGAAAGGAAACAAATCACACATTATGTGGCTTCAGTCTATGGATGATCCACAGACTGCATTTCCGGTTATCAATCCGGTCGTTATCAAAGAAGATTATAATCCATCTGTCAGCGAAGAGCTGTTAAAACCGTTGGGAGATATGAAACCGGAGGATACGTTCGTACTTACAACGGTCAGAGTTCCAAAGGATATTCAGGATATGTCGATTAATCTGAAAGCTCCGATCATTATCAATATGTCTAACAATAAAGGGGCACAGATTATTGTGGAAGATGATCTTCCGGTACGTTTTAAAATTTATGACCTGCTGAAAAGTAGAAAAGAAAAGGCAGGTGAATAGAAATGCTGGCATTGACAAGAAAAAAAGGCGAAGCCCTGGTGATCAATAATAATATTGAGATCACAGTATTGGAGATCCGCGGTGATCAGATCAAAATCGGTATTTCTGCTCCAAAGGATGTACCAATTTATCGAAAAGAAGTATATTTACAGATTCAGCAGGAAAATGAGGCTGCCATCAGTGTAGATGGACTGGATGCGTTAAATAATCTGTTGGATTAGAAAAATCAAAAAGCTGTCATATTGGAATTCAGATAACATAAAATGAATTTCAGTATGACAGCTTTTTTGATAACAAAGTTTTTATTATTTGTTTCCCGTTTCTAAAGTTGCATTCGCGAGCCTGCAATATAAATTGGAATCGCCTTCCTCGCGGTAAGTTTCAAAAGTTCCTTCTACGATCACATCCGCATCTTCTGCCGGATATTCGTCCGGGTACACATGAGAGCCATCTCCCCACACAAATTCCATTCCCTGGGCACAGCAGGCAGTTGCATCCTGGATAATACAGTAGTGGTAATATTTTTGGGTATGGTCATCATAAACGGAATAAAAGGTTCCTTCAATACGAAAAGATTTCCCTTCGTAAGTGGCAGGATCCATCATCATCTGATAAACAGTTGCGTAAACCATGTCAGCGCTCATCTGTGTGAGATCGTAATCGATGGTTCCTGTTACAGGTAAGGATGAGATCGTGCTCGATTGATCTCCGGAAGAAGCGTCCTCTTCGGTGTTTTCCGTTGCAGAGGCGTTTTCGGCAGAACTGGATGCTGCGGTCTGCTCACTGGAAGCTTCGACTTGTTCTGTCGCGTTACTTTGGGAAGTTTGTTCACTCAGAACTTTATCTACTGAATTTCCAGTGTTAAGCTGTTTACCGGAGTGAGGATTTTGGCTGCAACCGGTCATCAGAATAAGACAGATGACAAGAATCAGCAATTTTTTTACAGTTTTCATAGAATCTTCCTTTCACATTGATAAAAATATCACAAAGTCTAATGGCTTTTTATTTTTCCAATTATACAGCTGATGCCGAATGCCGCCATATCAGCTGCAACAATGGTAGAACCTACCGGTGTACCTGCAAGAATGGATAACAGGATTCCAAAGATTGCACAGAGCACGGACAGGCAGACGGAGCAGATGGTGACTGACAGAAAAGACCGGAACAGGCGCATGGAGGATAATGCCGGGAATATGATCAGCGCTGAGATCAGGAGCGAGCCGACAAGGTTCATGGCAAGAACAATGATAACAGCGGTGATGACGGCAATCAGCAGATTATAGAAATCAGTGTTAATGCCGGTTGCTTTTGCAAAATTTTCATCAAATGTCACGCAGAAGATTTTATGGTAATAAGCAATAAAAAGTACGATCACGATCAGAGATAATGTGCCACATAAAATTACCTGGCCGATCGTCAGTGTCAGGATCGAAGTAGAACCAAAAAGTGTACTGCATACATCACCGGAGAGATTTGGCCCGGTTGAAAAAAGATTCATAAGAAGATAGCCGATCGCAAGTGCACCTACTGAGATCATGGCAATTGCGGCATCTCCCTTGATCTTTGTATTCTGTCCGGTGCGCAGCAATAAAATGGCACAGAGGATGGTCACAGGAAGAATGAGTAACATATTATCGGTAAGGTTTAGAACAGATGCAACTGCCATTGCTCCAAAGGCAACATGGGACAGCCCATCACCGATAAAGGAAAAACGCTTTAATACAAGCGTAACGCCTAAGAGTGAGGAGCAGAGGGCAATCAGAACACCTACAATTAAAGCATATTTTACAAAAGGATATTGAAAATAAAAAATAAGTTTGTCAATCAAAAAAATACCTCCCTTCTATTCCCTGTAGATACATTGCTGCAAACGGGAAATAATTTGTTTTTTATCCAGATTCTTTCCAATAAAAACAATCTGATTTAATCTATCGCCAAGATGTTCATCCCAGTCATTCATAATTTCAGGATGTTCAGAGATTTCCTGCTTTCGTTCTTCTTCGTCAAATGCCGCAAGCCAGTTTGATACAATGGTCACTGAGGCATTTCTGCCAGCCTGTTCGAATAGCTGGACATGGATATCGTCATCGTGAAACCACACATACCCTTTGGCACGGATGATTTCTTCTGGATAATCATTTTCCAGAAAGTCCATAAATTTATCATAATCAAAAGGTAACCGTTCTTCAAATAAGAAAGAAGTAATACCGTGGTTATCCTGAATTTCATCATGCTTTCCAAGTAAAAGCTGTTCCTGGATTCTTGAGGAAAGCATGATTTTTTCAAAATCAAATTTCCGATTTTGGAATATACGGTCGGGGTTGATTTTTCCTTTGATACATTCAATAATATCTGCTTTTTTCTGTAAGGTACGGAGCGTTCTGCGCACCTGCTCTACAGTATTTGCGGGAAGCAGGTCGCATTTGTTGAGGAGTATGGTATTGCAAAATTCTATCTGGTCTATCACCAGATTAATAATATCGGGATCCTGGTCTGTCTGCACAGGATCTGGTGCGGTCAGATCATCCAGAAATTCAGAGTAAATCCGGTCGGCATCTACGACACAGACAATGGAATCAAGATAGACTTTGCTGCATAATCCCATTTCCTGGTATTGGATAAATCCGGCAGCAATTGCAGAGGGATCACTGATTCCGGATGCCTCAACCAGAATTCTTTCAATTTTCCGGTGGGACGCAATCTGATCAATCTGCTTCATAAAAGCATCCTGCAGGGTGCAGCAGATACAGCCATTGGAAAGTTCTACCATGCTCAGATTCGTATGTAATGCAGTATTTTTTATCAGGGAAGCGTCAATATTGATCGTTCCCATATCATTGACAATTACTGCAATTTTTTCAGATCTTTTATTTTTTAATAATTCATTTAAAACGGTTGTTTTACCGGAACCAAGATATCCGGTAATAATTGTTACAGGTTTTTTGTTTTTTTTAATCATTGAGCGCCACCATCTGAAAATATTCCTGCTTTGTGCCGTAAAAAATATTAGTTCCAATGTGAAGTACATGGCTTGCATAAGAGAGTGCTGTTTTAATGTCATGGGAGATCATAATGATCGTAATATGGTCTTCCTGATTCAGATGCTCAATAAGATGGTACATTTCAGTGGTTACGTTTGGATCGAGACCGGAGACCGGCTCGTCCAGCAGCAATATTTTCTGCGTGGCACATAAAGCTCTTGCAAGCAGGACGCGCTGCTGCTGTCCACCGGACAGCTCGCGGTAGCATTTGTCTACCAAAGAAGAAATCTGCATTTTTTCTATCATTTCACTGGCAAGCTCTTTCTCAGCTTTGCTGTAGAAAGGATGAAAACCAGGGTGGTTCTGGCACCCGGAGAGAACGATTTCTCTCACGGATGCAGGAAAATCTTTCTGGATGACTGTCTGCTGTGGCAGATATCCGATCTCATAACGTTCTAAGCCATCCCCGAGCAGGATGGAGCCGCTTACAGGCTGCTGTAAATGAAGCAGTGTACGCATCAGAGTTGATTTTCCGGAACCATTTTCTCCAATGATGCACAGATAATCTCCTGCATTTACGGAAAAGCTGACCGGATCAAGGATTGCTTTTCCATCGTATCCGATTTCCAGATTCTTACAGGTAATTTGTGCCATAATGCCTCCTACTGTAACGCTTCTTTTAAAACGTTTAAGTTGTTTTCCATAACGGAAAGATAAGTGGTGCCATTTGCAACATCCTCAGAGGTAGTAGACTGCATGGAGTCTAAGGTAAGGATTTTCTGATTCTTTTCTTTGGTATTATCCAGAATCGTCTGTGCAATTTTCTGATCCGATTTTTCAATGGTGAGGATATCTTTCAGACCAAGTTCGTCTACTTTTTTTGCAAGGAATGAGATTGTCTCGAAGCTTGCCTCACTTTCAGCGGAACAGCCGGCAAAAGCTGCATAGTAATTCAGACCATAGTCATCTACCAGATAGCGGAATGGGAAACGGTCACCAAAAAGTAATGTTTTCTGGGTTGCGTTTGCGACAGCTTCCTGATACTGGGTGTCGAGAGAAGAGAGACTCTGGACATAAGAAGCGGCGTTTGCAGCGTAGGTATCCTTGTGGTCAGGGTCAGCAGTCTCTAATGCTTCTGCAATTGCGTTGCAAAGAACTTCTGCATTCTTTAAAGAAAGCCATACGTGTTCGTCATATTCT
>ERZ808240.4670-NODE-4670-length-11880-cov-6.659366_pt1 | contig 11880 bp, 16 predicted proteins | sample MGYA00521084_ERZ808240 | MGnify/ENA primary metagenome ERZ808240 (study PRJEB31516, sample SAMN03275571) | gut metagenome | biome: mammalia-associated habitat; material: feces | host: Papio cynocephalus | place: Kenya | collected 2012-08-06 ... | reverse complement strand
CTGAACCTCAATTGCTTTTCCGAAGAACCGGGAGAGAGTTTCCAGACGACCGGACCGAATGACGGACCTGTGGCAGAAAGTGTATTTATTGCCGGGATGTTTGTAAAATATGGCCGTGAATATGCCGAGATCTGTGACGTTCTTCATCTGACCGAAGAACGTGATGCAGTCCTTAATGAAGTTGCCGACATGGAGAAAACCGTACTGGATGCCGGATGGGACGGTGAATGGTTCATCCGTGCATACGATGCCATGTCGAATCCTGTGGGAAGCAAAGTCTGTAAAGAAGGTCAGATATTCATCGAACCGCAGGGAATGTGCGTCATGGCCGGAATTGGTACAGATATCCCGTCTGACGGAAAGCCATCTGTTGCAGCCCGTGCACTTAAAAGTGTAGAAGAACGCCTGGACACTAAGTATGGTATCGTTCTCCAGACACCTGCATATACAACCTATCATGTCGAACTTGGGGAAATCTCTTCTTATCCTCCGGGATATAAGGAGAATGCCGGAATCTTCTGTCACAACAATCCATGGATCAGCTGTGCTGAGACCATTCTCGGACACGGCAACCGGGCATTTGAAGTATTCAAGAAGACCTGCCCGGCTTATCTAGAAGATCAAAGTGATATCCGGCGTACCGAGCCTTATGTCTACTGTCAGATGATGGCAGGACGTGACGCTCCTACCCACGGCGAAGGAAAGAACAGCTGGCTTACCGGAACTGCAGCCTGGACATTCACCTGTATCAGCCAGTATATTCTTGGTATACAGCCATCTCTACAGGGGCTGCGCATCAATCCTTGTATTCCGTCCGACTGGGATGGTTATACCTGCCACCGTACTTACCGCGGTGTATCTTATGATATCACTGTAGACAACAGTGCCCACGTAGAATCCGGAGTTGTCTCCGTCACCGTAGACGGACATCCTGTTAATGGAACAACCATTCCTTTCGATAATACGAAGAAGACCTGCCAAGTACAGGTCGTTATGGGTTAATCCTGATACACAAATGCCCTGCCATACAGGAATTTTTCTCATTCCTGTATGGCAGGGCATATTTTTAACTATAAAACCTGCTATGCATTCTCGTGCATATGCACCGTCATCTGAGGATATGGAATCTCAATTCCATTCTCATCCAGTGCAGTCTTGATCTCCTCCAGCATCCTCCATCTGGTATCCCAGTATTCTTCATTCTTCACCCATGCACGGACTCCAAGTACCACTGCGCTGTCAGCCAGATCATCCACGAACACATTAATTTTTTCGTTCTTAATGATGCTTACATCATCTTCCAGCAGCTTCTCGATCACATTCTTTGCCTCTTTGATATCTGCATCATACGAGATGCCTACGCGAAGGTCTAACTGTCTTTCATCCTTTGCCGTTGCATTGGTAATACTGTTATTCGTCAGCATCCCATTTGGAATTACGATCGTCTTGTTATCAATCGTGCTGAGCTTGGTGTAAAAGATCTGGATCTCTTTTACCGTTCCCTCTTTTCCATTGGTATCTTCGATAATATAATCACCGACTACAAACGGCTTAAGCAAAAGGATCAGCACGCCTCCGGCAAAGTTCGACAGACTGCCCTGCAATGCAAGACCGATTGCCACACCACTGGATGCCAGCAATGCTGCCACGGATGTCGTATCGAATCCAAGACTTGAGATCAGACTGAAGATCAGAAGTGCATACAGTCCATATTTCAATAATGAATCTACGAACTGTTCGACGCCTTTATCTGCGCCGGAACGCTCAAAGGAACGTCTGACGATCTTCCGGATCCACTTTATCACCAGTCTTCCGATAAAGAACGCCACCAACGCTGCCACCACTTCCAGTCCGAATGTGATCAGACTTGGGATACTCTCCTGTATATACTGTGTCAGATGATTCACCTGCTTTACTGCTTCCTGCGTAGCATCGCTTACTTCCTGGGTCGTATCTGCAATTGTTGTTGTATCTGTCATATCATCTTATACTCCTGTTATTTTCTCCTTATCCCGGTATTCATTTTTCCATTTATTTCAATGCCAGAAATGCTCCGAGATTCCCCCTTTTATCACCTGTTGTACGATGTGAGAACAGAATCTCCGGATTACAGTGTGTACATACATTTGTCACCGCGGTATGTTCCGGCAGGATTCCCGCTTCTCTAAAGATCAGTTCATTTGCCTTCCACAGATTCAGCTGATATTTCCCATTCTCTTTTTTATAATATATCTGCTGCCAGTCCTGCTCCCCAAAGCTTTTCTGGAATTCCAGGATAACATCTTCACTTACTTCGTAACAATCCTGACAGATGGATGGACCGACCGCCGCAAGGATATCTTCCGGATCTGATCCATATGTCTTCTGCATCAGTTCGACCGTCACTTTCCCCATCTTTCCTACTGTTCCACGCCATCCAGAATGTGAAAGACCGATCACTTTCTTTACCGGATCTACAAAATACAGCGGCACACAGTCTGCATAGAATGTTACCAGACAGATCCCCGGCACATTCGTGATCATCCCGTCTGTCTCCTGAAAGCGCCTTCCTTTATCTTCTTCTTTTACCACTGCCACATTCGTTGTATGGGTCTGATTGGTAAATGTCAGAGAGTCTCTCCTGACGCCGATTGCTTTTGCAATCCGTCTTAAATTTTCTTCTACGTCTGCCGGATCATCACCTCTGGTCGTACTGACATTCATAGAAGCCCAGTACCCTTTGCTGACACCGCCAAGCCTTGTAGAAAATCCATGATTCACAATCCCTGTCTTTTCGAACATCGGATAACTTAAGAACGGAACATTGTCTACTTCTTTTTCATCAAATATGTGTTCCTGATTTTTATACTGTAATCCAAGACTCATGTCCCCTTTTGTCCTTTCTCTTTCAGATATAATCGAATGCATTCCGGTAAAGAGTGATCTCTTCATTCTCTATACTGACCACATCGAACCGGCACGGCATATCTTCTATCGCATTCACTGTCATATAATATAGCGCACATTTCGAGATGACCTTCTGCTTTGCCAGATCTACAGCCTCTGCCGGATGTCCTTTCCGGTCATCTTTCCGGTATTTTACCTCACAGAACACCAGATATTCCCCGTCTCTTGCGATAATATCAATCTCACCGGTCTTACACCGGTAATTATATTCCAGAATCTCATAGCCGTTCTGTATCAGATACTCTCCCGCCAGCTTTTCATAATGGCTGCCCATCTTACGGTTATTCTTTCTTCCCGTTCTTCTATAATCGTAATCTGACATACTCCTCCTATACACAGTGCACTTTATATGCCTTCTATTAGATGTATTTTTAAATGTATTTTTTAATAAATGTCATTCTGTGGATTGGCGATGGCCCCAGTTCTTTTAAGCCTTCGATGTGCTTCTTCGTACCATATCCCTTATTACTTGCGAAATCATATCCCGGCATCACCGCATCATATTCCACCATCAGACGGTCCCTTGTCACCTTCGCAATAATACTTGCTGCTGCGATCGATACGCTCTTGGCATCTCCTTTGATGATAGGCACCTGTGGGATCTCAACTTCAGGGATCGTCACCGCATCGTTTAACAGGATATCTGGCTGTACTTTCAGATTACCGATCGCCATGCGCATCGCCTCATAAGTCGCCTGCAGGATGTTAATCTCATCAATCCTTGCAGGACTTACAATGCCAATCCCGGTTGCCACCGCACGCTCCATGATCTCGTCGTACAAAGCTTCTCTTTTCTTTTCAGAAAGCTTCTTCGAATCATTCAGATACAGGATCGGGTCATCCTTTGGCAGAATGACCGCCCCGGCCACTACCGGGCCTGCGAATGGGCCACGTCCGACTTCATCGATTCCACAGATATATCTGCAATCGCTGTGTTCCTTCTCATAGACACTCATTGCCCTGGTTCTTTCCAGTTCCTTTTGAAGCTTTTCCTGCTGTTTTCTTAGTTTTTCTTCTTCTCTTTTATTCATGTCGGATCACTCCTATATTATCAAATGGATAGATGCGTATCCATGCCCTGCCAATAAGATCACTTCTTGTCAGCACACCGACACTTGGATCTCTGCTGTCCATACTGTGATTACGGTTATCTCCCATGACAAAATATTCATCATCACCTAATGTGACAGGTTCTGCTGCCGTCTGCGGGTCTTTGATCAGTTCCCGTCCGTAGATATCGCTCTTAAGTCTTCTGCCATTGATATAGACATATCCATCAGCTTTAATCTGCACCGTCTCTCCCGGCATCCCGATGATACGCTTGATATAATATGTATCTTCTTCGTATTTGTATGGAAATACAATAATATCATACCGTTTCGGATCCCGGAACCTGTAACTGATCTTATCTACGATCAGGTTGTCTCCATCTTGCAGAGTGGTCTCCATAGAAGATCCGCTTACCCTAGTCCGTTGTCCGACAAATGTAATGATCAGATAAGTCAGTCCGATGATGATCAATATATACACGATCCATCCACCCAGTTCGCATAATATTCTTTTACTGCGCATCCGGGTACTCCAGTGTCAGTCGTCCCAGACGTCCATTGCGGAAATCATCCATCAGAAGAACGCTTGCCTTCTCCGTATCCAGTTCATTTCCACGTACCAGACAGTGTCTGCTCTTAGCAATCTTTGCGATCATTCCATATGGATCTGCATCTTCTTCTACATTATATTTACTTTCCAGCACTCCCGGATAATTCTCATTCATGAACTTCACAAGTTCTGCCGCCAGTTCCTCTGTCTGCAGAATCTCGTCCTTGATTGAACCGATAAATGCAAGTTTCAGTCCTACTTCCTGATCTTCGAATCTAGGCCATAAGATTCCCGGCGTATCCAGAAGTTCCACGTTCTTATTCAGGCGGATCCACTGTTTTCCCTTTGTTACACCTGGTTTGTTACCAGTCTTTGCACACGCCTTTCCTGCCAGCGCATTGATGAATGTTGATTTTCCCACATTCGGGATTCCAACTACCATGGCTCTGACCGGACGGTTTAAGATGCCCCGCTTTCTGTCTCTTTCGATCTTCTCTTTGCAGGCTTCCTGGATCACGCCATTGATCGACTTGATCCCGCCGCCTTTCTTGGAATTGACCTTTACAACAGAAAATCCCTTCTCGCGGAAATATTCTGCCCAGGCATCATTCCATTTATCTTCTGTCAGATCTGATTTGTTCAAAAGGATCAGTCTTGCCTTATTCTTCCCCAGTTCATCAATATCCGGGTTACGGCTGCTTATTGGTACTCTGGCATCTACCAGTTCGATGACCAGATCGATTAATTTGATATTCTCCTGCATCATGCGCTTTGCTTTTGTCATGTGCCCTGGATACCATTGAAAATGCATATATTTTTCTCCTCTTATCCTTATCTTACGAATCCAAAATCCTTCTTCGGTGATATCACGAACCATGCTTTTCCATAGATATAAGAACGCTTCACCGCTCCGATATCCGCACTGCGGCTGTCCTCACTGTTCTCTCTGTTATCACCCATTACAAAATACTCGTCCCCACCAAGTTTTAACTTCTCGCCGGCGATTCCTGCTGTTCCTATCTTTGTCGTCTTATAATCTTCTTCCAGTTTCTTGCCATTAATATAGATCTGATTCTCCAGAATCTGTACAGTCTCTCCCGGAAGTCCGACAATACGCTTTGTGTAATAATGCGAACTTTCATTTCCTTTTGGCTTGAAGACAATAATATCTCCCCTCTTTGGTGAGGATGCGTTATACACGATCCTGTTCACCAGCACTTTATCCGCATTACTGAGCACAGGGCTCATAGAATCTCCCACAGTACTGACCTGTTGTCCCCAGTACCATACCGCAACAAACGCTACCAGACAGGTTACTGCGATCTTAAAGACCCAGCTCATTGTCAGCACGATCTTCTCCATATTAAAATGAATCTTCTTTTTCGGCTTCGGGAGCTTTCCCAGTGCCTTCTTTCTTGCCTGACGTCTGCGGTAATTTGATCTGCGGGATTTTCTTCTTTTTTCAAAATCCAGATTACTTCTGCGTCTCATATAATCCCCTTGTACCAAAAAAGGACAATTACATTATGTAGTTGTCCTTTTCACATTCTTTTTCCTGATTATTTTACTAATTCTTTTACTTTAGCTTTCTTACCAACGCGGTCTCTTAAGTAGTTCAGTTTAGCTCTTCTTACTTTACCTCTTCTTACTACTTCGATCTTCTCAACGTTTGGTGAGTGTACTGGCCAAGTCTTCTCAACACCGATACCGTTAGAGAACTTTCTAACTGTAAATGTCTCTCTTGCTCCGCCACCCTGTCTCTTCAGGACTGTTCCTTCGAAAATCTGTATTCTTTCACGGTTTCCTTCTTTGATCTTTCCGTAAACCTTAACAGTATCTCCAACGTGGAATTCTGGTGCTGTCTCTTTTAACTGAGCAGCTTCAATGTTCTTAATAATCTCGTTCATTATGTGTGACCTCCTTGTTTACTTGGATGTTCTTAATACGCTTTGTACCAGAGGACCATCTATTTCTTCACAACATGCTACATTCTATCATACCTTGCAACAAATTACAAGGATTTTTTCATTTCTTTTTGTACCTCTTCGGCCAGTTTTTTTTCTTTCTCAGTAAGCTCGGCTTTTTCGAGCAGATCCGGCCGGTTCTTAGCCGTACGGATTACGGACTGTTCCCGGCGCCATTTCTCAATATTGGCATGATGTCCTGACATCAGTATCTCCGGCACTTCTTTCTCATGCCATATCTGCGGTCTGGAATACTGCGGATATTCCAGCAGATTATCCTGAAAGCTTTCAAATTCTGCAGACACATCATTATGAAGAACGCCCGGAACCAGTCTGGATATCGCATCGATCATGATCATCGCCGGAAGTTCTCCTCCCGTCAGGACATAATCGCCAATCGACACATAATCTGTCACGATTTCTTCCAGCACACGTTCATCGATTCCTTCATAATGGCCGCATAAGAACGCCAGATCTTCTTCTTTTGCGAATTCTTCTGCCATAGACTGGTTGAATGTCTTCCCCTGCGGTGACAGGTAGACCACTCTTGTATGCTTCTTTTTCGCAGGTGTATCCGGCTTTTCTTCCTGTGTTCCTTCTTTTGCGGCATTTCTTTCCTGAATCTTCTTTGTAAGTGCATCATAGCACTGGTATACAGGTTCTGCCTGCATCAGCATCCCTGCACCACCTCCATATGGATAATCATCCACACTGTGATGCTTATTGAACGCATAATCCCTGATATTCATTGCTTCAATTGATAACAATCCGTTATTCACCGCACGTCCGATAATGCTGGTGTTCAACCCGTCCATCACCATTTCCGGAAATAATGTCATAATATAAAAATTCATAAATAATCCTCTTACTATATTAATCCATCCATCAGATGAATCTTCATCTTCTGATTCTCAACATCTATATCCAGGATACACTCACGGATTGCCGGAACAAGCACCTCTCCGTGCTCATCTGTATCGATCACATAGACATCATTCGCACCTGTCTCCATGACGTCTTTTAACGTACCAAACGGCTCATCATCTTCCGTCACAACCTGGATTCCGATCATATCTGCTATGAAATACTCATCCTCCTCCAGTTCTACGGCATCTTTACGTTCCACCATAAGCGGACATCTCTTATAACGTTCAATATCGTTAATGTTATCTATTCCCTTGAACTTCAGGATTACAAACTGTTTAAAGAATTTGACACCCTGGATTTCCAGAGGCTTCATCTCTCTTCCGGTGTCTAACAGTACATGTTTTAACTTTTTAAAACGATTCGGGTCATCTGTGGTTGGGAATACTTTGACCTCTCCACGCACTCCATGTGTCGAAGTAATGACACCTACCTGTAATAATTCTTCCATATATACTCCTTTTTCATAGTCATTTTCAGGATCTTGCCGTCAGCTTTTCTCATATATTTTCTCACATATTCCTATATAAGATAAGCGGGACAGACCACAAGCGGGCCTGTCCCGGGACAAAATGGGAATCCCCATTCAACTATCTAGTCCATGATATCTACGATAACTTTCTTATCCTCTTTTGCTGCTGCGGCTTTCACAACTGAGCGGATTGCCTTTGCAATACGGCCCTGTTTTCCGATCACTTTACCCATATCAGATTCAGCGACACGTACTTCCAGAACTGTCGTCTTCTTCTCTTCGCGTTCGTTTACCACTACGCTTTCTGGATCGTCGACTAATGCTTTCGCAATTACTTCAACTAATTCCTTCATAAATGCACACCTCCAGTGGCATAATTATTTTTCGATGCCTGCTGCTTTTAAGATCTTTGCAACTGCTTCTGTAGGCTGAGCTCCGTTAGCAAGCCATTTCTTAGCTGCTTCTTCGTCAACTTTGATTGCACTTGGATCACAGTTCGGATCGTATGTTCCGATCTCGTCGATGAATTTTCCGTCTCTTGGTGCTCTAGAATCTGCTACGATGATTCTATAGAAAGGAGCCTTCTTCTGTCCCATTCTTCTTAATCTCATTTTTACTGCCATGTTAGTTTACCTCCGTAAATTATAATATTTTCATAGTTTATTTTTATCTATATAACGCGGGATTCGCGGTATATCATGTTTAAAATGGAAATCCGAATTTACTCTTCTTCTTTCCGGCTTTTCCAAATTGCTTCATCAGCTTCTTCATCTCATTAAACTGCTTGAGCATGCGGTTCACTTCACTGATGTCCACCCCTGCACCTTTGGCAATTCTGTGCTTTCTGGATGGAGAAAGGATATCCGGGTTCGCACGCTCAGCCGGTGTCATGGAATGAATGATTGCCTCCATTCTTCCCATCTTCTTCTCAGCTTCTGCTGTCTGCTCGTCATCTAATCCTTTCATCTTGCCGCCCATGCCTCCAAGGCCAGGCAGCATATTCATAATATTTCCAAGACCACCCATGTTCTTCATCTGCTTGATACTTTCCAGATAATCGTCAAAATCGAACTGGTTCTTCTTAAGCTTCTGGGTCATCTCTTTCGCTTTTTCTTCATCGATCTCAGCTTCCGCTTTCTCGATGAGTGACAGGACATCGCCCATTCCGAGAATTCTCGATGCCATACGGTCCGGATAGAACTGTTCCAGATCTGAAAGCTTCTCTCCCATACCTACATACAGGATCGGCTTTCCGGTAACTGCCTTTACAGACAGTGCCGCACCACCTCTTGTGTCACCATCTAACTTTGTAACAATCACACCATCGATGCCGACTTTTTCATTGAACTCTTTTGCCACATTCACGGCATCCTGTCCGGTCATCGCATCAATAACGAGTATGGTCTGATGGACTTCTACTTCCTGTTTGATCTCTTCCAGCTCTGCCATCATATCTTCATCGATATGAAGTCGTCCTGCCGTATCTAAGATCACCAGATCATTGCCATTCTTCTGTGCATGTTCGATCGCTGCCTTTGCGATATTCGCCGGCTTGTGGTTCTCTCCCATGGAGAAGACTTCCACGCCCTGTTTCTCGCCATTAACCTGTAACTGCTTGATCGCAGCCGGTCTGTAGACATCACATGCAACTAACAGCGGTTTCTTCCCTTTCAGTTTGAACTTTCCGGCAAGCTTTGCTGTAGTTGTTGTCTTACCTGCTCCCTGAAGACCTGCCATCATGATAACCGTAATGGCTTTTCCAGGCTGAAGCTTAATCTCTGTGGTCTCGGATCCCATCAGGTTAATAAGCTCTTCATTAACGATCTTGATCACCATCTGTCCCGGATTCAGACCATTCATCACATCCTGACCGATCGCACGTTCCTGCACACTTTTGATGAAGTCTTTTACCACTTTAAAGTTAACGTCCGCGGCAAGTAATGCCCGCTTGATCTCTTTCAAAGCTTCTTTGACATCATCCTCTGTCAGGCGGCCTTTGCTCCGCAGGTTCTTAAATACATTCTGAAGTTTTTCTGTCAAGCTGTCAAATGCCATGCTATAACTCCTCTATAATTTCATCGGATATCTTCCGGATGTCTGCAACAAGATCTTCTGCTTTTTCCTTCTCATATCCGTCCAGCAATTCATCAATCTGCTTTACTTTCTCTCTGATCGACACGAACTTCTCTACCAGATGAAGTTTCTCTTCGTAGCCTTTCAGTGTCTGGGAACATCTCTTTACCAGATCATGTACACCCTGTCTGCTGATTCCTTCTTCTCTTGCAATCTCACCAAGAGACAGGTCTTCCAGAACAAACTGTTCATACACTTCTTTCTGATGATCTGTCAGAAGTTCTCCATAAAAATCATATAATAATGCCTGTTCTAATATTTCATTCATGTCTTTCACCTGTGATATCATATAACACTTCCCGCCGGGTGTCAAGTATTTTTTCTTTACACCTTTATTTTTTCAAAATAAAATTGATTTCCCATCCACTTTGTCGTAATATAACTGATGGAAGATATTGACGGCTAAAGTATCTTCTAATCAGGTCCATATATTATAAGGGGAGAATATAATGGCAAAAAAGAATTATTACAGGGTGCTTGGTGTGTCAAGAACTGCTTCTATAGAAGAGATTTCAGCCGCCAAGAACAGACTTGCGAAAAAATACCATCCAGATGCCAATATGAAGGATGGAATCGATACAACAAGAAAGATGCAGCAGATCCTGGAAGCATACCGCATCCTTTCCGATCCTAAGAAGCGTGCTTCTTACGACCGCAAGGCATTCGGAAAACCTTCCAAAGATTCTGATTCATCTGTCAGAAACTTTGATCTGTATAATCTACATAATATGGAAGAAACTGTTCCAGAGACCGGTACTCCTTTCGTAAATTACTGGAGAGCTGCAGACTCCTTATACGATATTACGTTAGAAAGCGAACAACTCTTTAAAGAGAAAGAACATACCAACACCGACAGGCTTTCCGATCTTTCTTCCCAGGCGGTCCACTATGCTGTGACCTTGCGCGAGGCCGAGATCCCGGAAAAATACTGGCATCCGGCCATCATGGACTGGCTTTTGTTCACCTGGTATAAGAACCGCAATCTTCCGGTATCTTATCTTCTGACGTTGTATGATGATTATCTTAAGAAAGAGGTCAGCGGCTTCAAACGTATGAAACTGCAGAAAGACCTGCTTCATTTCCAGCATTCTTTAAGGCGTCTGGTAAATTACGGATAATTTTCATCTCACACATCTGCGTTCCCGGCATATTATGTACTGTAAATATCATTATTGGAGGATTCAATATGAGCGATTTAAGTACAGCAAACTGCGGATGCGGATGTGAAGGACGCGACAGATTCGGCGGAGACTGCGGATGCGGTAATGGCTGTGGCGGTTGTGGATGGAACAATGGTTGCGGATGCGGCAACAACAGTTGTCTGTGGATCATCCTGCTTCTGTGCTGCTGCGGTGGATTCGGCAATGGTTGTGGCAACGGATGTGGATTCGGTAATGACAGTTGTCTGTGGATCATCCTGCTTCTGTGCTGCTGCGGTGGATTCGGCAACGGTTGCGGCAATGGTTGTGGCTGTGGCAATGGTTGCGGTTGTGGCAATGGTTGCGGCTGTTAGGCAGTTTCTTTCGAACGCATGGCGATTCAGGGACGGGGTAAATACTCCGTCTCTTTTTCTATGCTTCCTTGCATACTCTGCGTACATTTCTCATATATATTTATAACGCTGATGCCGGGAGGAGTCGTTATGGCCGGAAAGCCTTCTAAACCAATGACACCTTTTGACCAATCTGTTACACCCTCCTATTTGTATAAATTGAAGTTATTTCTTTCCTTTCTGCCTCCTTCCACTCAGCGCCTCCTTGCCATCTATATCAAATTTCTGGAATTCCGATATACGATGGATTATTTTCACGGGATTCCATTTCACACGTTCTCCTTTCACAC
>ERZ808240.4669-NODE-4669-length-11881-cov-3.440808_pt1 | contig 11881 bp, 11 predicted proteins | sample MGYA00521084_ERZ808240 | MGnify/ENA primary metagenome ERZ808240 (study PRJEB31516, sample SAMN03275571) | gut metagenome | biome: mammalia-associated habitat; material: feces | host: Papio cynocephalus | place: Kenya | collected 2012-08-06 ... | reverse complement strand
CCTTTGAGGAGTTCAACGATTTCATATGAAAGTTCGGGGTCGATATTTCCGGTAGGTTCATCAGCGATAATAAGTTTAGGGTCATTGACCAGAGCTCTTGCGATTGCAACACGCTGTTTTTCACCGCCTGAAAGTTCATCAGGATAAGAATTCATTTTAGACTGAAGTTCAACAAGTCCGATTACATAAGGAACTCTTTTTTTGATGAATTTTCTCGGAGCGTCTATAACACGAAGTACGAAAGCAATATTTTCATATACAGTCATAGACGGAATAAGTCTGAAATCCTGAAAAACAAAGCCGAGCGTACGTCTGAATTCCGGAATTTGTCTTTTTTTAAGCTTGTTAAGGTTATAGCCGTTTACGGAAACAGTTCCGCTTGTAGCGTCTATTTCTTTAAGCAGAAGCTTAATCATGGTACTTTTTCCCGCACCCGAAGAGCCGACAACAAATGCAAAGTCACCATCATTTATTTTAAGGCTTACATTGTTAAGGGCATCAACACCGCTTGAATATGTAACGGATACGTTTTTTAATTCTACCATTTAAATCACCTTCCTTTTAATTTTCTGAAAAAGCTTTTCGGCTGTCGTTCAGGAGAGAATGATTTATCAGAATTTCATAGGATTTGCGGAGAGATATTTTTTAACCATAAGAGCGATTTTAAAGATAATTGCGTGGTCAAATTCTCTTAAATCAAGACCGGTAAGCTTTTTGATTTTTTCAAGACGGTAAACAAGGGTATTTCTGTGGACAAAAAGCTTTCTTGATGTTTCGGAAACATTGAGATTGTTTTCAAAAAATCTCTGAATAGTGAAAAGTGTTTCGTGGTCGAGTGATTCGATACTTCCCATTTTGAAAACTTCATGGAGGAAAGTTTCGCAGAGAGTTGTCGGGAGATGATATATAAGTCTTGCGATACCGAGGTTATCATAGCTTACGATAACTTTGTCTGTATCGAAAACTTTTCCGACTTCAAGAGCCATCTGAGCTTCCTTGAATGAACTTGCAAGTTCCTTTACACCGACAACAGGAGTTCCTATGCCGACATTGACTCTTGTATAAAATTCACTGCTGAGAGTATCAGCAATTGAACGGGCAAGCTTTTCGAGGTCTTTTGAATCAACAGTGCTTTTGAGTTCCTTTACAAGAACGATGTCGTTTTCTGTTATGTTGAAAACAAAGTCCTTGTTTTTGTCAGGGAAAAGGTTCTGAATGACATCATATGCAGAAATATCATTTGCAGAAACGATTCTGATAAGGAATACAACTCTGCTGATTTCGGCATTGAAATGGAGTTCTCTTGCCTTGATTATAATATCACCGGGGAGAACGTTATCAAGAACAACATTTTTGATGAAATTGTTTCTGTCATATTTTTCATCATAATACTGCTTGATATTTGTGAGAGTGATAGCCATAATGCTTGCATATTTTGCTGATGCTTCATCTACACCTTCAACAAAAACGGCATAATCGGGCTTTACTCTTGCACCGAACGGCTTATAGGTATATCCGTCTCTTATAAAAATGTCATGGGAGTCTGTGAGGTCGAGTGAAACGAATTCATTTGTAGTACCTACTTTAGTGAGGTCACTGCATGCTATAATTGTGGCTGTTTCATCAACAACACCTATTGTACAGTCGATAGTCTCTTTCATCTGCTGAATAAGACCCTGAAATAAACGGTTGGACATAAAATTAAATCAATCCTTTCTGTATACGGTAAAGAGCAATCATTATATATTACAAATTGTAACATATTTTCATAGCCAAATTGTGAACAAATTGTTAATTTTCTTCTGGGATTCCCGATATTCTGAAATTTCTATCCATTTCTGGAAAATTATGTTCATAATCTGTTAAAAAAACTGTAACCGAAATGTAATTATATCACATTTTTTCGGGAGCATCAATTTTAAGAATTTCGAGAGTATTTTCAAGAACCTGCTTGACGCTTATGCAGAGTGCAAGACGTGCAAGGCGGAGCTGAGGTGTTTCAGCATTTTTTACACTGCATGAATCATAGAATCTGTGGAAAAGTGTTGCAAGTTCGATTGAATATTTTGTAATTTTGGCAGGGTCATAAGTTCTTGCTGATGAATTTACAGTATTAGGAAGTTCAGCAATATGGCGGATAAGCTCAATTTCAGATGGTTCTTTCAGAAGTGAGAGGTCAGCGTCCTGAGTATATTCAACACCTTCTGATTTAAGGTTAGCAATAAGACTGCAAATTCTTGCGTGAGCATACTGAACATAGTAAACGGGATTTTTTGAGGACTGTTCAACAGCAAGGTCAAGGTCAAATTCAAACTGTGAATTAGCCTCACGCATATTGAAAAAGAATCTTGCAGCATCAATCGGGATTTCATCAAGAAGTGTTACAAGTGTTATGGCTTTACCGCTTCTCTTTGAAAGTTTTACTGTTTCACCGTTGCGGACAAGTCTTACCATCTGCATAAGAACAACATCAAGCTTGTCTGAATTTACTCCGAGAGCAGTAAGTGCAGATTTAAGACGTGGAACATATCCGTGGTGGTCAGCACCGAGAACGTTTATAGCCTTGTCAAAATTTCTTGTTACAAGCTTGTCATAATGATATGCAATATCAGGAACTACATATGTAGGAATACCGTTTGCACGGACAAGAACAAAGTCCTTGTCAACGCCGAAATCAGTAGCCCTGAACCATACAGCACCTTCCTGTTCGTATGTATGACCTGTTTCCTTGAGCTTTTCAACGATACGCATAGTTTCTCCGCTTTCGTGGAGTTTGCTTTCTCTGAACCAGTTATCATAAACTATGCGGTATTTTTTAAGGTCACGTTCAAGACCGTCAATATTTTTCGGGAGAGCATAGCCAACAAGAGTCTGACGTCTTTCAGATTCTTCCTGACCGCTTAAAACTGCACCGTATTCATCGAAATAGTTTTTGGCATGTTCAATAATATCCATTCCCCTGTAAGAATCTTCAGGCATAGGGAAAGTTTCGGAATTTCCGTCCTCTCCGTAAATAGCTTTGCAGAAATCTTCTATGCTGTAATTTTCGAGACAGACTTTCTGTCCTTCATCACTGCAAATCTGCATATAGCGGAGTGAAAGGGACTTGCCGAATTTTTCAATCTGATTTCCTGCATCATTTACATAAAATTCACGTTCAGTATAAAATCCTGCCCACTGGAGAACGCTTGCGAGACAGTCACCGATAGCACCGCCTCTTGCATTTCCGATATGCATTGGGCCTGTGGGGTTAGCTGAAACAAATTCAACAAGAATTTTTTTGCCTTTTCCGTAATCGGTTTTTCCATAGTCTTTTCCTTCATTGAGAGAAGTTTTTACAACATCGGCAAACCATTTCTGAGAGAGAAAGAAGTTCATAAATCCTGCACCGGCAATTTCGCATTTTTCAAAGCAGGAGCCTTCAAGAATAAGTTCAGATTTTATAAGTTCAGCAATTTTTCTTGGGGGCATACGGAGAGTTTTTGCTGATACCATAGCAATATTGGCAGCAAAATCTCCATGTGATTTATCGGCAGGAATTTCTACTTTGAAATCCGGAAGGGGAGTTTCAGGGATTTCCTTTTTTGATACAAGAACACTGAGGGAGTTATAAATAAGCTCCCTGAGTTGTTCGGAGGCATTTTTTATAAGGTCTGACATTGCTTTAAAAATCCTTTCATCAGTTTTGATTAAAATTCTGTATTCTGATAATAATTTCGTTGTCGGAGAGATATGCTGAATTTACATCGAGAGTATATTTGAGGGCAAGTTCTCCGCAATTTTCTATATTGTTTTTTATGAACTGTGTCATAATTCCAATCTGGAAATCTCCGTAGGGAGTTCCGTAATGACAGTAATATTTTTTATCTTTTTCGAGAATTATATTTGAATTTGCAGTACCTGTTCTTACTATGCTTGCACAGTCATTTCCGTTTACGGTTATAGTTGTGACAGAGCCTTCAAAACCTGTTGCGGAGGTATCCTCATAGCTGAATGTATATGTATCATTACGGCGGTTATAGTGAGCTTTTGTGAAAAGTTCGGTTTCACTTATTTCGCCGTCCTGACTGATGATACTTTTAAGCGAAATCATAACATTATTTTTCATTTTTCCACCGCCGTCTGATTTATTATACTGCTGAACACATCGCCGGAAACGTCATGACCGAGGAATATTCCCGCTGTTTCGCAGAAAAGTTCAGTACTGTCACTGACATAGAAAGTATTTTTTCCTTTTTCGGAGCGTCCGGAAAGCAGATTTTTTTCGCTGAGACATTTTTTTGTATATTTTGCAGCTTCTGCACCGGTATCGATAAGAGTTACGTCATTTCCCATATAGTCAGCAATAATATCCTTTATAATAGGGTAGTGTGTACAGCCGAGAATGAGTGTATCAACGCCGGCTTTTCTGATAGGTTCGAGATATTCTTCTGCAACAATTTTTGTAACTTTGTTCTGACGGTCAATATATCCGTTTTCAACGAGATGAACGAAAAGCGGACAGGGATTTGCAAAAACCTGAGTATCAGGACGCATAGATTCGATTGTTTTCTTGAAAGAACCGCTTCTGACTGTTGCCGGAGTTCCTATTATACCGATTTTTCCGTTTTTTGTGGCATTACATGCACTTCTTGATGCAGGAATCAGAACGCCCGTAAAGGGTATTCCGTCAATATCGGTTATATCTCCTATAACTGAACTTACAGTACCGCAGGCAGCTATAATCATTTTAATATCATGTTTTTTCAGAAATTCTATATCATCTTTTGCATATCTCAGAACAGTGTTACGGCTTTTTGCACCGTAAGGGATTCTTGCAGTATCTCCGAAATATATTATATCTTCATTCGGCAGAATCTTGTTAAGTTCCCTTACGGCAGTAAGACCGCCAAGACCGGAATCAAATACGCCTATGGCATGTTTATCCATTAAAAGACTCCTTTAATCAATAGTTTTTTTCAGAATTTTCAATAGCCTGTTCAATAAGCTTGTCAACAAGATATGACTGGCTCATTCCAAGATGTTCCATAAGTTTCGGGTACATGCTGATTGAAGTAAATCCGGGGAGGGTATTTATTTCGTTGAGATAGAGAACACCGTCATCAGTGAGGAAGAAATCAACTCTTGAAAGACCTTTACAGCCCAGACATTTATAAGCTTTTATTGCAGTTTCACGTATTTCAGCCATTTTTCTGTCATCAATTCTTGCAGGAATATAAAGCTTTGAAGGACTGTCATATTTTGCATTGTAGTCGTAGAAATCGTTGCATGCCTCAATTTCGCCGGCATATGATGCAAACGGTGAATCATATCCGAAAACGGCAACTTCAAGTTCCTGACCTTTTATAAATTCCTCAACAACAACTTTGCTGTCATGTGAAAAAGCAACTTTTATAGCCTCCTCAAGTTCAGAAAGGTCATTAGCCTTATTTATTCCAATTGAAGAACCGGCATTTGCAGGTTTTACGAAAAGAGGAAATCCGAGAGCATGAGCAATTTCTTCACATCTTTTTTCAAGGTGATTTATTTCACGCTGTGTTACAAGCTGCCATTTAGCTGTTTTTATACCGCAGTAATCAAGAACGATGTGTGTGTGTGATTTATCCATGCATGATGCTGATGCGAGCAGTCCACAGCCTACATAAGGGAGTTTTGCCATATCAAGCAATCCCTGCAAAGAACCGTCCTCACCGTTTCTGCCATGAAGAACAGGAAAGACAACATCAATTTTTCTTACGGAAACACTGTTGTTTTCGATAATAATTATTCCCTTGTGAATCGGGTCAGGTGAGATTATAGCAGTAGTACAGTCGGGATTATATTCCCACTGACCGTTTGCGATAGATTCAACATCACCAGGGTAATAAAGCCATCTTCCTGTTTTTGTTATTCCGATACATGTAATTTCATACTTATCTTTCGGAATGCTTTTGATAACGTTTGAAGCAGATATGAGAGAGATATTATGCTCACTTGAAGCACCGCCGAACAAAACTGCAACTTTAATTTTTGCCATAAAAATTTACTCCTTTGAGAAAACATACTTTTACATACTTTATATGAATAATTTTATCACATTTCACAAAAAACTTCAAGCATTTTTTGTGAAAATAAAATGAAACGTGTAAATTTTAAAAAATTGCCCTAAAAATCCAACAATTTTCAACAGATTTTTTTGTTGATTTTCACATAATTCACGCACTGATATTTCCTGTCATTATATTATATTTATCAAAATGACATTATATTACAGGATTGACAATCAATACAGAAAGGATATATAATTATTTCGGAGGGATTTTTTATGAAAAAAATTATTTTTTTTGACATTGACGGAACTATTATAAGCGAAGATGAAAATGCCTATCTTCCCGAAAGCACTCTTAAAGCAATTTCACTTGCACAGAAAAACGGCTGTTACACCTATGTAAATACAGGCAGAACAATCTGCAATATTGAAAAAAGAATAAGGGATATAGGTTTTGACGGATATATCTGCGGTTGCGGTACTTATATTGAGCATAGGGGAGAGAATATATTTTATCATAAGACTCCTGATGATGTTTGCAGACTTATTGAAGATACTGTTAAGAAATGCAGGGCAATTCCGGTATATGAGGGAAAAGATGCCCTTTATTATGATGGAGAATTTGAAAAAGATGACAGAATAATTATGTTTACAAACGAATTTCTTAAAAGAGGTGCATCTTTTTTCACAACACAGGAAAAGAAAAATTTCGGATTTGATAAATTTATAGTATGGACTGATGAAAATACTGATAAAGAATTACTGTATTCCGTTATTTCACGTTACTATACCATTATAGACAGGGGAAACGGACTCCTTGAAAATGTTCCGAAAGAATTTTCAAAAGCAACAGGAATATATAAAATACTTGATATTCTCGGCATAGATATTTCAGATGCATATGCTGTCGGCGACAGTATGAATGACCTTTCAATGCTTCAGGCTGTTCCGAACAGCATAGCAATGGGACAGGGTGTTTCTGTTCATAAATATGTTTCATATATAACTGATGACATCTATCATGACGGAATATGGAACGCTCTCAAACATTTTGAGCTTATATAGCATTATTTGTAAAAACTGTCATAAATAATGCTTGCTGAAAGTATATTTACTGTCGATTGATACTATTGCATTAAGGCTGTCAGAATGTTATAATATTATTAATTATGTATGAAAGGAGAAACGGAATACAATTGACTGTATTCCTGTTATTTATTTATGAATATTGCTGTTGCACAGTCGGGAGGCCCTACAAGTGCCATAAACGCATCACTTGCAGGAGTTTATCTTGAGGCGGTTGAATCCGGAAAATTTAATAAAATATATGGTTCTCTTAATGGTATTGAGGGAATTATAAAACAGAATCTTATTGAGCTTTCAGAGTATCTTAAAAGTCCGGAGGATATTGACCTTCTTATTCATACACCGTCAACTGTTCTCGGCTCATGCCGTTATAAAATTCCTGAAAAAAATGCTGATGATGTATATAAGAAAATTCTTGAATGTTTCAGAAAATATAATATAGAAAAATTTTTCTATATCGGCGGTAATGATTCAATGGATACTGTTATGAAACTTTCTGAATATTTTGAAAAGAACAATATCACTGATATAAAAGTTATAGGTGTTCCGAAAACAATTGACAACGATTTGTGCGGTACTGACCACAGTCCCGGATTTGGCTCTGCATCAAAATATGTAAATGCAACTGTTCAGGAAATCGCAAGGGATAGCAGAGTATACAGTGTTGATTCCGTTACTATAATAGAGATTATGGGACGTCATGCAGGCTGGCTTACTGCATCAACCTGTTGTCTGAGAGCTAACGGTGAAACTGCTCCGCATTTTATATATCTTCCTGAAGTTCCGTTTAACGTTGATAAATTTATCGAAGATGTAAAACGTGTTCAGAAAGAACATAAAGCTGTTATTGTTGCTGTTTCAGAGGGCGTTAAGCTTGAAAATTCACATCAGTACCGTTCCGGAAAAACAGATGCCTTTGGTCATCAGTATCTTTCAGGAATAGGAAAATATCTTGAAAACGTTGTTTCAGATGAGCTTAAATGCAAGGTTCGTTCAGTTGAGCTTAATGTTATGCAGAGATGCAGTTCGCATATAGCATCAAAAACTGATATTGATGAATCAGTTGAAATAGGCAGATGTGCTGTAAAAACTGCACTTGAGGGAAAAACAGGCTGTATGATGTGCTATATCCGTGACAGCTCCGAGCCTTACAGAATACACATTGAAAGTGTTCCTGTATCACAAACTGCAAACCACGAAAAATATTTCCCTATGGAATGGATTAATGATGAGGGAAATAATATTTCCGATGAGGCAATAAAATATTTCCTCCCGCTTATTCAGGGAGAAGTTGAGCAGAAAATGAAAAACGGTATGCCTGTTCATTTCGTAATTGAATAATTTTTTCATATTTTTCAAAATAAATTTGTATAATTTTTCAGATACTTCACATACTACAAATACAAATCCGAAAAAATTTGTATACGGAGGTATCAGAATAATGAAAGCAACCGGAATAGTTCGACGTATAGACGATTTGGGACGAGTTGTTATTCCAAAGGAAATAAGACGCACAATGCGTATACGAGAGGGCGACCCGTCACAGATAACATTGACACCGGATATGCGGTTCTATAATGCGATGCGTGATATTACGGAAAGATTACATATTAAATGTACTGATATTATTTCTGACTAGATTTAAAAAGAACTCCCTGCTTTTTTAAGCGGGGAGTTATTCATAACGGATACAATCAATACAGAGCATATCAGTTATTTTATATGCCAGTAACCGCCTTTATCAGCACCGATGCGTTCCAGAATACCTGATTTTTTCAGCTTATTTATATGATAACGCACACCGTCTGGAGTAATATTACCAATGATTTCTGAAATTTCTTTTGTGTTTATATATGGATTATCTTTTATAATATCAAGAATTTTCTTGGTAGTTTTCTTAGTAGTTTTCTTGGTAGTTTTTTTGTTTTCATTCTGTTTTTCAGCAATATCTTCTTCTGTACCATAATTCATATTCTGCATAATAAGAAAGAAACAATCATATTCAGATATAAATACAGGTTTTTTATTTTCTGAATAATTGGAAAGTGATTTATAAGATGACAGAATTTTTTTAAAACCACTGCCACGTCTGTCCATATATTTTAACCTGTTGAAAACATCAGCAATTATCGGATTTCTTCGTCTTGACGGAACATTCATCAAATCTCTGTCCTGAACCTTAGTGCCGTCAAACATTCCGCCCGGAGAATATATTTCAAGTCTGTCATCAAAAATATCAATATGAATTTCTGAGCCGATTTCATTATAGTTTCTGTGAATAATCGCATTAACAATTCCTTCAAGTACAGCTCTTTCAGGGTAGTCAGGCATTTCCAGTCTTCCGTCAGTAGTTTTCTGCCACATTTTATGGGAATGTCGTTTCACAAATGCAAGACCCTCCTGCAAAAGTATAATTATACTGCCCGATATTTCGGCATCATCTATTGCATCAACAATTCCGTCAGCTTTATCAAGTCCATTCCAGCGTGTACAGAAAAGGCGAGAATGTTTTATTGGTGATTCGTCAGCAAGTAATGCTCCTGCATTTGTAAGATTTCCTTTTTCATCAATCAATCCGAACGATTCATAATCAGATTCTTCAAAAGTATGACCTGTCTGCTGATAAAAGACGGATTTCAGTTTAGTAAATGCCATATTTTCAAATTTATATTTTGAGGGCAGACTGTCATATGTGGAATTATTTCCCTTCAGTACAAGTTCGCTTAGTTGTTGTGGTGTAGCCTGAATACTTTGATTGCCTATTCGTATAAACGCTGTAAGCATACCATCACCGGAATAATAATAGGGTGTCTGTTCACCTGCGAATACTTCAACAATTATCAGAGTTTTATCGTTTTCTTTTTCAAATCTGAGATTGCATTCAGGTATCGGATTAAGATGTGTCTTTATGTTTTCACTGATAATTTCGGCATCTTTTTCAGCATTTTCAAGTCCGATGACTGTATCATCATCAGCAATGCCAAATATCAGTTTTCCGCCACGCCCGTTAGCAAAGGCACTTATGCTTTTACACCAGCTTTTTGGCTTTTTCGTTTCAACTGCCTGTTTTTTGTCATATTCTGTTGTTTCACCAATAAGATTTGATATGTTCATAATATGCCTCCTTAACTGATACAGATATTTTTATATTAAAATAAACAGTAACATTCTTTTCTTTAGTATAACATTTATTAAACTTTGTGTCAACTTTGGAACACAATTCATTTCCCCCACCTGTACAGGTGGGGGAGTTTCTTTTTAATAAGGATTAAACTTTTTGCAGGTTCATAATCAAAAGACTTTCTGTGTTTTTTTGTAAATCTTCTTTTCCTGACAGAAAGAATACAACTTTGCATTTATTGTTTTTAACTTTCTGCAAAATCTGAGAAGTAAGAATTTTGCGGTCATAAATTTTCTGTTCTTCTTTTGTGAGCCATACTGAAATATATTTTTTATCTGGGTTATAATATAATTCCATTTATAATCAACTCCTTTTGAAAAGTCGGTAATAACAGGAACGGGAAATTCCTAATTCCTTTATTGCTTCAATGGGCTTTTTGTTTCCATTTCGGACTTCTTTCAGTACATCACGCCAATTATCAGGAAGAGTTTTAGGAGGCCTTCCGAAACGAATATTTTTCTTTTTTGCTGATTCAATTCCTTCACGCTGACGGGAGCGTATTTTATTTCGTTCATTTTCAGCTATTGAACCCATAACTTCTATGAGTATGGAATTTATCATTTCCATTATCCACATCTGTTCTTCAGGAAAATCTGCAAGCGTAGTTGGAATATCAAGTATTTTAACTCTGACACCCATATTTTTAAAATATTCGAGTTCTTTTTTTATATCAGATTTATTTCTGCTTAATCTGTCAAGTTCTTTTATAACTAACATGTCACCGTTTCTGAGAATCTGACGTTTCAGATATTGATATCCTTCACGTTCAGTATCTTTGCCGGAACATTTATCTATTATAATATTCTGTTCTGCAACACCGGAATTAATCAGAGCTTCAAGTTGTCTGTCCTCGTTTTGTTCTTTTGAAGAAACACGAGCATATCCATAAATTCTATTATCCATAAATCCTCCATTCTGTTTCAAAAAGCAGTGGTGACTTTTGAAACATTTCAAAAGTCAGAACCACACTTTCAGGAACACTTTTTTTGCTGATTTTTCAGTATATCATAAGGTATACTTTTTGACACATTGAAAACTGTTTATATGTTTAAAAGGTAATCTTAATATCCTTTCTTATTTTTAATGGATTTGATAGTTCCGTTAAGAAGTATACTGTCACAAAGCATATCTTCAATTTCATCACAGCTATAACCATAATCGAGAAGGAGCATAATATCTTCTTCATCAATACCATAACAATTGCACATTTCAAGAAGAAGCTGTTCGTGGTCATTGCAGTAATCATTATAGTAGTCGTAGAAATCATACCAGTTTTTATATATATCAAATTCAAAACGTGATATATTTCCTGTTTTGTCTATTCTGAGAATATCTCCATCAGTGGTTTCAATTTTCTTGAAACTGAATTTGTGAATACCAGTTTTCTTTAAGGCATTCATCATAATTGATTCAGTTGAAGCATAGACATACAAGCCGAAATTTTCAAAGTGTATCAGAAACATAGGGCTACTGCCTTTGATGATATAAACTGAATTATCTTCATCAAGAATTGTAAATGTAAAATTTCCCTCAACATCTTCTGCTATGGATTTCAGACTTTCAAAATCGAGATTATTCTGTTTTTC
>ERZ808240.4668-NODE-4668-length-11881-cov-6.363183_pt1 | contig 11881 bp, 9 predicted proteins | sample MGYA00521084_ERZ808240 | MGnify/ENA primary metagenome ERZ808240 (study PRJEB31516, sample SAMN03275571) | gut metagenome | biome: mammalia-associated habitat; material: feces | host: Papio cynocephalus | place: Kenya | collected 2012-08-06 ... | reverse complement strand
CGGCAAGACGGAAAAGAAGGGGCCGCCGGAGGCACGTCATGTCTCCCGGACGGGGATGGTGATCTCGGTGACGAATTTTTCGGTGTCGTTCGTCAGGCCGTAGTCGATCAGGGTGATCTCGCGGGAGAAGCCGTTGGGCTGCAGGTGGTTTGCGCGGATGTAGTCCATCAGGCGGCGGTAGCGCTCCGGCGACTGCAGGTGGCTGCCGCCGAAGCGCACGCGGACGCACGCGGAGGCGGGCAGGCAGATCGGCTCGCCGGTCACCTGATCCTCTGCGTCCGGGGCGAGGAACATGCCGTCGTACTGCAAGAAATCTCCCGCCCGCAGATGCTCCTCCGAGACGCTGACGCCGATCTTGCCGAGGAAGATCAGCGCCTCGGTCTGCTCCCGCGCCAGCTGGATCGTCGGCAGCTCGAGCTGGCTGCAGTCAGTGATGCGCAGCGTCTGCCCCAGCCAGAACAGGCGGCAGGGGCCGCAGTCCACGCGCTCGATCCTGTCGAGCTGCGTCGTCTGCGCCTCGCGCAGCTGGCGCAGGCGGTTGTCAATCTTGCGCTCGATGCGCGCGAGCTCCTGCTGCCGCCGGGCGACCTCCTGCTTCTGCTGGCGGAGCTTCTCCTCGATGCGGCCCACGTCGCGGTTCTGCAGGAAGTCCGCGATCTGCGGCAGGGGCATATCCAGCGCGCGCAGGTAGCGGATGGTATTGAAGATCTCAAACTGCCGCGTGCTGTAGTAGCGGTAGCCGGTATCGGGGTCGACGTATTCCGGCTCGAGCAGCCCGCTCTTTTCATAATACCGGATGCTGCTCTGGCTCAGATGGAACCAGCTGGCCATCTGGCCGATGGAAAACAGCTTCTGCTCCTCCATATCTCAAGCTCCTTTCGCGGGTCTTGCCGCCCGCCGGGTGATATACACATACGCGCACACGCACACGCAGATGGAAAACAGCGAGCCTGCGGCGTTCGCCAGCCCCATCGGCAGCAGCGTCTGCGGAAACAGCCGGGACGTCAGATACGCGCCGGGGATGCGGACGCAGACGATCGACAGAAAATTATGCAGAAACGACAGCCCGGACCGGCCGCAGGCGCAGAAATAGCCGCTGAAGCTGAACTGCACCCCGGCAAAGAAGCTGTCCCAGATGTACCCGCGCAGATACTGCCCCCCGGCCAGCACCGCCGCCCGGTCCGGCGTGAACAGGCCCACCAGCGGCTCGGCGATAAACTGCACCGCAACGACCGTGACCGCGCCAAACCCGCAGGCCAGACCGATGGCCCAGAACAGGGTCTGCTTCGCCCGCTCCGGCTTTCCCGCGCCGAGATTCTGCGCGCCCAGCGCGGAGACCGCCGACAGCATCGACGACGGGACGAGGAACAAAAAGCCGATGATCTTCTCCACGATCCCGACGGCCGCGGCGTCGGTCAGCCCGCGGCGGTTGGCGATGATGGTGATCACGATGAAGGAGATCTGGATAAACCCGTCCTGCACGGCGATGGGGACGCCCGTCTTCAAGATCGCGTCCATCACCGGCTTCTGCGGGCGCAGGTCTGTCTTGGCCAGCGGCATGGTTCTTCTGCGCACGATCACCGCGAGGCTGACCGCCACGCTGATGGCCTGCGAGAGCGACGTGCCGAGCGCGGCCCCGGCCGGGCCGAGGTGCAGCGCGCCGATGAACAGGTAGTCGAGCGCGATATTGGCCAGGCAAGCGATGAAAATGAAGATCATCGGGCTTTTGGAGTCGCCCATGCCGCGGAAGATGGCGCTGAGGATATTATACGCCGTAATGCACGGAATGCCAAGAAAACAAATCGTCAGATAGCGGACCGTCCCCTCGACCGCCGCCTCCGGCGTCGACATGACGGCCGTGATCGGGCGGCGGAGCAGCAGCAGCCCGGCCGTCAGCACGAGTGAGAGCGACAGAAACAGCGTCACCGTATTGCCCGTGGCCGCGGCGGCCCGCGGCCGGTCGCCCGCGCCGATGGCCCGCGCGACCGAGACCGTCGTGCCCATCGCCAGCCCCACAATCATGACCGTCAGCATGTGCATGACCTGCGAGCCGACGGCGACGGCCGTCGTCCCCGCGACGCCCTCATACCGGCCGATGATGAACAGGTCCGCCATCCCATAGAGCGTCTGCAGCAGGTAGGACAGCAGATACGGCAGCGAAAACCCGATCAGCTGCCTGCCCACGCTGCCGGTCGTCAGATTCTTTTCCATTCGGATCCCTCCCTTTTGCCCCGTATGATAAACCCTGCAATCGTTGCAGAGTCAAGCCCTGTACGCAAAAAAATCCAAAACCCGCAGAATTTCGATCACAGGGTTTACTTTTCGGGCGGTTTTCGATATAATGAGTGCGTTTGCGTGCCAACACGCGAAAAAACGCAGAGGAGGCGGGCGACTTGCACCTCAAAACCAGATTTCACGGGCAGATGTCCGACACGTTCCAGGCGGCCGTGTTCGTCACGCTCTCAGGCGGCTTTCAGGACGCCTATACCTATATCTGCCGCGGGCAGGTCTTTGCCAACGCGCAGACGGGCAACATCGTGCTTCTGAGCGCGGCGCTGCTGCGGGGCGACTGGGCCGTGTGCCTCAAGTATGTGATCCCGCTGCTGTCCTTCGTGTTCGGCACGATGGCAGCGGAGTTCATCCACATGCGCTTCCGCAATTTCCGGCAGCTGCACTGGCGGCAGCTGGTCCTGATTCAGGAGATCGCGTTTTTGCTCATCGTCGGCTTCCTGCCGCACAGCGTCGACCCGCTGGCCAACGCCCTGGTCTCCTTCGTCTGCGCCATGCAGGTTCATACGTTCCACAAGGTCCACGGCCACGCCTATGCCAGCACGATGTGCATCGGCAATCTCCGCTGCGCGTCCGAGGCGCTGGGCGAATACCTCCATTCGCATGACCGCAGATCGCTCGAGGCCGCGCGGACATATTTCGGCGTCATCCTCGTCTTCGCCGTCGGTGCGGGGCTGGGCAGCTTCGTGACGGAGGCGGCGGACATCCGCGCCATCTGGGTCTGCTGCGGGCTGCTGCTGGTGAGCTTCGCGCTGATGTTCGTGCGCGACGAGCGCGAGGGATAAGCTTGAAAAAAGTCAAGGAATGTTCACAAAACGTTCCTTGACTTTTCATATTTTTTGCTTATAATTTAGTTCAATATTGAACAGTTCGATATTGGAGGTCTTTTATATGCCGGAACCCATGCTGACCGCTTCAGCCATGTTCGCCAATGCGGCGAGATTCGCCGACGCCTATCATACCGCCATCCTGCCCCTGTGCGCAAAGACCGGGATCCCACCCGCCGCGGTGGATATCCTGCTGTTTCTGGCCAACAACCCCGGCTGCGAGACGGCGGGGGAGATCTGCCGGATGCGGGGGATGAAGCCCGCGATCGTATCGTTCCACATCGACCGGCTCGTGAGCGAGGGGTATCTGCTCCGCCAGCCCGTGCCGGGCGACCGGCGCAAGACGGCGCTCGTGCTGACCGAACAGGCGCAGCCCATCGTCGCCGAGGGGCGCGAGCTGCAGCGGGGCTTCGCCGACCGGCTGGCCGAGGGGCTGAGCGCGGAAGACCTGGCGCACTTCCGCCGCTGCGTCGCCATTTTTGACCGTAATATCGAGCAGATCCGCGCCGAAAAATCCAAAGGAACGGAGATCCAGAACCCATGATCCAGCTACTCAAACGTATGCGCAGACGCGAAGCGCTGATGGCGCTGCTCTGCGCGGTCCTGGTCGTCGGGCAGGTCTATTTTGACCTGCGGCTGCCGGACTATATGACCGAGCTCACCAAGCTCATCAAAACGCCCGGCAGCAGCACAGGCGACATCCTGTCCGTCGGCGGAGAAATGCTGCTGTGCACGCTGTGCAGCGCCGTGCTCGCCGTCGGCTGCGGGTATCTGTCCGCGCGGACGGCCGCGGGCTTCAGCTTTTCCGTGCGCCGCGACCTGTTCCACCACGTGATGGACGCGGGCAGCGAGGAGATGCAGACCTTCTCCGTCCCCAGCCTCATCACGCGCACGACCAACGATATCACCCAGATCCAGATGATCGTCGCGATGGGCCTGCAGATGCTCATGAAGGCCCCGATCATGGCCGTGTGGGCCGTGATCAAGATCCTCGGCAAGAGCTGGACGCTCTCGGCCGTGACGGCGGGCTTCGTCGTGGCGCTGGTCACGCTGGTGCTGCTCATCATGTCGAGCTGCCTGCCCCGGTTCCGCCAGGTGCAGCAGAAGACGGACGAGATCAACCGCGTCGCCCGGGAGAATCTGACCGGCATCAACGTCGTGCACGCCTTCGGCGCGGAGGACTATCAGAACAGGAAATTTGACGGCCCGAGCCGCGATATGATGGACCTGCAGCTGAAAAACCAGCGGCTCTTCGCCCTGCTGCAGCCCGCGATGGGCCTCGGCATGAACGGCCTCGCGCTCGCCATCTACTGGGTCGGCGCGGCGCTGGTCGAGTCGATCGCGCAGACGGATATGGCCGGGCGGCTGACGATGTTCACGAACGTGCTCGTGTTCAGCACGTACGCGACGTACGTGGTCATGTCGTTCATGATGCTCGTGATGATCTTCATGCTGCTGCCGCAGGCGCAGGTCTCGGCGGAGCGCATCAACGAGGTGCTGAACGCGAAGCCCCACGTCGTCGAGGGTTCGAAGACCGAAGGGCGCGAGACCGGCACGGTCGAGTTCCGCGACGTCTCCTTCCGCTATCCCCATGCGGCCGCCGACGAGCTCGAGCACATCAGCTTCCGCGTCGAACGCGGCCAGACGCTCGCCATCATCGGCGCGACCGGCAGCGGCAAGACGACGCTCGCCGGCCTCATCCCGCGGTTCTATGACGCAACGCAGGGCACTGTTCTGGTCGACGGCGTCGACGTGCGGGACTATACCTTTGACGCGTTGTATGACAAACTCGGCTACGTGACGCAGAAGGCCGTGCTCTTCTCCGGCACTGTGCAGGACAATATCTTCTTCGGCCAGAGCGAAGCCGCGGATACCGACGAGACGCTGCAGCAGGCGCTGCAGCTGTCGCAGGCGGCGGAGTTCGTGGACCGCTACCCGGAAAAGGCCGCGCACCCCATCGCGCAGCTGGGCCGGAACGTCTCCGGCGGGCAGAAGCAGCGGCTGTCGATCGCGCGGGCGCTGGCAAGACGGCCGGAGATTTTGATCTTCGACGATTCGTTCTCCGCGCTGGACTATAAGACCGACGCGGCGCTGCGCGAAGGGCTTGCAAAGCAGCTGCCCGGCACGACGAAGATCATCGTCGCCCAGCGCATCAGCACCATCCGCCACGCGGATCAGATCCTCGTCCTTGACCGCGGCGAGATCGCCGGGCTCGGCACGCATGACGCACTGATGGCGTCCTGCCCCGTCTACCGGGAGATCGCCATGTCGCAGCTGAGCGAGGAAGAACTCAAAAAAGGAGGCGCATCCAAATGAGACCCAACATGCGTCCAACGGAAAAAACGGACCTCAAGGGCGCGCTGCGCAGTCTGACGGTCTATCTGCAGAAGAGCCTCGGCGTGATCCTTCTCGCGCTGGTGCTGGCGGCGCTCAGCGCCGTGCTGACCATCATCGGGCCGGATCAGGTCGGTAAGATCGCGACGCTCATGTCCGAGGGCCTGGTCGGCGGCATCGACCTTGCCGCGGTGGCAAGGGTCGGCGTGCTGCTGGCCGTGATCTACGGGCTGAGTGCGCTGTTTGGCTTCGTCCAGCACTATATCATGGCGAGCGTCACGCTCAAAATGTCCTACCGGATGCGCGGCGAGCTGTCGGAAAAGATCAACCGCGTGCCGCAGAAGTACTTCAACTTCCACGCGCAGGGCGATATCCTCAGCCGCATCACCAACGACGTCTCCACGCTCCAGCAGGGTCTGACCAACAGCCTGCCGACGATCATCTCGGCCGCGACGCAGTTTATCGGCTGCCTCATCATGATGTTCGTGACCGAGTGGCGTCTAGCGCTGGCCGCGCTGGGCATCACGCTGGTGGGGCTTCTGCTGACCGTGCTCATCATGTCCCGCTCGCAGAAGTACTTTACCGCCCGGCAGGAGAGCCTCGGCGCGCTGAACGGCTATGTGGAGGAGATGTATTCCGGCCACGAGGTCGTGCGCATCTCCCGCGCCGAAGCGCCCGTCGGGGAGAAGTTCGACACGCTCAATGACGCGGTCTACGACGCCAACTGGCGCTCGCAGTTCCTCTCCGGCATCATGCAGCCGCTCATGAACGTCATCGGCAACCTGTCGTATGTCGCCGTGTGCGTGCTGGGGTCGATTTTGGCCATCCAGGGCATCATCGACATCGGCGTCATCGTCTCGTTCATCCTGTACGTGCGCCTGTTCACTTCACCCCTGACCCAGATCGCGCAGGGCATGACGAACCTGCAGACGGCCTCCGCCTCCGCGCACCGCATCTTCGACTTCCTCGCGAGCGAGGAGCTGCCGGACGAGCAGGCAAAGCCGCAGCTGCCCCGCCCGGTCCGCGGCGCGGTCGACTTCGAGCACGTCCGCTTCAGCTACCCGGACGCGCCGGAGAAGATCATCATCAAGGACTTCTCCGCCCACGTCGCCCCCGGTCAGAAGGTCGCCATCGTCGGCCCCACCGGCGCGGGCAAGACGACGATGGTCAATCTGCTGATGCGCTTCTACGAGCTGACGGACGGCTGCATCAAAATTGACGGCGTCCCGACGACGGATATCCAGCGCGAGGACGTGCACCGGCTGTTCGGCATGGTGCTGCAGGACACGTGGCTGTTTGAGGGCACGGTCCGCGAAAACCTCGTCTACAACCTCCCCAGCGTGACCGACGCGCAGCTAGAGACGGTCTGCCGCGCCTGCGGGCTGGATAAATTCGTCCATTCCCTGCCCGAGGGCTTCGACACCGTCCTGTCTGAGAGCACGAGCATCTCCGCCGGTCAGAAGCAGCTGCTGACCATCGCCCGCGCCATGCTGCAAAACGCGCCCATGCTCATCCTCGACGAGGCGACGAGCTCCGTCGACACGCGCACCGAGCTTCTCATCCAGCGCGCGATGGATCGGCTGACGGAAAACCGCACGAGCTTCGTCATCGCCCACCGCCTCTCGACGATCAAAAACGCCGATCTCATCCTCGTTATGAAGGACGGCGACGTCATCGAAAGCGGCACCCACGACACCCTCATGCAGCATGGCGGCTTCTACGCAGCCCTCTACAACAGCCAGTTCGAGCAGGCGTCGTAAAAAGCCTTCCCCTATGAGGGGAAGGCATAGACTGCGCAAATCCAAAGCCTCCCCTTCCAGGGGAGGTGGCTCGGCGAAGCCGAGACGGAGAGGTCGCTGCAAATTTGATACAACCTCTCAGTCAGCCTTCGGCTGCCAGCTCCCCTGCAAGGGGAGCCGCCTTTGGCCCGCTGCGGCGGGTAACCCCTCAGGCCCTTCGGGCCAGCTCCCCTTGACAAGGGGAGCCTTGGTGCGTGCAAATTCATAAAACTCCCCCGCAAAAAGGTGCAGACCAGCAAAACTTGGTCTGCACCTTCTATTTATGGCAAATATTCTAAGGCAACTAGCTGCAAATTTGGTGTACCGTATCAGGCGGCGCGTACCAAAACGCCCGTAGGGTGACTATCGTGTGGAACGACGCCTGAAACATTGGGACTCACCTAAAATCAGAGGCAGGAAGCGCCCCGTAACCCCCAGCGCCCTTTTCTCCCCTATCTTTTCCCGCGCAAGGGAAAAGATAGGGCCGCCGGAGGCAACAAGCAATTGCAGATTTGCTACAACCTCTCAGTCAGCTTCGCTGACAGCTCCCCTGGAAGGGGAGCCTTTGGGTGTTCGGTTGCGTATTTCAGATCTTTCGCTTATAATTTCCATAGACCACCGCGCCGTCTTTGGCGACGATGAACGCGTGGGGATCGTGTTTGCAGACGATGGCGCGCAGGCGGCTGATCTCGTATTTGGTGACGAGGATGTAGAAGATGTGCACCGGCTGGCCGGTGTATTCGCCCACGCCCTCGTAGCGCGTGATGCCGCGGTGCAGGTCGACAAGGATCTCACGCTCCATCTCGGGGCTGAGGATCTTGGTGACGACCGTGACCTCGACGTTGATGTTCTGCATGTGCAGCTTATCCATCGCCGTGGTGGAGATAAACGAGAAGAGGATCGAATAGATTGCCGTCGACAGGTTGAACGCCGCCGCGCAGATGGTATAGAGCGCCAGATTCCAGATCAGATTCACATGGCCGATGGAGGTATGCGAGCCGCGCTTGAGGAGCATCATGCCAATGACGTCCATGCCGCCCGACGTGCCGCCCATCCAGAGCGTGACGCCGATGCCGCAGCCGCAGAGCATGCCGCCGATCAGACACTCGGCCAGCTTGTCGCCGCCCAGAATGTCCGTCCGCGGGACAAGGGAGAGAAACACCGTCGTCGACGTGACAGCCAGCAGGGTCTTGAACACCACGCGGTGGTCGATCCGCCGCCACGCGATGCATAAAACCGGAAGGTTGATTGCATAGTTGATGATGCCCGCGATATCGATCTTCAGCTCCAGCCCGGTCACGTGCAGAAATAAGGTACGCAGCAGCTGCGCAAAGCCCATAATTCCGCCCGTATAGAGCCCTGCGGGCACCACAAACAGGTTGATGCCCAGCGAATATAAAAATCCCGCGCCGACGATGCCGAGGCAGTGGAGCAGCTCCTGCTTCGAAATTGCAAGTTTGTGCAATGATTCTTGCATTTTTCTATTTCCTCCCGTTCTTTTTGAACGAATTCATGCATTTTGCATGGTGAGCATAGCACGGCAGGCGAAAAAAATCAACCCAAAATCCTGCAACCATCGCGATTTTTTCCGGTCTGGACAGGTAGGAGAAAACCAAAGGAGGTTCGATATGGAAGACGAAACGATCCTGGAGCTGTACTTTGCCCGCGAGGAGCGGGCCATTGCCGAGACGGGCAAAAAATACGGCGGCTACTGCCGCTCCATCGCCTTCAACATCCTGCGCAGCCGCGAGGATACGGAGGAATGCGTCAGCGACACGTGGCTGCACACCTGGAACGCCATCCCGCCCGCGCGACCTGGCTGTCTGCGCGCATTTCTCGGGCGCATCACGCGCAATCTCTCCTTTACGCGCTGGGAGGCCGCCCGCGCGCAGAAGCGCGGCGGCGGGCAGACGGAGATCCTGCTCTCGGAGCTTGCCGACTGCCTGCCGGGCGGTGAGCGCGTCGACGCGCGGCTGGACGCACAGGCCGTCACGCTGACGATCGAGGCCTATCTGCGCACGCAGACGCGCGAGAACCGGCAGCTGTTCGTCCGCCGGTATTACTACGGCGACTCTGTCCGGCGCTTATCCGGCCTGTTCGGCCTGCCGGAAAACACAGTCAAATCCCGGCTGTTCCGCCTGCGCGGCGGACTGCGCGACGCGCTTTTGAAGGAGGGGATCGCGGTATGACGACGAAAGACCTGTTCCGCTGCATCGGAAACCTGAGCGACGGCATGGTCGAAGAGGCCGCGAACATCAGGCGGAAGCCGCACTGGCTGCCCATCGCGGCACTGGCCGCGTGCGCGGCGCTGGCTATCTCCATCCCGCTGGCCGTGCGCAGCGCGGGCAACACCAAATCGGCCTCCACCGCGGACACTAGCGCGGCGGAAACGCCCGCCGCGGAAGCGCCTGCAGAAGCGGACAGCGCCGTCGGGGCCACCGAGAGCCCGCGCGGCGAACCGGAGGCCAGCGGCGGCTGGGACGACAGCGACCCGATCGCGGCGCGCATTCTATCGACAGAGATCGGCGGCCTGCGGCTGGGGATGACGGAGGCGGAGATCCTCGACATCGCCGGGCCGACGGATGACAAGAGCAACACCGGCATCATTGACCGCGACGACGGTATCCAGGAGATCTGCTGGTTCTACAACACCTCCGGCAGCACAGAGGTCCTGCATGACACACACCTAGCGATTACAGGCACGGACCTGCGCGGCGGCAGCGACGCCGTGCTCAGCGAGATCTGGTTGTTGCCGCCCAGCACCTGGACGCTCGATACCGGCATCGGCATCGGCAGTCCGCAGGAGGCCGTCGACGCCGCGTACCCGGACGCAGCGTTCGAGTCCGGCAGTGTGGAAAACACCTGGATCTACAGCTATACCGCGGGCGACCTGTATCTGCGCATCATCGTAACAGACGGCGAGGTCTCGAGTATCGACCTGGGCGGTCTGAACGAATACCACTTCCCGGATGAGGAGGAACCGGCTCCCGCCGACCCCTACACCTTCACCCCCTACGACACGCTCTCCGGCGGGACGGTCACGGCCTATACCCGCACGGAGACGGGCTGGGACATGCAGGTTCTGACGGAGAAGAGGGCGAAGCTGCTCGTGACCGCGTTCAACATCATGGACCCAGAGCCGAGCGACACGCAGGGCGAGCCCATCGTCTGGCTGATATTTGAATCCGGCGGCGTCGCCGCCCTGTATGACGAGACGGGCGCGGGCGCGATCTACCGCCTGGAAGACCCCGCCGCCTTCGAAGCCGCGCTGACCGCAAACGAAGACCCCACCCCCGCCCTGACCCTGATCGAGTCCTGCCTCTTCCCCGACGTCTGGGACAACGTGCAGCAAGCACTGGAGGAGTAAGCCCTCTGCCTTCCCCTATGAGGGGAAGGCGGCACGGCGGAGCCGTGACGGATGAGGTGGGGGCAGTGCATTTACGCGGCGCTGTCCACCTCATCAGTCAGCCTCCGGCTGACAGCTTCCCCTCATAGGGGAAGCCAATCCGCTGCGGCGGGCTAACCCCTCAGGCGCTTCGCGCCAGCTCCCCTTGACAAGGGGAGGTGCCGAACGCAGTGAGGCGGAGAGGTTATTCCTCGCAAAAAGGTGCAGCCTGACAAACTCAAGCTGCACCTTCTATTTATGGCAGTTATTCTAAAGCAACTAGCTGCAAATCTGACACCCCCGTATCAGGCGGCGCGTAGTCAGACGCCCGTGAGGTAACTTCCGAGTGGAACGACGCCTGAAAGCTAGGTTTCTGCCTGAATTCAGATGCAGCACGCACCCAACGCGTCCAAGCGCCCCTTTTCTCCCCTATCTTTTCCGGCAAGACGGAAAAGATAGGGCCGCCGGAGGCAACTGGCAGTTGCAAATTTGACACAACCTCTCAGTCTCGGCTGCGCCGAGCCAGCTCCCCCTGGAAGGGGAGCCTAAAATAGTGAACCCCCTTCCCCGACGTGCGGGGAAGGGGGTCTTGTTTGGGGGTTACAGCTTTTCGTCGTCGATCATTTCCTCGGTCACGATGGATTCCGGGGTGTTGAGGGTGTCGAAATCGCGGTAGGCCTTGAGGCCGGAGCCGGCGGGGATGAGCTTGCCGATGATGACGTTCTCCTTGAGGCCCACGAGGTGGTCGACCTTGCCCTTGATGGCGGCGTCGGTCAGGACCTTGGTGGTCTCCTGGAAGGAGGCGGCGGACAGCCAGGACTCCGTTGCCAGAGACGCCTTCGTGATACCCATGAGGATGAGGCTGTCGGTCGCGAGCCGCAGCTCGGTCTCGCCTGCGTCGATGCGGGCCTGGACGGCCGCGTTGGCGTCTTCAAACTCGAAGACATCGACCACGGTGCCGCTGAGCAGCGTGGTATCGCCGGGATCCTCGACGCGGACCTTGCGCATCATCTGACGGATGATGACCTCGATGTGCTTCTCGTTGATGTCGACGCCCTGCTGGCGGTACACGGCGAGAACGCCCTGCGTCAGGTAATCCTGCACGGCCTCGACGCCGGAGATGCGCAGCACGTCGTGCGGGTTCAGCGCGCCGTCGGTGATGGGCTCACCCTTGCGCACGCGTTTGCCGTGCTCGACCTTCAGACCCACGGAGTACGGGACCTGATACTGCTTGACCTCGCCGTCGTCGGCGGTGATGGTGATGTTGC
>ERZ808240.4667-NODE-4667-length-11884-cov-5.250486_pt1 | contig 11884 bp, 8 predicted proteins | sample MGYA00521084_ERZ808240 | MGnify/ENA primary metagenome ERZ808240 (study PRJEB31516, sample SAMN03275571) | gut metagenome | biome: mammalia-associated habitat; material: feces | host: Papio cynocephalus | place: Kenya | collected 2012-08-06 ... | reverse complement strand
CCATGTGGATGTACTGTGTGATCTTCTTTTGCATTGACGGCTGATAAAATCCTGTCCCGGTACATGAGTCCCCTCTGGATACTGTAAAATCCAAATCTTCTGCGTATCTCATCTACCGCCGAATCCATCTTCATCTGCTTTTCACGCTTCTCCACACTTGAGAACAAATCAATCTGTTCCCAATAGTTATCTGTTACTAGGTCTGCACCACGTACACCCACACTGCGGATTGGCTTGCTCCAGTTATAGTTTTCCTTAAATATCTGATATGCGTATGCAGCTATCTCTCCGGTGATGTTCGTTGCATGGTCAATCTTTTTCTGACGGGTAAAAGAGAATAACTCATTATCCCTGACACTTATCTCAACCACTCTGCACCGGAATCCATTCTCACGAAGTCTTGCTGCAACACTCTCAGCCAGGATATAAAGAACAATCTTTACATCCTCATCGCATACTAAATCCTTTGGTGTCGTTGTGCTGTTTCCCACCGATTTGATTGGAGCGTAGGTATTCTCCAGTTTGACAGGCGAATCATCATAGCCATTAGCAAACGACCATAAGATACTGCCCATCTTTCCAAGGTGACTGTTAAGCACATCTTCATCTGCCCTTGCAAGATCACCTATGGTTCTGATACCGAATTTTGCAAGCTTCTGATTCGTGCTCCTTCCGACATATAGCAGATCACTTACCGGAAGTGCCCATGCCTTCTGCTTAAACTCACTCTTATACATAGTTGTGATTGCATCAGGCTTCTTATAATCAGAACCAAGCTTTGCAAATATCTTATTGAAAGAAACACCAACACTCACTGTGATGCCAAGCTCTGACTTCATTCTTCTGCTGATTTCCTGTGCAATGAGCAATCCATCTCCTTTAAGTGAACTGCTCCCAGTCACATCAAGCCAGCACTCATCAATCCCATATGGCTCCTGTCTGTCCGTATATTCTGCATATATCTCATGAGCCATCCTTGAGAACCGAAGATATAAGTCCATTCTTGGTGAAACAAATGTTATGTCCGGACAGACCTGCTTTGCCTGCCAGAGTGCCATTCCTGTTTTCACACCGTACTTCTTTGCAATATAGTCAGCTGTTAAGACAATCCCATGTCTTGCCTCCGGGTCACCGCCTACTGCCAGTGGCTTTCCTGCAAGCTCCGGATGATGCAGATGCTCAATCGAAGCATAGCAACAGTTGATATCTGAATGAAGTATTACCCTGTCTCCCATCTGCATAACCTCCTGCTGCATTTAATCTGTCACTACCATAACCATTAGTCCAAGTATATGAGTAATGTTCCTTACAGGGCATAGTATAACCCCAAGAATAATCGACTGTCAACGGACACATGTGTCCTTTTTCTCATTATATTGGACTTTTAACTTGAATAATTGGTACTATTGCTATATACTATAGAGTGAAAAGAGACATTAGAAATCAACAAAATGAAAGAAAAGAGGCGTATATATGTACTCAATCGGAGAAATCATTTCAACATATAGAAAACAGAAAGGCTTGCTCCAGCAGGATCTCGCTGATGAACTGGCAAAGGAAGGCATCAAAATTTCCTATAAAGCCATATCCAACTGGGAGAGAAATCTAGCTGAACCAAGCGTTACCATATTTTACAAAGTGTGTAGAATCCTTGGTATTACTAACATGTATGAAGCATATTTTGGAGTAAATCCTGCCGATCCTTTCTCATCACTTACCGATGAAGGCAGGGAAAAAGCTATGGATTATATCAATCTGCTTCACGCATCCGGAATGTACGAAAAGCAGACTGCTAAGATAATTCCATTCCGAAGCATTGATATTTTTGAAAATGCAGTATCAGCCGGAACCGGTAATTTCCTTGTAGATGGACCGAAAGAGACTGTACGCATAGATGAATCTATCTTACCGGAAGACACTACTTTCGGTGTCCGCATTAGTGGTGACAGTATGGAACCTGAATTTCATGATGGTCAGATTGCATGGGTATTACAACAGGAATCTGTTGCTAATGGAGAAATCGGCATCTTTGCTCTAAACGGAGAAGCCTACATCAAGAAGTTAAAAGACGATAAAGACGGAATTTTCCTTATTTCACTCAATGAAAAGTATGCACCTATCAAGGTTGGAGAAAATGACCGCTTAGACATATTTGGAAAAGTTCTTGGAAAATCTGATGCTTCTGCTATTACCGGACATTGCAAATAATAAGCACAAGTCCTTTTTATCGGACACATTATTTTGCATAATTGACAATAAGAAAATATCTATTGAACTGAAAGAAGGGATTTTTATGGCGGTTACCAATAATATCAGAGAAATCCGGGAACAGCGTGGTATTTACCAGGATGACCTTGCCGCTGCTATCGGATACAGCACAAAAACTGTCAGCAGGGTAGAACGTGGGGACGGCGCCCCATCTGCCGAATTTATGCTGCGGGTATCTAAGTACTTTAATATGCTGGTGGAAGATGTCTTTCATGTGGAAGAAGAATGAAAAAGTTACCTTTCTTTATTGAGATTGGCAATTTTTTCATAATTCACATAAACAACTACTTACGCAAAGAAATCTACTCATTAATTCTAATTCAGCTTGTTAATGTCAAGCGATTTTGCCATATGTGCATTCATATCTGCTCTGTTAAGTGAATGGATTGCACATCTTGCAGTAAGTTTCTCCATTATCGGCATCATATTATCCATTAAATTAACATCAAATATACCAAGTACCAGTTTCCCATCGCCCATTATCGTAACACGTGCTACATTATCTTCCAGTAATATCTGTACGATCTCAGCATTAGGTTCATTTTCTCTAGCCTGCATCATATGTAATCTGTCCAAATTATCTAATGTCTCCTGATTTACTGAATTCACCTTATACAGTTTTTCTGCAATTTCAAACAGCAAAGTATAATGTAAGTTTCTGCTATATGGGAGCTTTGCAAAAACAAGCTTCTTATCCGATAATTTTTTTCGTTTCTGTCAAGTTTTCGCACTCAGTATCCCATTGTTGAGGAGAAATCCCGGTGCTCATAGAACCAAATTTTTCAAATCAATCCACTTGATCCGAAATCATTAACACGTTCTGTCCGAAGCTCCTACTTGTCATTATTCATAAAAATTAGTTTCTCTCATTTGATTAGAAAAATGTATCAGAAAAGAGTAGGTGTGAACAGATACAAATTATTACCTACTTGCACACAAATCAATAATCTATTAGCATCTTGCATAGCATTTCGATTTTGCATTGCGTCAAAATCTAGACCAACAAACTTACTTTTAGCATTACCCACAGTCTAAAAAAAAATATGCACATTGTAAATTCATATTTACACGAATCACTTCGATACCATTAAAGACTTTATAGAAATGCGTTTGCAATTGAATTTTATATATACACCCCATTCTATTTTGTAATAAAATCTTACTGCTAATATTGTAGCTTTTCTCATATTAGCTGAAATTTTAACGCATTCAATTTATTCTGTTATTTACTTCTCATTCTTTTTTTATAGATTTTCCCCTCTGAATCTTTTACATAAGCAATAATCTTTTTATTCATTTTAAGCTGTTGAACAGCAGGTGCTTCATCAATAAAATACTCAGATACCCCATCACCATTTTTCAACCTCAAAGGATATTGATTATTACTGTGAAAATTCACCATGAACTGATTTCCCTTTGTTATAAATCCCATACTACTTATAGTAAAATCTATATTTCCACAATTAATTGCTGTAACATGTAAGCCCGTTTTACCATCAGTTGTTAAATAACTGCCTGTTTCAATTTTTAACATTTTCTTATAAGGAAGCCTTGCAGTCTTTACAGAAACAATTATCGCAATAACACTAACCAATAAAGTCAAAACGGAGAGAACAATTGTTGCAAATCCCACATTTTCATTGCACCATTGAATGACTTCCGCCAAATTATTTACATTCTGCATCTAAAAAGTCAACCTCCACCCCTTTTCTTTGATGATTCATCTACGAAAACATCTCATTCAAAAAAATTGATTTTTCTTTTTTCCAGCCAAAATAGCTTTTTGCATACGTAAGATATAGGACTTTTTTTGCCCTTGTAATAGCAACAAAGCAATTTCTTCTCTCTTCTTCCATTTCAGTACTTTGCAATCCTTTTTTTAAACTCTGAAAAGATGGTAGTTCATCATTTGCCATTCCAATTAATATAACATGATCAAACTCCTTGCCTTTTGAAGCATGTATAGTTAAAAATTGTACAGCATCTTCACAAGGTTCTTCTTCTTTTGATACCATAGAAAATTCCTGTATATATGTCGAAAGCAATATCTCTTCAAGATTATAGTTGTATCCTAAATGCCGCTGAAAATCTATCCATACCTTTTTTTCTATTTCATAGTTTTGTAATACTTGCTCTTTATTTGCAGCATCATCAATTTTATCGATTTTTGACTCTGCCCATTTAAAGCCATCTTCAATAAACTGTACAAAACTCTTTCCTTCAATTAGATTTAATGAAAAAGATTTCTCAAATTTTTCATCTTCAAACATTCCTGAACATTTTGTCCGTAGAGCCTTTAACAAATCACCATCCGTTAAATCAGACTCAAGAATAACTTCATCTTCATTAATATCAAAATCTAATCCTCCTGACAAGACACCTACAATTTCTTTTAGTATCCTTTTATCTGTTCGATGATTCGAAAGTTTTAAGGCCAAAAACATCCACAAAATATATGGTGTCTCAAAATCTGATTTTCTTTTGGATTTTTCACATTTAATACCAGCATTTTTAGTTTCTTGAAAAGCTAACTCTAATAATCTATTGGTTCTTGCAAGAACACTTATTGTTTCTCCTGGACTTTTCTCAAGTATTTGTTGTATTATTCTCGGTATAGTCTGAGCCTCAGATTGCTCATTTTCAAACTCATTGCAATAAATATGCGGATTACTATCCACAAGTACTTTCATGGCCTCTAATGGTTTCTTGTTCTTTTCTCTTCCTGAATTATGTGCTATTAAATGATTAGCCGCTTCAATAACCTCTTTAGGGCATCTAAAGTTTTGATTCAATTGTATTAATTCTGCTCCAAACATTTCCTTAAACTGTGATATCCTACGATGATCTGCCCCATTCCATCCATAAATAACTTGATCATCATCCGCAACAATAAATATGTTATTGTTAATATTTCCACACATACTAGTCAATACCATATATTGACCATAATTTGTATCTTGAAATTCATCAACATTAATGTAACGATACGTTTTTGAATATATTCGTGCTATCGCCGGTTTACTTTTAAACAATCTATATGTCAACATTATTAACATATCAAAATCTAATGTCGAATTCTTCAACATGCGCTGTATATATTCCAAATATATCCACTTATATGCTTTAGCATATTCTGTTCGTGGCATATTCTTTTCGACATCTTCTTCAGTAAAGCAAAGCTTCCTTTCAAAATACATAATCATATTTAAAAGCTTTAAGTCTTCGGACGGAAAACTTGCATCAATCTCCTTATAATCATGACATATATCTTCTATTACATCATTTAAATCATCATTCGAACTATAAATATCAAAATCTGATTTTACACCTACATAGCTTCCATGATTTCTAAGTACTTCTGAACAAAAAGAATGAAAAGTTCCCACATAAAGTCGGTGATCGACATCCTCAATACCATTTAGTATTCTCTCGCTCATCTCTTGCGCCGCTTTGTTAGTAAATGTTAGAGCTAATATTCTAAAAGAATCATCCTCATTTTCCTTCAATATTCTTCTAATACGATCAGTTAAAACCGCTGTTTTGCCAGAGCCAGGTCCAGCCAAAACTACTACTGGTCCATCATTCCACTGAATCGCACGTTTTTGTGATTCTGTATACTTTTTTTCCATAATAAATCACACCTTCCAAATAAGATTTTTTATTACCTCAGGTATCTCATCTACTGAAAATCCTCTTTCATCCCAAATTTTCAGCAAATTGTATGCATTCTCGACTTTTCCTTTTTGAATTAGTTCTACAATCTTCTTTTTATATTCTTCTGTTTCTCCTTCTTCCTTTAGCTTACTAATATCTTCAGAAATGCTATCTCCAAGAATAGTTTCATAATCATTAAAAATTGAAGGTACATCAGCTAATTCATGTTCAAAGTCCTTTTTATTAGTGAGTAACATGATTTCCGCAACATCTTCTCTCTCATATCCACAGTTTAAAATCTCATTTATTGTTTTCTCTCCTTGACCATCATTGTCTCCTAATACAACCCAGCCTATATTCAAAACCTTCGCTAGTTTAATAAATGCTCCTGCAGAACCATTGTTTCGGTACATAATTCCATTTATACCATGCTCATCAAAATCTTTTCCAAGCATCTTAGCAAAATACGGAATAATTACATCCTCACTTTGTCCTTCATATAAAAACCATTTTCTTGCAAACAAAATATCGCCTCTATTTCTCTGAATATACATATTAAGATTACATAATTCTGTTTTATCAAAAATCATATATGCATCTTCTAATATGCCATCAATATTTGTAACTATATCTTTGCAACATCCCCTTAATGCATTAGCTAATTGTTTTTTTATCGGTTTTGTAATTGTAACTATATTATCTTCTTCATTTAGATTAATCAATCCATCAAAAGCTCGTACAATACTCTTTAAACCATCATTTATGTTGTCAACTTTAAAGCAAATATGATCATACAATCCAAAAACTCGAGTTTCTCCATTCTCCTTCTTTATATATCTGATGTTTCGTATATCAGCATTTTGTATAAAATAAGGGGAATGTGTTGTAATTATTTTTTGACATTCCATTTCCTCGATAGATTTTTGAAGTGCTCTAGTAGCTTGCGGATGTAAGTGTGCCTCCGGTTCTTCAAGTGTAAGGATTGCTTCAGCTGAATCTGTACTAATCTCCTTAAGTAAAATATTTATATATGCTTTGAATAACAAAATTGCCGTTACGCTTTGTGTTCCCTGACCATGCTTCTCTATCGGGAAATCCATATGTGATGTTCCATTATTCAATACTACTTGAGACTTAGATAATAAATCCCACGTTTTAATAGGCACTGCATTTATTGATACTAAGTCTTGATCTTCGCCTTCAAAATCCATTACCTTTTGTATCTTCTGTAATTCATCTACAAGTTTCGTTAGATTTTCATCGTTGGAGATAATATTTGTATTTAGTTGTTTTATCTGTTCTTGGATAACATTCAACTCATCCTGTGGAATCGCTGCCTTCTTCATAAACCTTCCCCATAATGGAGATTTAGAACTGAATGTATCTTTTATCTCTCTTAGTGCTTGTAAATAAAAAACTGGAGTTAACATAATAAATTTGTTAACTAAATTTTGAACTCTTCCTGTAATAGGTTTGAATTCGTTATTTAAGAACACTGTACTTGTTTCAATATCAGAAGTAACCTCATTATAGGACGCTGAAGTTTGTAAAATTATAGATGCCTTCTCCCCGTCGATATACTGAATTGCATCAATAAATGTATCGCTAATATAGCCTTCCCATTCATCTAAAATTCGCTCCTCAAAAATCAAAATAATATTTATTCCATCTGAATCCTGAGGGGAAGCCATTTCTGAATCCATATAAAAGTCATAATCATCAAATACTGATCTAGTTCCTTGTCGGGACAACCCTTTTCTTATTGCATCTAACAAAGTCGACTTTCCAGCATTGTTTTCACCAATTAAAATAGTTGATTTATCTAGTATTACCTTAACGTCCTTTAAGCTACGAAAATTTTTTACTCTAACTTACTTTAAAAACATTGTTGTCTATTATCCCTTCTTGCATCTTTATTCTAGTATGTTGTTTTGGACGCCCACCAATCCACAGTTACAACCTTTGGTGAATGAGGACTGAAGGTATCGTTTCCATTAACACCATTCATATCGCTATTCTTACAGATAATCTTTGGCTCATTGCAGCTTATAATCTCCACTTTGAGAACATAATAAAAATCTGCTGTTCTATCTTTATCATCATTACAGTCACTCTCAGTCAATAATTCATCAAGCTGTTTTTTTGAAACTAGTTCCCTAGATTTTATAATTCCTTTAAGTGGCTCTATATCATAGGTGCCTGTATCGTTGATATCATTCTTATAAAAACGAATATACTTTGCTTTCCCTATAGCTTCATGATGTGAATACACTGATTCACCCTTGATTGCATAGTAATAAAAAACAAAAGTCTTTCCTACAGATAAAAGATCTGCTTTATTCAACGCATCATAATAATCTGGTCTCAAATAACCAATCACACACAGCTCATTATGAATATTCTTATTGTCCTTATCCTTTCCAAAAATTCTTTTGTCCAACATGCTTATCGCTGGTTCTCCAAGAACAAGATTACTATATGCCAACATACGGTTAAGTCTGCTGTACTTCCTGCTACGAGCTTCAATGATCTCAGAAATAAAATCTTTCAATGCATTTTCACTATCCGCTTGAATACTTGGTTTGATTGCAAAAGCTCCAACCCCTGGAAGTACTTCTTCAAAGAGTCTGTAATTCTTTGTTTTTGAATCAAAATCACCTGGATATAAAACATAACTTCCTACCGTTCTTCTAATTGCATCATTGTATGTATGCATTTTAAGAAGATCACCATGTTTGTATGTATTCATTACGCTATCCTGCTTATCATTTTCAACTTCTTCTTTTATCTGCTCCTCTGTCATTTCATTTTCATCCGCTCCAATAAAAGATCTAAGATCTGTTATTCGGTACTTAGCATCAAAATGAATATAACTTACTGCACCTTCTCTGACAGCATCTTCAGGTCTAATAAAATCTGAAGGATACACTTCCAGCGTGTAATCCGGTCTAAATGGTCTTGAGTATGAACCTGCATACTTTGTATTGGAAAACTCTTCTCTTGAAAAAGTCCTATTGTAATACAGGTTTACCCTGGTACCCAAATCAGGAAGGAGAAATGCCTGACAAGAAGTCTGACCTTCACTTAACGACATAGTCAGACCATTATCAGTATTAATGAACGGCTTCTCTGCTGCCTGTACGCACTGGCAATTATCAATTGAACTAATGATTTTTCTAAGTTCAAAAAACAACCAATACTCATATAGCAATGCCGTATTTTTAGATTCGCCACTATAAGCTTCCTGTACCCCCTCCCAATTCAACTGAAGAGCAAGATCAACCATAGCTGCTGCAAAAAAGATTTGCCTATATCCTTCTCTCTTTTCAAGCACCTGATTATTCTGAGGCATTATCGTAAGCTCTCTTATGTCATCAAAGAAATGGTCTCGTAAAATATCATCAGTAATTCTTTGAATTTCAAAAGCCTCTCGATAGCACTCTAAATACATGTTCTGTTCTGCACTTTTACCTTTTGTAGCATCGAGGCTCGAACAGAGTTCTCTACATATCAAGTTGAATTTTTTTAAAGCAAACTTCACAAAACGGTTTGCTACAGTATCAAGGCTATCATATTTTCGAGTTACTGAAACTTCTTGCGGCATAGGCTTTCCATTTACCATCTTCCAGCCTCTACTAGATGAGAAAGGGTTCGAATAAAAACTTGCACTCGGTGCCCCCTGCCCAATTGGTTTCAAAACTTCATCCTTCACAAGCACTCTATCAGGGTTACGCTTTATATGCCCAAAAAGAGCCTGTAAATTATGTGAGTAACAAAACTCTCTCAAGAAAATAAACTGTTCCAAAAGAGTCTCAACACTATTTGTATCAGATGTATCAAATCTGTTCGCAGTAACACCTGAATATTCCAACAGAATCTCAGCACACTCTTCAGCAAGCTTTTTTGTTAATTCAATATAGTCCTCTTCATAATTCATTTTCTGAGGTACTATTTCAAAATCTGCCACAGTTTCATCTGTAGAATTCTTTAAATGTGTTCTTCCAAGGTAGTTTACAAATCTAAAAGATATTGCATCTCTGTCTCTTGTTACTTTGAGAAATTTATTTTTCTTCTCATTTGGGAAAACAAGATTTTTGCAAATCTGATTTGAATCATCTTGCTTGGCCTCCTTTAATCTACAAGTATAAGTGACCGTTTCGCGAAGTCTTAATATTTTTTGCCCATCCACTGAAGTTGCAATATCAAGCTTAGATAACGCAGCTTTAGATGCAGCTTCTTTTTCTTCATAGGCAATCATATCCATATCTTCCTCTAAAGTAGCCACATCAAAATCAATAGTATCCCATTCACCCTGCGGATAAATCACGAATTCTATTCCATTTTTATCTTTAAATGAAACTGCTGCTATACCCATCAAAACACCTTCTTACATAAAGCTTGCGTACTGATACTTATCAAGTCTTTTCTTCATCTTCTCTATCTTCTTTAATGACAATGTCATTTCTTCTGAATCTTCCCCAAGTCCGCTTTTACACTTTTCTTCAAGAATATTCAATAACTCTCCTATCTGTTTCCTATCGCCATATATCTTAGGAAGAATCTTCTGAACAATCTGCTCATCCATTGTTCTTATGAGATTAAATTCTTCTTTCTGTAACTCATATACTGCTGCAAAATACTGACGGATTTCCTTGACAGTACGATATGCAAATTCAAATCCACTCTCCTGCAATTCATCGTAAATAGCATCTAAGAATAATCTAACCTGATCAAGAACATCCGCATCAACATTGCAAATGCCGTTTCGGATTTCTGATGCAAGAGCCGTGAATCCTTCAGCCACACCAAATTCAGCCACTTCAATTTCGTTAACATCACTTGCGCCTGTCATTAACGCAAGAACATCATCCTTTTTTGGATTGAATTCAACAACATTTGAACGATCCAATACTTTAGGACTAAACATGTATGTTGTCTCATCTATATTTACTGTTCCGGTCACAAATAAATTTTTAGGAAGCCGTACTTTTTCAGGAATTACATCCTCACATTCTTCGCCATCCTCTTTATGAAATGGCTTTTTATAAAGTGGTATCTCTTCATCTGATTCCATTGCACTTAAAAAATCAGAAAAATATCTTTCCACATGAGACAGATTCATTTCGTCAAGAATGAGGAAATGTGGAATGCTTGGATTCTCACTTGCCTGAAGTATAAAATCCAATGTCGGTGTAGAAACATATCTTTCTTCCAACGGATTATAGAAGCCAAGCATTTTGGTATTATCCGTCCAATCTGCTCCAACTGGAACGATTAACCAATTTCTTTTTCCATCAACATCTTTCTCAAGATACTGTGATATTTGCTTTGCAATTCTCGTTTTACCCGTACCACTATTACCTGTAAGAATCACAAATGGTTTTGCGATTAGCGAGCTAATATAACGATGTGCAAAGTCGTTATCAAAACAATTTGGCAGTTCCTCTAACTTAAATTTCTTCATTAAGAATTCTAAATACCACTTACCACCCTCTTCATAAATTTTTATGGCATCTGAATAATTGGTATTAATAATACTAATTAAAGCTTTAAGAAATAACCCACTTGTCGTTCCTTCTATAAGTTCAGAACTCACCCATTGATTTGATAATCTACAAATCTCTAAATTACCATCAACTAGAATCTTGTAGTTCTTATCAATAAATACTCGTGTATTATTATCGTAAAGATCAGATGAAGATTTGGCAAACATATATCTAAGGTAATTTCCACCTAAATCATCAGTAACTATCTTTATGTTCTTATCATTATTTTTCAAAAGCGATGATATTCTTCTGAATTTATCTATATCGTAAATACAATCAACTAATTGACGTGCACATTCTTTACTTTGATTGAATGGCAATTCTTTTCTTGGATCATCAACATTTTCCAGTCCCTCTCCATCTGTAGTGGTATAGTAAATTTGTAACACCTTGTTCGAATAATATATTATAATATT
>ERZ808240.4666-NODE-4666-length-11885-cov-13.317329_pt1 | contig 11885 bp, 12 predicted proteins | sample MGYA00521084_ERZ808240 | MGnify/ENA primary metagenome ERZ808240 (study PRJEB31516, sample SAMN03275571) | gut metagenome | biome: mammalia-associated habitat; material: feces | host: Papio cynocephalus | place: Kenya | collected 2012-08-06 ... | reverse complement strand
CCGCAGTCGATGCGTCCGTCGATGGACATCATCATGTGGCAGACGATATAGGGTTTGGTCATGTTTTGGCCCTCGGATGTCTTGTTGAGAATGGGCATTCTGCTCCTTTCAATATGGATGTGTGCCTCAGATTGTTGGGACTCAGATGAAAGTCTTTCACTTGGAGCGCGCTCAAGGTCAAGGCCCGGTACGTTTGGTGCGGAGCGAGAAGATGAGGTAGTCCAGGCAGTCGAGTTTCTGCTGCTCGGCATGGATGCCGCTGAGCAGGTTCCGCCGGTAGCGACGCAGCAGGCGCATCTGTTCGTCCGGGTCGCTGAGCTCGGCAAACTCGGCCATAAGGGTCTCGGGGCAGCCGGCGTCCAGCAGGTTGTGCCGTGTTCGCTCGTCCATGTCCCTCCTCGGCCTCCGCGGTACTTCTTGTGCACCTCAACCGTATGGCAGGCAAATCGAAATGTACAATACCTATAGCAACTAGTTTGGTATGCGATATATGAATAATAGGAGGGAGCCGGATGGAACTCAGGACCTTGCGATATTTCCTCGCGGTCGCGCGCGAGGAGAACATGACCGAGGCCGCGAACGTCCTCCACGTGACGCAGCCCACGCTGTCGCGCCAGATCGCCGATCTCGAGCGCGAGCTCGGCTGCGCTCTCTTCGATCGCACCAACCGCGCGACCGTGCTCACCGAGGACGGCATGCGTCTGCGCCAGCGGGCGGAGGAGATCGTCTCGCTCGTCGACCAGACGGAGACTGAGCTCGTCGACCGCGGGGGCGAGCTCGCGGGCACGATCCGAATCGGTGCCGGTGAGACGCGGGCGGTCCGGCTGCTTACGGACACGTTCGCGACCATGCGTCGCGAGCATCCGGGCGTATCGATCGAGCTCTTCACGGGCAATGCCGACACGGTGGAGGAGCGGCTCGAGCGGGGGCTGCTCGACTTCGCGCTGTTGCTCGAGCCGGTCAACCTCGACAAATACGAGTGGCTCCGCATGCCCGAGGTCGATCATGCCGGCGTGGCGGTGGCGGCATCGAGTCCGTGGGCCTCGCTTGCGGGCGTCACGCCGGCGGACATGCTCAGGATGCCGCTGCTCGTGAGTTCGCGCACGGCGAACCGCAACGTCGACTTGGCGGCGTGGTCGGGTGGCGCAGTCACGCGCGAGAAGCTCGATGTGGTGGGCACGTTCGATCTCATCGGCAATGCGGCGCTGCTCGTCAAGACGGGGGCGGCCTGTGCGTTCGGCATCGATCATCTCTTTCACCTCGATAGTCCCGACCTGCGGTTCATCCCCATGGACCCCGATATCCCCATCGCGTCGTTCGTGGTATGGAAGAAATACCGCCTGCGGAGCCGGGCCTGCGAGGAGTTCCTCCGTCGCCTGCGCGCCGCGTGCGCCGCGAGCGCGTAAAGACGGTCAAAATATGTGACCGGCAGGGTATCGTCGTGTCGGTCAAGGGTATAACGCTCGAAGCTATAAATAACGATGCATGGAGGCACCCCATGACCAAGGTTTTGAGTACATTCGAGTTGACCGATTGCAACAAGGCGCTGGCGGATGCCGGCTTCAAGGGCAAGCTGCACCTACATGACGTCTGCGGCGGGCAGTATCTGTCGTGGGACGAGGACGAGGCGTCCCGGGGTGATTTTGATATCCGCACCTGGCTGCCCACCTACTTCGCCGAGCACGGCTACCAGGTCAACTTCGACGACGACCGCCCCGCCTTTCGCCTGTCATAGCGCTCGTGTCCGCCCGATGCGATGCACCGGGCGGACAGCCATACGCTAGAGCTTACGCAACGTGATGGCGATGGTGTTGAGGTAGTCGAGCGCTCCGGCTTCGACGGCTACACGGTCGCCGACGGCGTATTCGTTGTCGCAGGCGACCCAGTCGACCCAGGCTTCGCGCGTGCAGGACATCTCGTGCATGTTCTCGATCGCCACGCCTTTGCTCTGCTCGATCATATGGCGCCACCAGGTCATGCCATGCATATATTCAAGCTGCTCGGGTGTCCAGGATACGGTAAGACAGTCGGGGAGCGCGTCGTGGCAGTCGCGCTTCATACCGGGGATGCTCAGATGGAGTTTGCCGCCATGCTTGACGTAGGGGAGCAGCCGCTCGTCCAAATAGCGTGGGTCGCGTCCATAATAGTTGTAGGAGTCGATGCTCACCACGGCGTCGAAGAACTCCTGCTCGAACGGCAGTCCCTGTGAGGCGTCGGCGCGTATGGGGTGGATGGAATCGCGATCGATGCCGAGCGTGTCGAAAAATGTACGGTTTTCGGTGGGGTCGCTCCACAGGTCGACGGCGTAGACGTTCAGGCCATATGCGCGGGCGAGCATTGCGCTGGTGATACCGGTTCCCGACCCCAGGTCGCATACGGTGGATCCGCGGGGGATATCCGCGTCCTCGAGCAGCTCCTCGCAGAGCTTGAGTGGGTTGGGCCCCATGATCTTTTGACGTACGAGCAGGGCATCGAAGCTGTTGGCTTTGGGAAATCGCTTATCGGCGATGGGCGAGGTATCGGTGTTCATGGTTCTTCCGATCGATTGCGGTGGTGTGCGTTCGATGGTGCGGAACGGTGCGGGCGCGCCAAACCGGCGGTTTCGCGTATGCAACCGCCGGAAAATTACTATGCGACTAACCGTTCCCTACAGAACAATGACCAAAAAGACATCCCCTTGGATGACCGGGCGCGACCGCCCCTTGCAGCCGCGAGACAGCCCGATTATAGGTCGACAGGGTATGATGCATGCCGGTATGACAAATATGTAAGGGAGCGTCTATGTCCACGTCAGTATCGCAACGGCATCTGTTTATGGTCGAAGCTGACCGCTTGGCCCGCATCAATCTAGAGACCGGGGACGGTGGTCCCTTTGGTGCCGTGGTCGTGCGCGATGGTCAGATCGTCGGCCGCGGACGAAATCACGTGATCGAGCGCCATGACCCCACGGCCCACGGCGAGGTCTCGGCCATCCGCGATGCGTGCGCCAACTTGGGCACGCATGATCTTTCGGGATGCGAGCTCTACACCAGTTGCTATCCGTGCCCCATGTGCCTTTCAGCCTGCGTCTGGGCCAATATCCGCACCGTCTACTACGGCAACACGAAAGAGGACGCCGCGGCGATCGGCTTCAGGGACGATGCCATCTATTCGTTGATCGGCTCGCTCCCGGCGGGCAAGAGCGAACCGGCACCCATGGATGTCATTGCGTGCGAGCGCGATTTGACGATCGGCGCTTTTGGCGAGTATGCGACGCTCGATGCCGCCGCTGGCAACAAGGCTATCTACTAGCGTGGTCGTACTGGCGCCCGAGATGTTTTGCGAGGTCCCATGAAAAAGCTCCGCACCCTTGCCGATGTGCTTCGCCAGGCCGGCTTTGGCCATATCACGGTGATGTTCCTTGCTGCGTTTTTGCTCTGCTCGGTTGCGGTGTGGCTGTCCGACCCTGCTGCCCTGTCTTTGGGGGATGGCCTGTGGTTTAGCTTCGAGACCGTTTCTACCATCGGTTTTGGCGATATCGCCGCGGCCACACCGGTCGCCCGGGCGATCACGGTAGTGCTGAGTGTCATCAGCATCTTCTATATCGCCATGCTCACGGGCGTGGCGGTAAGCTACACCACCACAATCATCAAGATGCGCCAGCATGACACCCTGACGCGCTTCATGGACGATTTGGAACATTTAGACGAACTCGACCACGACGAGCTCGCCGATCTGTCGCGCCGCGTGCGCGAATACCGGCGTCGTCAGCGCTAGGCGGGCAGCCGCCGGCGTCCGCGTCATCCCTTGCATCGTTCGCGTTTAGGAGAAGTATGGACATCACGGTCTATCTGGGAGCCAACCTCGGCAACGACCCCGCGCTGGCCGCGGCGGCGGGGGAGCTCGGCACGTGGATCGGCACGGCCGGCCATGACCTCATCTACGGCGGTTCCAAATCGGGGCTCATGGGCATCCTCGCCGATGCGGCGCTCGCGGCGGGCGCTCGCGTGACGGGCGTGGAGCCGAGTTTCTTCATCGAGGCCGAGTTTCAGCACGAGGGGATCGACGACCTCATCGTGACGAGCGACATGGCGGAGCGCCGCGCCAAGATGATCGAGCTCGGTGACGCGTTCATCGCCCTTCCGGGCGGCACGGGCACGCTCGAGGAGATCTCCGAGGTCATGTCGGCCGTGTGCTTGGGGCACTTGGATGCTCCGTGCATTCTCTATAACCTGAACGGCTACTACGACGATCTCAAGCACCTGCTCGCGCATATGATCGAGAAGGGGCTTTCGACCCCCGAGCGCCAACGCGGCGTCTCTTTTGCCGAGAACCTTGCCGAGATCGAGCGCATTCTGGGATAGGAGCCAGGGGCGCTGCCAGAGGGGACTTGTTCCGTTGACGCTTTTCCAACTGGCGCGAACGGCTTCGTTTTGGGCGCAGACGGTGCATGACGACCTTCGGCATGCTCGATAGCATATAAATATCTGTGCCGAATCGACCCACGGGAGGCCTTCATGGGCAACCTTGCCAAACCTGCCAACCGCATCCTGTTTTTGCTCTGCGTGCTCGTGACGGGCGCCTTTGCCGGTGCCGCCGTCTGGCTCTTCTTCTTTGCCATGGGGCACGGTATCGACTTCTTCTGGACGCGCGTTCCGCAGATGCTCGGCGCCGCGAGTCCCGAGTTCGCGCGTGGGCCGTTTGGCTTTCTGCCCTATCCCTTTATCGTGTGTCTTGCCGGCGGTCTTCTGATCGGCCTGTATGAAAAGGTGACCCGTGTCAAGACCGACGATCTCAACGAGGTGATGGCCAAGGTCAAGCGTGACGGCGGCTATCCGTACGACAACTTGGGCAAGCTTTCGATCGCCGCCCTGCTGCCCCTGCTCTTTGGTGGCAGCATCGGTCCCGAGGCGGGCCTCACGGGCGTGATCGCGGGCCTGTGCAGCTGGGTCGGCGATCGCTTGCGCCACTTTGGTGCGGAGTTTCGCGAGCTCACGGTACTGGGCATGCAGGCGGCCCTGACGGCGCTGTTCACAGCGCCCATCTTTGGTTTTGTGGCACCGCTTGCCGGCTCTGCCGATGGCGATGACGCTGCGTTCGCCGCCACGGATGGCGAGATCACCATCACGCTGCCACGCGCGCAGAAGACGGTGGTCTACGGTGTCGCCATCGTGGGCGGTCTTGGAACGTATCTGGTGCTGGGGCAGCTCTTTGGCGGCGGCATGGGCATGCCGCGCTTCGGCGCCATGGCCATGGGCAGCAGGGAGCTGGCGCTGCTGATTCCGCTCGCCCTTGCCGGAACGGCCTGCGGCTGGGTGTTCCATGCGTCCGAGCAGGCGACCGCTGCCGTCTCGCGCGCTATAGGGGAGCGTCCGGTAGCAAAGGCGCTGCTGGCAGGCCTTTTGCTCGCCGCTTGCGGAACCGTGCTGCCCTACACCATGTTTGCGGGCGAGACCCAGACCGACCTGCTCATGGAAAACTATACGTCGATGTCCGCCGTTGTGCTTATCGTGACGGGCCTGGTCAAGGCGGCGCTGACGCCGGCGTGCATCAACCTGGGCTGGCGCGGCGGGCATTTCTTTCCCGTGATCTTTGCGGGTGTGAGCCTGGGCTTTGGGTTTGCCGTGCTCACGGGTGCCGATCCGGGCTTTTGCGTTGCCGCCTGCACCGCATCGACCATGGGCGCCGTCATGCGCCAGCCACTCATGGTGGTGGGCCTTCTGCTCATGTGCTTCCCGCTCAAGGGCGTCGCGGTCATGATCGCGGCTGCCGTGATCGGCTCGGCCATTCCGCTTCCGCGTCGATAGCGATCGTCTCCATCTGGCTTCCGGCGCGCGGACGACCCTGGGCCCGGTCGGTGCCGACGCGGTTGCCGTCGTCGTCCTCGGCGCAGAAGATGCGACAGCCGCAGCGGCCCTGTTCCTTAACCTGGTAAAGTGCACTGTCGGCGTTCGTGAACGTTGGCTTGGCGGCCGGGGTGCGATCACTTGTCGCCACGCCCACGCTGATCGATACGGGCGGTAGGTCGTCGGTAGGATGCAACAGCATATCGTTGATGTGCGCCACCTTGTCGGCTACGGCGCCCGCCTGATCTTGGACCATGTCCATCATGATCACGGCAAACTCGTCGCCGCCAAAGCGAAAGACAAAGTCGGTGCCTCTAAAGGCGCCGAGCAAAACCTTGGCCACGCGCTTGAGCACGCGGTCGCCCATCTCGTGGCCATAGCCGTCGTTGATGCGCTTGAAGGTGTCGACATCGATCAGCGCCAGGCCAAACGGCTCTCTGCGCTTCTCGAGTTCTGCAAGCATCTCGTCAAATGAGCCGCGGTTGAGCAGCTCCGTGAGCGCATCATGCTCCGCCTGATACCGAATACGCATCTGGTGCCGGGCGTTCTCGCGATAGGTTTTGTTGTAGGTCGCCGCCAGGTGGCGCAGCTCGCAGCTTCCCGTGATGGGTGAGATCTCGCCATGTGCGATAAGCTCGCTGTAGTTCTCGAGGGGGCGGACGACCGTTCGTTGGACTAAAAGGCATACGCCGAGCATGCCGCACGCGAACAGGGCAAAGAGCAGGCAGATGTTGCGAAAGGCAATCAGGAATTTTTGCGTTGCGCTCTGCTGGTCGGATTGCGTCTTTTGCACGAGTGCGTTGCCGGCGAAGCGAACCGAGGTCGAGATGTTGTCGCGCCGGTGCTGGTAGTTGCTGTCCATGATGATCTGCTGAGCACGCTCGCCTTTCTGGGTATTGTCCAGGGCGGCATCGGAAGGATCGAGTTCGACCTGCCGTATCGCGCTCGGCCAGGTGCTCGGCATGCTTTCGCTCGCCTCGCATACCAGACGCATGGCGTATAGATCGGTCTGCATAAGATCGTTGGATTGCTTGAGGGCTTGCTTGAGCGACTTGAACGCATCGGTGTGAGCGAACCGCTTTTTGAGCGTACTCACCGCATCTTCCCTGCGTTTGACGATATCGACCTCGTTGAAGTACTTGTCCGCGTAGCTCATCTTGCCGGTGGTGACGCACAGTCGTGCTTGCTCGGTAAGGTAGCTGCACGCATCGTTGAGCTCGGAGGTAGCGCTCTCGCACTCGATGAACGCATCGGAGGCGCGTCGGAGTTCGCCGAACTGTCGATAGCCGATGGCGAGAACCGTCACGCAGGCGATGCCGAGCACGAGCACGCAGACGGTACAGACCTTGTTGACCGTGCCGATTTTAAAGGAGGTGTCGATGCGTCCCATGTCGCGATCACCGCTACCCATCCGTGTTGTTCAAACTTGTTTATACAACAGAAACAATAGTATCAGGCCTTTTGGCGCCGAATGTTTGGAAAGTTCGCATTTGGCGCTCGTGCCTGCGCCCTTTCGCAGACCCAGTCGCTACAATAGGACGGTTTAAACGAATCCGCACCATCGATATCGAAACGCACGAAAGGATCCGCATGGCAAGCCTGTCGGATGAAATCTCCTCGCGCCGCACGTTCGCGATCATCTCGCACCCGGACGCCGGCAAGACCACCCTCACCGAGAAACTCCTGCTCTACACCGGCAGCATCCAGACCGCCGGCTCGGTCAAGGGCAAGTCGAGCGCCAAGCACGCCGTCTCCGACTGGATGGACATCGAGAAGGAGCGCGGCATCTCCGTGACCTCGTCGGTGCTGCAGTTCACCTATAACGGCGCCTGCGTCAACATCCTCGACACCCCGGGCCACCAGGACTTCTCCGAGGACACGTACCGCACGCTCATGGCCGCCGATGCCGCCGTCATGGTCATCGACGGCGCCAAGGGCGTCGAGGCCCAGACCAAGAAGCTCTTCAAGGTCTGCACGCTGCGCCATATCCCGATCTTCACCTTCGTGAACAAGCTCGACCATGACGCGCGCGATCCCTTCGAGCTCATGGAGGAGATCGAGGAGGTCCTCGGCATCCGCACCTACCCCATGAACTGGCCCATCGGCTCGGGACGCAACTTCCGCGGCGTCTTCGACCGCCAGACCCGCCGCGTCCTCGCCTTCGAGGGCGACGGTCATGCGAACGCCACCAAGAAGGTCGCCGAGATCGAGGCCGAGCTCGGCGACCCGTCGATGGACGAGCTTATCGGCGAGGAGAACCATCGCAACCTGATGGACGACATCGAGCTGCTCGACGGTGCCGGCGACGAGCTCGACCTCGACGCCGTGGCCTGCGGCAAGCTGAGCCCGGCGTTCTTCGGCTCCGCGCTCACGAACTTCGGCGTCGAGCCGTTCCTCAAGGAGTTCCTGCGTATGGCGCCCACGCCGCGCCCCTACACCGACACGCTCACGGGCGAGCCGGTGGAGCCCACGCGCGACGAGTTCACCGGCTTCGTGTTCAAGATCCAGGCCAACATGGACAAGAACCACCGCGACCGCATCGCCTTCGTGCGTATCTGCTCGGGCAAGTTCGAGCGCGGCATGGATGCCTTCCACGTACAGGGCGGTCGCAAGCTCAAGCTTGCGACCGGCACGTCTATGATGGCCGATGACCGCGCCATCGTCGATGAGGCCTACGCCGGCGACATCGTGGGCCTTTTCGACCCGGGCATCTTCTCGATCGGCGACACGGTGTGCTCCGGCAAGAAGCATGTCCAGTACCCGCAGATCCCCACGTTCGCGCCAGAGATGTTCGCCCGCATCACGCAGGTCGACACCCTCAAGCGCAAGCAGTTCGTCAAGGGCATGGAGGAGCTCGCCCAGGAGGGCGCCATCCAGATCTTCCGCGAGCTCGGCGCCGGCCTCGAGAGCGTCATCGTGGGCGTTGTGGGCGTGCTGCAGTTCGAGGTGCTCGAGCGCCGTCTCAAGACCGAGTACCGCGTCGAGGTGCGCCGCCAGCCGCTGCCCTACACGGACATCCGCTGGATCCAGAACGATCCCGACACCATCGACATCCCGGGGCTCTCGCTCACGCGCGACACGCTGCGCGTCGAGGACATGCGCGGCGGCAAGCTGCTGCTGTTCACGAGCCCGTGGAACGTGGACTGGGCGGTCGAGCACAACCCCGACCTCGAGCTCTCCGAGTTCGGCAACGTGACGTTCTAACAGGGCGGACGCCCCGTCTTCGGCACAGGTCCGGGACGGGGCGTCCCGCATTCGAGATGGGGGATACCCGTGGCGACCGAGATCGACGACCGCAACATCCATGTGTGCGCCGGCGTGGGGCACGACTGCGCCTTCTCCAAGGCCGGCAGCTCCTGCATGGACAACATCCGCCTGTTCAAGGGCCTTCCCGCCCCGGCCAAGCGCGAGCTTCTCGCCCGTGCGCGGCACGTCTCGCGCCCGGCCGGCGCCATCATCGCGCAGGAGGGCGATTCGGTCGAGTCGATCATCGTGGTGCGCTCGGGTCGCGTGAAGACCTATCGCAGCACGTCCGACGGCGAGCAGTACGTGATCGACGTGCTCCACGACGGCCAGGCTCTCTGGCACGGCCTCTTCATGGCCGACCACACCTATAACTACTCCGTCGAGTGCCTCACGGCCGTGCGCCTCTGCCTGATCCACCGCGCGGACGTCGAGCGCATGTTCTCGAACCATCCCGATGTCGCCATGGACCTCATCCGCATGATCTCGACCGAGCTCGACCGCGCCGAGGAGCGCATCATGATGCTCTCCATCCGCGACCCGCGCCGCCGCCTGGCCGAGTACCTGCTCATCCGCGACGGCAGCTGCACCGGCCCCGAGATCCACCTGCGCCTCGAGGACATCGCCAATTCCATCGGCCTGCGCCCCGAGACCGTCTCGCGCCACATCGCCCGCTTCGACCGCGAGGGGCTCGTCAAGCGCACGGGGCGCGGGCGCCTGCTCGTGATCGACCGCGAGGGGCTCAAAGGTGTTTCGGAATCGTAAAATTTCGCTCTCTCGGCGGCCTGAGCTGAATGTCGGTTTGGGTTCGACCGATAGTATGTCAGATTTTTATCAGTTACTTGATTGAAATCAAGGAAGCGCACCCGCGGCCCGTCTATATTCTGTTTACGGTAGTTGTACATCGGATTCCGCGGCGACGAGTCGCCCGGGGAGCGGGAGCATGGCTGCATGACGCAAGGGCGCGTACATTCGATCGAGTCGTTCGGTTCGGCCGACGGACCCGGCGTACGTTTTCTCATCTTTCTGCAAGGCTGCCCCATGCGCTGCCGGTACTGCCACAACCCCGACACCTGGAAGACGAGCGGCGGCGAGCTCATGGATGCGGACGATATCCTCGACCGCGCCGAGCGCTACCGCAGCTACTGGGGGCCCGAGGGCGGCATCACCGTCTCGGGCGGTGAGGCGCTCACCCAGGCCGATTTCGTGGCCGAGCTGTTCGAACGCGCGCATGAGCGCGGCATCAACACCTGCATCGACACGTCGCTTTCGCCCTTCACGCGCGAGGAGCCCGCGTTCTCGAGCTTCAAGCGCGTCTTCGACGCCTGCGACCTCGTGCTCGCCGATATCAAGCACATCGACCCCGCGGTCCACAAGGAGCTCACGGGGCGTGACAACGCGAACATCCTCGACTGCCTCACGTGGCTCGCGGGCCGCGGCCAGGCGATGTGGATCCGCCAGGTGCTCGTCGACGGCTACACCGACGATGACGAGGACCTCTTCCGCACGCGCGACTTCATCGCCTCGCTCGGCGACGCCGTCAAACGCATCGAGGTCCTGCCCTACCACACGCTCGGTATCTTCAAATGGAAAGAGCTGGGCATTCCCTATCAACTCGATAACATCGATCCGCCCACGCCCGAGCGCGTGGAGCGCGCGACGCGCATCCTGCGCGGCGAGATCGAGCGTTAGTTAGGTTCCTTTGCGCCGGTATTTAGGAGACACAGCGGCGTAAACCATAAGGAGGAAGCATGGCACTACAGGAAGCATGGAATGGCTTTAAGACTGGGCACTGGGTCGACGACATCAATGTCCGCGACTTCATCCAGCAGAACTACACCCCCTACGACGGGGACGAGTCGTTCCTGGCCGGTCCCAGCGAGGCCACCGATAAGCTCTGGGGCAAGGTCCAGGAGCTCCAGAAGGCCGAACGCGCCAACGGCGGAGTGCTCGAGTGCGAGACCGAGATCGTGAGCGGCCTCACCGCCTACGGCCCGGGCTACATCGACGAGGATATGAAGGGTCTCGAGAAGGTCGTCGGCCTCCAGACCGATAAGCCCCTCAAGCGCGCCTTCATGCCCTACGGCGGCATCAAGATGGCCCAGCAGGCTGCCGAGAACTATGGTTTCCACGTCAACGACAAGTACAACCAGATCTTCAACGAGTATCGCAAGACCCATAACCAGGGCGTCTTCGATGCCTACACGCCCGAGATGCGCGCTGCCCGCCACAGCCACGTCATCACCGGCCTGCCCGACACCTACGGCCGCGGTCGCATCGTCGGCGACTACCGCCGTGTCGCCCTCTACGGTATCGACCGTCTGATCGCCGGCAAGCAGGACGACCTGCTCAACTGCGGTGACCGCACCATGACCGACGACGTCGTGCGCCAGCGCGAGGAGATCGCCGACCAGATCCGTGCCCTCAAGGGCATGAAGGAGATGGCCAAGATCTACGGCTACGACATCTCCAAGCCGGCCAACGATGCCCATGAGGCCGTCCAGTGGCTCTACTTCGGCTATCTGGCCGCCATCAAGACGCAGAACGGCGCCGCCATGTCCGTGGGCCGCATCTCGACATTCCTCGACATCTACATCCAGCGCGACCTTGCCGCCGGGAAGATCACCGAGGCCGAGGCCCAGGAGCTCATCGACCACCTTGTGCTCAAGTTCCGCATTGTCAAGTTCGCCCGCATCCCGTCCTACCAGGCGCTCTTCTCGGGTGACCCGGTCTGGGCTACCCTCGAGGTCGCCGGCCTCGGTCAGGACGGCCGCCACATGGTGACCAAGAACGACTACCGCTTCCTGCACACGCTCG
>ERZ808240.4664-NODE-4664-length-11889-cov-3.854994_pt1 | contig 11889 bp, 9 predicted proteins | sample MGYA00521084_ERZ808240 | MGnify/ENA primary metagenome ERZ808240 (study PRJEB31516, sample SAMN03275571) | gut metagenome | biome: mammalia-associated habitat; material: feces | host: Papio cynocephalus | place: Kenya | collected 2012-08-06 ... | reverse complement strand
TTTTGACCTATGGCTACTGCACAGAGTTCATCATCCAGCTGCAGAACAGCAAAAAAGGCCCCGAGGAATTCGATTTGGACAAGATGATCGAAGCCTTCTCTTCTTTCGGCGACTCCATCGTCGCCTTGAGGCAAGGGAACATCGTCAAGGTCCACGTCCACACGAAAACTCCGGCTAGGGCGATCGAATATGCCCAAAAGTACGGGGAATTCCTGACATTCAAAATGGAGAACATGAACCTTCAGCACAACGAGATTCTGCTGAAGGAAGTCGCGGGTGAAGGCAGCCCGCGGAAAGACATCGCCATCGTCGCCGTGGCCCCGAGCCCCGAGATCGGGGAGCTGTTCAAATCGCTGAAAGCCGATCAGATCGTCTCCGGCGGGCAAAGCATGAACCCCAGCGCAGACGATTTCGTCCGCGCCTTCAAAGCGGCCAACGCCGATCACATCCTCGTCTTCCCCAACAACGGGAACGTGACTCTGACCGCGAAACAGGCCGGCGGGATTTTCGAGGGCTCCGACGTCATCGTCTTGCCCACGAAATCCATCGTCCAAGCCTATTCGGCTTTGCAGATGCTCGATTTTGAGTCGGAAACCCTTGAGCAAAGCGTGGAAACGGCGAAGCAGGCGATCGATTCGGTCCTTTTTGGCGAGGTTTCCACCGCCATCCGCGACTCGCTCAACAACGGAGTGCAAGTCAAGAAAGGGGATGCGATCGGCATCCTCCTCGGGGATTTGGTCGAGGACGAGGCCGACCCCGTCTCCTGCCTCCTTGCGACGATCCAAAAGGCTCCGGACCTCGAAGACCGATCCGTGATCACGGTGTTCTTCGGGAAGGGCGTCAGCGAGGAAACGAAAGCGGCAGTGGGGGAGGCGATCCAAAAGAAGTTCCCCCTCATGGATTACTTCCCCATAGAGGGAGGACAAGACGTCTATCCGTTCCTCTTTGCCTTGGAATAAGGCTAAAAACATCTCCAAAAAGAGGCGACTTCTCCTGGGTGGAGTCGCCTCTTTTCTTTGTTTTTCCTCTCCTCTTTCCATGAGGAACTGCCTGGGGGAAAGGATAAGAAAGGGAAGGGGAGAAATCAGGGAGGAAAAAGCAAAAAGAAGCCCGCAAAAGATGAAAACGGAATTTACATCGAACACGATCGGGCGTCAAAGAAAAACGTCAATCAAAAAACAAGTTGCCATCGAAATATTTTGCACAGCGAAGAGCGGATTATCGTAAGTATTTTATTGCCTAAAAAACGACTAATTATTTCCTAATCTATCGGTTGTCTTCGCTTCGGTACCTTGCCGGATCCGCGCGATGTTGGAACGATGGCGGAAGATCAAGATCGGCGCGATCAAAGTATCGACCAAAGCGAATTCCCAACCGATGTGCAAAACGGGGAAGAAACCAAAGGTCCAAGAGAAGACCGCGTCCCAATTGCAAACCCCGGGAAGGGTGAGAGCGAGGATCGCCATCACCCATGCGGCGAGGGTCCCGGCGATTGATGTGGTGATGGAGGCAAGGGAGACCATCTTCTTTTTCCCGGCGACGAACAGATAGGTGAATCCGGCGAAGCAGAATTCGGCCCAAGAGGTCAGGATGTTGGTCCCCATATAGCAGGAAACGGCCTTTCCGCCTTTAAAGGAAATATAGATGGGCCAGCAATGGCCGATCGCGGCGGCAAGCCCGGCGAACCAATAATAAAGGGGCGCGGCTTGGTAGCCGTTGCTCCAATGAAGATAGGAGGAAACGGGGGTGAAGGTATAGACCGCCCAAAGCGCGTAAATGGGGAGAGCCGTCTTAACCATGTCGAGGATGATGACCAGGACGCCGATCCTTTTCCCGAACACGCGGCCGGAATTGGTCCCACCGGAATTGTGAGAGTAGTAGTTGCGGGGGTCTTTGTGAAAGAAGGCCTTTCCGATGATCACGCCGCTCGGTATCGATCCGAACAAATAGCCGATCAGAAGCGCTCCAAGGGCGCAGGCGAGGTTAATCCAAATAGCTTTTTCCATAAGATCTCCGTTTCGCTGGGTAATTATATCCAAAATGGCTCGTGGTTTTCTCTTTTTTAAAAAGGTATAATGCGAGCGGTTTCACCCATATCGGCGTTTTTTGGCGCAAACAAATCTAAAATGGCAGACATCGAGAAAGCAGAAGAACTATATACCGCGAAGAACATCGAGGTCCTTTCGGAGTTGGAAGGCGTGCGGAAAAGGCCGGGCATGTACATCGGCGCGACCAACGCCTCCGGCTTGCACCATTTGATTTGGGAGATCGTCGACAACGGCGTCGATGAGGCCGCCAATGGCTATGGGGACCATATTTACGTCACCCTCAACAAAGACGGATCCGTCTCCGTCGAAGACGAGGGGCGCGGCGTCCCTGTCGACATCCATAAGGCGACCGGGAAGCCGGCGATCGAATTGATCTACACGAAGCTCCACGCGGGCGGAAAATTCTCCGATAAAGCCTATCAAACCGCGGCGGGTCTCCATGGCGTCGGAGCCACGGTCACCAACGCCCTTTCCGAATATTTGGACGTCACCGTGTTCCGTCAGGGATGCGCTTACCACATCCGCTGGGAAAACGGCGGAAAGCTGAAGACCCCCTTGGAGAAAATCGGAAACACCCGGAAGCACGGGACCTTGGTCCGCTTCAAGCCCGACAAATCGATCTTCTCGACGGTCGAATTCAAATGGGATACCGTCTACAACCATCTGCGCGAGGAGGCTTTCCTTTTGCGGAAGATCCATTTCGTGCTGAAGGACGAGCGCTCCGGGCAATCGGTCGAATTCTTCTACAAAGACGGCCTTAAGCAATACGTCGCCTCTTTGAATGAGCACAAAAACCCTTTGGGCGATATTTTGGATTTCTCCGATTCCAAGAGCATCAAGGAAACCAACAACCCCATCCGCATGGAAGTGGCGATGCAATGGTGCAACCAGGATTACAACGACAACCTCATTTCCTACGCCAACAACGTCCGCACCCACGATGGCGGTTCCCACGAAACGGGCTTCAAGGCCGGATTGACCCGTGCCGTCAATGACTGGGCCATCCAAAACGGCATCATCAAAGAAAGCCAAAAGCTCGATGGAAACGACGTGCGCGAGGGCCTCACCGCGGTCGTTTCGGTCCAGATCCCGGAGAACATCCTCCAATACGAATCCCAGACCAAGGCTAAGCTCGATACGGCCGAAGTGACTCCTTTGCTCAACGATTTCGTCTACACGAACTTGATGTACTACCTCACCGAGCACAAAGGCTTCGCCATCGACCTCGTCAAGAAGTGCGCGGCATCGAAAATGGCGCGCGAAGCGGCCCGCAAGGCGAAGGAAGCCGCCCGCAGCGGCAAGGCCAAGAAGGTCGACGCCGTCATTTCCGACAAGCTCGCCGCGGCTCAAAGCAAAGACTACGCCAACAACGAGCTTTTCATCGTCGAGGGCGATTCCGCAGGCGGCTCGGCAAAATCCGGGCGCGACCGCATGTATCAAGCGATTTTGCCCCTTCGCGGCAAGCCTTTGAACACCGATTCGATCACGATGGAAAGGATGAAACAGAACGTCGAATTCTCGACCATCATCCAAACCATCGGCGCCGGGGTGGGGGCGGATTTCGACCCCGCGGAGTCCCATTATGGGAAAATCATCATCATGACCGATGCCGATACCGATGGGGCCCACATCCAGATCCTGCTTTTGACTTTCTTCTACAACTACATGAAGCCGCTTATCACCAACGGGATGGTTTACATCGCCTGCCCGCCTCTATATGGGGTCTACAAAAAGAACGATAAGAGCCACATCGTTTACGCTTGGGACGATAAAACGCTGGAAGAGGCCAAGGCCCAGGTCGGGCCCGGGTATGCGATCAGCCGCTACAAAGGCTTGGGCGAGATGAACGCCGACCAGCTCTTCAACACGACCATGAATAAAAAGACCCGCCGCCTTCTGCAGGTCCATATCGACGATCCCCTCGTCGTGGAGAACCGCATTTCGGTTCTGATGGGGAGCGACGCCAGCAAGAGGCGCGAATGGATTGAGCAGAATATCCAGTTCAACGAAGAGGATGCCTTCCTCAAGGAGGTTCGGAAATGAGCGCCCGCAGGAAAGCAGAACTCGGCCCGATCCTCGAGAACATCGAGCCTTCCACCCTCGACGAATTGATGGGGGACCGTTTCGACGTCTACGCCAAAGACGTCATCCAGGACCGCGCGATCCCCGATGCCAGGGATGGGCTGAAGCCCGTTCAGCGGCGCATCATCTTCGCGATGTACAACACCCACAACACGATCGACCACAGCACGAAGAAATGCGCGCACATCGTTGGTGAGGTCATGGGCAAATACCACCCCCATGGCGATTCTTCCATCTACGGGGCCTTGGTCCACATGTCCCAAAAATGGGCGATGCGCGCCCCTTTGATCGACTTCCAAGGGAACAACGGCTCCATCGATGGGGACGGCCCGGCTGCCTATCGTTATACGGAAGCCCGCCTTTCCGCGATCTCCAACGAGATGGTTCGCGACATTGAGAAGGACACGGTCGACATGGAGCTCACCTTCGACGACACCGAATTCGAGCCCACCGTGCTCCCTTCCTCCTTCCCGAACCTCTTCGTCAACGGCTCGACCGGGATCGCGGTCGGCATGGCGACGGAGATTCCACCGCACAACCTGAAAGAGGTTTGCCAAGCCGTCATCCATCGCATCAAGCATCCGCGCTGCCCCGTGGAGAGCTTGATGGCCTATATCCCGGGGCCGGATTTCCCGACCGGGGGCATCATCTACGAATCCCAAGGGCTCCAAGACATTTATCTCAAGGGGCGGGGGAGGATCGATATCGTCTCGCGCTGCCGGGTGAAGGAAAACGAGGATGGATCCTCGCAGATCATCGTCAGCGAGATCCCTTTCGGAGTGGTCAAAAGCTCCTTGGTGCGTTCCATCGACCAAATCCGCCACGACAAGAAGATCGATGGCATCGATGAAGTCCGGGACGAATCCGACAAAGAAGGCATCCGCATCGTTGTTGACATCAAAAAGGGGTTCAAAGCCGACGCGGTCTTGGCCTATTTGATGGCGAAGACCCAGCTGAAGACCGGATACTCCGCGAATATGGTAGCCATCGTCGACGGGCGTCCGCAGACGATGAACCTCCGTTCCTATTGCGATACCTACATCGGCCATCAAGTCGATGTCTACACGCGGAAAACGAAATACGACCTTGCCAAAGACGAAAGCCGTTTGGAGATCGTCTTGGGCCTGATCAAAGCCTATTCCATCATCAACGAAGTGGTCGCGACCATCCGCGCTTCCTTGGACAAAGCCGACTCCATGAAGAACCTTATGGAGAAGTTCGCCTTCACCCAACCCCAAGCCAAAGCCATCGTGGAGATGCCTTTGTACAAACTCTCCCACACCGACATCGCGGTTTTGGAGAAGGAGCGGGATGATCTCAACGCGGAGATCGCCTATCTGAAGAGCCTATTGGAAAGCAAGGACAAGCTCAACGACGTCATTGTTTCTGACCTGAGGAGGATCGCCAAAACCTACGGGGACGACCGCAGGAGCGAGATCACCGAGGAGAACGAAACCCTCACGACCGTCGATAAGCGAGACCTCATCGCCAAAGAAGAAGTGATCCTCACCGTTTCCAAAGACGGCTACGCCAAGCGCAGCTCCATCGCTTCTTGGAGGAGCTCGGGCGGACTGTCTGGGGCTCTCCCCGGCCTGAAGTCGGGCGATTGCTTGGTTTACGAAGGCAATTGCCTCACCACCGATTTCCTGTTGGCATTCACCAACTTTGGGAACTACGTTTACCTTCCCATCCACCTGATCAAAGCCAACAAATGGCTGGACGAGGGCGTCCATTTGAACACGCTGGTTTCTTTGGCCACCGGAGAAAAGCTGGTCCGCGCCTTCGCGGTGAAGGCTTTCCGAAGCGACCTCAACGTGCTGATCCTCAGCAAGCTCGGGCAAATCAAGAAGGCCCGCCTTTCGGATTTCCCCGTCACGCGTTATTCTCGGCCCATCCGCACCATGCGCCTATTGAAGGAAGACGAAGTGGTGGACGCCGCTTTGGGGAGCGGGGATTCGACCCTTTTGGTTTTCTCGCAATCGGGACTTGTCTCTCGCTACAACGAAGGTTTGGTCCCGCTCAACGTCGGGGCGAGCTCCGGAGTCAAAGCCGGATCGTTCAAACGTTCCCCCTGCGTTGCCCTTTTGGCCTACGGCCCTGAGCAGGTGGCCAATGCAAAATTCTTCTTGATCACCGACCAAGGATGCTGGCGCGTCGCCGCCGTTTCCAATTTGGAAGAAGGAGAAAGGCTGAGCAAGGCGAATGCCTTATTCAAATCCTTCAAAAACGAGCCCCACGATTTGGCATACGTCGAAGACGTCGGGAGCAAACCCTCCCCCTATGCGGTCTCCTTGAATTTGGATAGCGGCGAGAAGCTCTCTTTGGTGATCCCCAACTGGAACCTCACCCCCATGGACCGCTACGCCAAGAAGGATGAGCATTTCCCCAAATCGGGGAAGGTCGTTGGGGTCGATCGCCGCAGCAAAGATTACATCGACGAAACCATCGTGGCCCACGCCCCGACCGTGGAGGAAGAAAACGAGCTTCCAGAAGAGGACGCAAAAGCGGTGGACGAAAAGCCGAAAGAGAAGTTCGAGCAGATTTCGATCTTTGGAGACGATGATTGAACGTTAGTTTATAATTAGTTCTTAATTAGTAGAAATTATCTAGAATCTATCCAAGTTTTTTCGATTTCATTAATTTTGCTATCTTCCCTTTTCGAAAAGAAAATGGGCGACGATTTTCTCTCCTGCCTAGCTTCACGCGCGCGCAAAGAATAAAATAAGCGCGATGAGGAAACGAGTTTTGCCCTATGCCCTTGCAAAGACGCTGTTCGAGATCCCGTTTTCTTTTTACGAGAAGAAAGGGATCCGGATCCTCCTTTTGGATTTGGACAACACGTTGATCCCTTATACCGCCTCTAGCCCCAACCAGAAGGTGCTCGCTTGGCTCGGCGAGGCGAAAAAGCGCGGGTTGGCTGTACATGTCTGCTCCAACAGCGCCGGGAAGCGCGTCCGGAAATTCGCTTCTGAATGCGGATGCGCCGCCGAATGCTGGATGAGGAAGCCCTTTTCGGGGCCGTTGAAGAGATTGATCCGCCAAAACGGATGGGGCAAAGACTCCATCGTTCTGATCGGGGATCAGATCATGACCGACGTCAAGGCCGCTAACGGCGCCGGGATCCGCTGCATCTTGACCGAGCCTCTTTCCCCAAAAGAGCCGCCCTGGACGAAATTCAATCGCCTATTCGACCGTCCGATCCGGAAAAAAATCGTGGAGAAGGGCCTTTCCAAACCCTGGGAGGATATTCTATGAGCGAGTTCAACGTTGTCCGGCGCTGCTATGGGTGCGGCGTCATCCTGCAAAGCGAGGATCCTGCGAAGCCGGGTTATATCGATCCGGAGATCGTGGGGAAAGCCGAGGTGAACGCGCCGCTTTTCTGCCAAGCCTGCTGGAAGCAGACCAAATACAACAGCGCCCCTCTTGAACCCAGCGCCAGCCAGGATTTCCTCTCGATGCTGCGGGATGCCAAAGCCAGCGATGCCTTGATCGTCTTCGTCGTGAACCTATTCTCCTTCGAATGCAGCCTCGTTCCTGAGGTCTGCCGGATTTTGGAGGGCCTGAAACTGCTTGTGCTGGCCAACAAGAGGGATCTGCTCCCCAAAAAGGCCGATGACTCCTCTTTGAGGAAATACGTTTCCCAACGCTTCCGCAAGGCGCGCCTGTCCGTTTCCGAAAACGACGTCTGCCTCATCTCCCTGCGTTCCGACCTCAACGTCGACCGCGTCGTTTCGCGGATGCAGAAGGAAAGGCAGGGGCACGACGTCTACGTCATCGGCGCCGCCGGGGCGGGGAAAACGATCTTCGTCAATGCCTTCCTCCGGAGCTACGCCAACCCCTCCTCCCGGGCCATCGGGATCAGCAAATATCCGCGGACCGAACTCAGCGTCATGACGATCCCTTTGGATTCCTCCTCTTCCTTGTTCGACACCCCGGGGACTTCCTTGGAGAATTCGATGATCACCCATGTGGATGCCTCCGACATGAAACGCATTTTGCCCCAAAGCGAGATCAAGGCCCGTTCCTATAGCCTTAGCAAAGGGGAGAAATTGATCCTTGGGGACGATTTGGCCTCGATTGAGCTGCTGAATGGCGCTAGGACCCCAGTGAAGCTTTATTGCTCCAACGAGGTTTCCGTCTCGAAAAGGCTGGGGACGAAGATCGAGGACGCCTTCTACCGCTTTGCCGATCAAATCCGGGCGAAAAGGGAGAAGAATCCCTCCGCAGACTTCGACGCCTTCGAAACGAAGATCGAAGAAAAAGGCGAGCGCGACATCGGGATCGAGGGCCTTGGCTGGATCTGCTTCCGCTCCGCTGGCCAAACCTTCCGCATCTACGTCCGGAAGGGGGTATCCCTCTATTCCGGCAACGCGAAGATCAAAATCAAATGAAAGGACACTCAACCATGCTAAAAGGAAATCAGAAACGCTACTTGAAGGGGCTCGCCAACGGCATCTCCCAACGCTACTTGCTGGGCAAAGGCGAAATCGACGAGGCTTTCCTCAAACAAATCGACGCGGCTTTGGAGGCCAAAGAGCTCATCAAAGTCGGCCTTTTGCCTTCCTGCTCGCTTACTTCGAAGGAAGCCGGATCCGTTCTCGCGGAGAAAACGGGGGCCGAATTGGTGCAAACCATCGGCAAAGTTGCCGTTTTGTACCGCAAATCGAGCAAACTGCCCAAAATCGTCCTTCCGGAATGAAAGAAAGAACCAACGCCCTTTTCTACATCGATCCCTTCGATCCGGTGACCGAGGGCGATTTTTGCTGCGCACAAGAAGCCGGATCGAAGCTTGGGGTGGACGTCGCCTTCCTCCCCCTCCCGGATCGCTTCCTCGTGAAGCCTGGTGCGGATTTGGCCTCGCGCGAGGAAATGCTCCGCCTCTATTTGGCTGGGAAGGGGAGTCTCTCCCTTCTTTCCCCAAAACCCTGGCTTGAAACGCTGAAAGAAGAAAACGGCCGCGCATCCCTTTTGCTGAAAAAGGAAACCTACCGCCTTTTAATGGAGAAAGGATTATTGGCTTCTCCCAATCCCGAACGAACCGTTTATCTCTTGGGCGGAGAAAGGATCGGGGAGGCCGTTCCTCTTTCTCTTTCTTCCCTTCCTCCTAGCCCCAGCAAAGCGAGGAACCTCGCTTGCCCGGGGATCGGCCCCGAACTGTGGGCCTACATCGAGTGGAAGCGGTTGTACTACGCGGGGTACCTGCAGAAAAAGCTCGCCAGCGAGCATCGCTTCCAGCACAGCCTTTCGGTCGCGCACCTTTGCTATCGGATCGCCGTATCCAATGGCCTGGAGAAGCCAGAGAGGGCCTACATCGCGGGGATCTTCCATGATTTGGGGAAGCATTGCCCCCAGGAGGAGGAACGCTCCATCATGGAGGGGCGTTTCCCCGAATACCTGTCCTTTCCGCCTTGGAGCTACCACCAATTCACCGGGAAATACCTCGCCGAAAGGGAGCTGGGGATTGAGGACGAAGGGATCTTGGACGCGATCGAATTCCATTCGACGGGGAAGAAGGGGATGTCTCCTTTGGGGAAGATCGTCTACGCCTCCGACAAAATCGACCCCTTGAGGGGCTATGACAGCGGAGCGATGATCCAAGAATGCCTAGAAGACTATCGGAAGGGCTTCCTGACCGTCTTGAAGGAGAACCGGGCTTACTTGACGAAGAAGGGTTACAAGGTCGATAATCCGCTGACGGAAGAATGCTTTCGCTACTACTTAGGAGATTAACCAATGAAAGAATTGAAAGAACTCGCGCTCGCGAAGAAAGTCCTCGAAGACCATAAAGCTGAGGATGTCGCGGTGGTGGACGTGGAAGGCTTCAGCCCTTTCTCCAGCTATTACGTTTTGGCGAGCGCGACCAACATCCGCCACTTGGGAGCTCTGTCGGAAAGCCTCGAAGAAGAATTCGAGAAATCCGGATTTACGGACATCAAAAAGGACGGCATCCCGGAATCCGGTTGGATGATCGTTGAAGCAGGGGAGATCGTCGTGCACCTCTTCTTAGACGTCAATCGAAAAGAAATCGACCTGGAAGGGCTGCTTCAAAAAGAAGTCACATCCAAGCGAGCCTAAAGAAGCGGTGCAAGATTCAAAAGGCGGCGGAAGCCGCTTTTTTCATTCCTTGAATTAGTAGATTTCATTCCTTTTTGGAAAATCAAAAATAGGGCAAAAAAATTGCACTTCGCATAATGTCTATTATGTTAACAAAACTAAGAAAAACGGCTTCTTAACGTTATAATTCGGACATGACAAGAATCGTTTTCGTTTTAATTACACTTGGTTTATCCACAAAATCACATATACTAAAAAACTACTAGTAGCCAATTTATGGAAAAAACGACTCCTCTCTTCCTTCAAAGCCTACCCTAATCCTTCTTTACAATCGGAGGAAACGGTCTCCGCGCATCGGTCGACGCTATATTCCTCGTCGCGTTCCTTCGTCAATAAAAAAGAGCTTACGCTCAAGCTCCCACCCTTCCTTTATTCGTGCTCTTTCCGTTGGACCGCCTTCCCAATCAGGCAAGGCAAATCCAGCAAGGCCATGAGGAATAAGACGATCAAACAATATGCGGGAATCGATTCCAGCCCGCCGTCGACTTGGCGGGATAAGGCAATGAGGGATCCGATCCCAAGCTTTCCCGCGCTGCTGGACGTAAGGACCTCCGCCATGACGGAGACTTTGAAGGACAATCCGATGCTCTGAGACAGGCTTAGCAAAATGAAATCCTTGGAATCCGGAAGATAAATCGCCATCACGCTCAAAAGCTTTCTTTCCGCCCCTTCCAAACGCAAGGAATCCTTCACCTCATCCGTCTCGGAACGGATCCCCGTCCGAAAGGCTTCGTAATACAAAGGGAAGGAAACGACGAAGGTCAGGGCCACGGGGATCCAACTGAGCCAAGCATGGGCTTTCGCGCCCATTAAGACGGAAACCAAGCCCAGCACCACCGCGACCGTCGGAATCGTCCTCAAGACGGCGATCAAAGGCCTCAGGAACGCGGAAAAGGACGCGAACAAGCCCGATAAGACGCCTAAGAGGCATCCGAACGCGAAGGAAAGCAAAAAGCCGATGAAAATCCGCAGCAGCGTCCAAAAGATCGCCGTCCACGTCGAACCGGCTCCCGCCCCGAAAAGATAAGAGCACGCCAAAGCGAACGTCTCATTGGGGTAAGGGACGGCGAAGTTCCCGCCTCGGCGAAGGAAAAAGGCGAAAAGGAACCAAACCAAAAACAGGAAAAAAATACCGATAATGGAAAACGCCACTCGGGCTGTTTTTGTTTGGATCCGCTGAAAGGCCATCAGCAAAAGAATTCATCCCCAAAGGAAGGGCCGCCGAGGGCCTGAGAAAAGGAATTTGCGATTTCTTTGGGCTCTCCCGCGTTCTCATCCCTCACGAATCCGAACGCGTTATGGGACTGAAGGCTCGGCAAGTTCTCGACGATTGAGGAGGCGATGCCGAACTTCGGCAAAGCCCCATTGACCACGTGGGAAGGGTCTTCCTCCGCGTATTCCTTCAATGCCGCTTTGGCTTTCTCCGGCGCGTCGACGAGGGTTTTGAGCCTTTCATCGGTTTCCTCCAGGAACTTTTGATAGGCTGATGCACGTCCCGAAAGGCCTTCCGATTTTAGGAAAAGGGCCGCGCTTGGGATCTTCGCCCCTCCATGGGCTTTCCCCCACTCTTCCTGGAGATCGTAGATCAAATGGAGCTTATCGCCCATTTTGCTCTTCAAATTGGTGTAGGCGGGATCGGCGAGCA
>ERZ808240.4663-NODE-4663-length-11891-cov-5.244931_pt1 | contig 11891 bp, 11 predicted proteins | sample MGYA00521084_ERZ808240 | MGnify/ENA primary metagenome ERZ808240 (study PRJEB31516, sample SAMN03275571) | gut metagenome | biome: mammalia-associated habitat; material: feces | host: Papio cynocephalus | place: Kenya | collected 2012-08-06 ... | reverse complement strand
AATTAATCAGGCTCCGAAAGATGCTGCTGCATCCAATCAGAATTACCATCTTTCTCTGCTTCGGCAGAACCGGAACGTTTTTACCATGGGTTTGTTCTTGGGCTGATGGTAGATCTGCAGGATAAATACCATATTACTTCCAATCGCGAAAGTGGATTTGGGCGTTATGATATTATGCTTGAGCCTGTTGAAATTGGTCAGTCGGATGCAATTATTCTGGAATTTAAAGTGATTGATCCGGAGGCCTCCGGGGTATTCTGATCGGGAAGATGAAAGACCTCGACCTGTACGAGAACGCCGCCGGCAGAGACGTTGTAGAATGTGGCAAGTCCCCGTACGGGACTTACGGTATCTCCCTGTATTCTGGCGATGGCGGCTGGACGTGAAGATGTTAAAAGCTGGATAAAATGAGGAGCGAGCATAAAAAACTCCTTTTTCCTTATGGTATGCCAGAGATTTTTTCTTGACAAAACGCGTATTGTCAATTTTGGAAAACGGTATTGTACTTGAAAATGAGAAGGCGTATGATGAAAACATAAGGCATGTTTCAAGCAGAGGAAAAGATACGAAGGAGGCAGCTTATGAAAACAATCAAAAAGACGATGTTAAGTGTTACGCTTGTATTTTTTATGATGATTCTGCCGATGAGCGACAGTGCAGGCATGGTGACGGCTCATGCAGAGACCACGGTCTATGTGACACCGACCGGCAGCAAATATCATACCCACAAATGCGGGCGGGGCAATTTTTATCAGACTTCTCTCTCCAATGCACTGGCACGCGGTCTGACACCGTGCAAGAAGTGTTTTGGCTCATCGGGCGGATATGCTCAGACGAGGAAAATTACCAGGAAAACTACCAGGACAACCACGAAACGGACGACAACGAAGAAAAAGAACACAAAACCGAAGGTAAGTCCGCTGTCGATCAGCAGTACAAAGATTGTGCTTGTAAAAGGACAGAGTAAGAAGCTTACGGTAAAGGGTGGAGCCGGAACTACTTCCTGGGGCAGCAGTAATACGGCAGTGGCTGGTGTCTCCGCCGGAAAAGTGGTCGCAAAAGGAAAAGGCAAAGCAACCATCACGGTAAAGAAGGGAACGCAGAAGAAATCCTGCCAGGTGACAGTAGAAACGCCGGAACTGAATAAGACGGCGGTGGAGATGGACGTGGAAGATATGGTTACTCTGGATCTGAAGGGATGCAGTCATGAGGTGGAATGGACCTCTTCCGATGACGATATATGCGAGGTAGAGGATGGCATACTGACCCCGTATACCAGCGGTACGGTGACGATTAAGGCAAAAGTACATGGTAAGGAGTGGAAATGCAGGGTTGTCATCACGGACAGTTCGGAGGATGACTGGAACGATGATCAAAGCGATGATTCGGGGAATACGGACAATGGATATACGGATGCCGGAGTGGATGTTGCGGCATAAACCGGTTGACAGATTCCTTTTGGAAGTATAAGATAAAGACAAATTTCATAGGATATAGAAAACAAAGGGCGATGTTGTTCAGACACTGCCCTTTTTTTATTCGAAAACAGGAGGGATGAGGTTATGGAAAGGTTAAATGATGTAATTACTGCAATTGATGATTTTGTTTGGGGACCGGTTATGCTGATTCTGCTTGTGGGGACCGGAATCTTCCTTACGATCCGCACGCGGTTTCTGACATGGAGAAATCTCGGTTATGCACTCAAAAGTACGTTAAGCAAAGAGGCACGGACGAAAAGCCGTGGCGAGGGCGATGTGTCTCCGTTTTCGGCACTGACTACAGCGCTTGCCGCCACAATCGGAACGGGAAACATTGTGGGAGTGGCGACGGCGATGGTTTCCGGTGGTCCGGGAGCTTTAGTCTGGATGTGGATTTCTGCTGCATTTGGTTTGACGTCGAAGTTCAGTGAGTGTATGCTGGCGATCAAATACCGTGAGATCAATGCCAAGGGTGAGATGAGCGGCGGTCCGATGTATACGATGAAAAAGGCGCTGAAGAATAAAAAGTTTGGAGCGGTTCTTGCGTGGCTCTTTGCATTGTTTGCAGTGATTGCTTCGTTTGGAATCGGCAATATGACACAGGGAAATTCCATTTCCAGTGCTTTACATACGACATTTCATGTGCCGACGCATCTGACCGGAATTGTGATTACGGTACTTGCACTGCTGATTATTGTTGGCGGTATCAAATCCATTTCAAAGGTTTCTTCGGTGGTCGTTCCGCTGATGGCGATTTTTTATGTGATCTGTGGCGTTATTGTCATTATCGGAAATATTTCGAATCTGCCGGCTGGCATTGCGATGATTTTTCGGATGGCATTTTCGGTAAAAGCAGTAGGCGGCGGTCTGTGCGGAACGATTGTCGCGTCTATGATGAATGCAATGCGTTATGGTGTGGCAAGAGGCGTATTTTCCAACGAGGCAGGTATGGGATCTGCGGCCATTACGGCTGCGGCTGCAACGACAGACAATCCGGTGCGTCAGGGATATATCAATATGACGGGAACCTTCTGGGATACGATTGTTGTCTGCACGATTACAGGACTTGCAATTGCCTCTTCCGGTGTCCTTGGCATGACCGATGCTGCCGGAAATATGCTGACCGGTTCGGATGTTACGATTGCGGCATTTGAGACGGTCCTTGGATCGGCCGGTGGCTGGCTTGTGACGATCGGCATTACATTGTTTGCGTTCTCTACGATTCTCGGATGGGAATATCACGGGGAAAAAGCCTTTGAATATCTATTGGGAACACACCGGTTTAATATGGTATACCGCCTCATTTTTTCCTTTGTTGTGTATTTCGGATGTACACAGACACTGAGCCTGGTATGGAATTTTTCAGATATTGCCAATGCGCTGATGGCAATCCCGAATCTGATCTGCATGCTTCTTTTGAGTGGCGAGATTGCAAAAGATATTCGGGAATTTCAGAAAGAAATTCACAAATATGATTAAAAAATGTAAGGTTATTCTTTGCTATCGGGCAGGATGCGTAGTATAATAGTAGTATCTGAAATTTTATTTACATGACATGGAGGTTAAAAAATTATGCAGATGGAACAGCTACGCAAAGACATGATGGCAGCGATGAAAGCACGTGACAAGGAACGGAAAGATGCGATTTCTTCTCTGGTTTCTGCGGTCAAGAAGAACGCAATCGATGCCGGATGCAGAGATGATATTCCGGAGGATATGGTCAATGCGACGATCATGAAGGAGTTAAAGACTGTTCAGGAACAGATTGATTCCTGCCCGGCAGAACGTACAGATCTGCTGGAGGAGTACAAAAAGCGTTACGATATCATGAAAGAGTATGCGCCGAAGATGCTTTCGAAAGAGGAAGTGACTGCGATTGTTAAGGAAAAGTTCGCAGATGTGATTGCAACGAAGAACAAGGGACAGATCATGAAGACGATCATGCCGGAGCTGAAAGGCAAGGCCGACGGAAAAGTGATCAATGAAGTGGTCACGGAGATGTGCAACGCATAAAGGAGTAGAAACATGAGATTGTATATGCCGACGAAAGTATTTTTTGGCAGCGGCTGTGTTTCGGGAAACGGTGCAGAGTTAAAAGCCTTAGGAAGCAGAGCCATGATTGTGACCGGAAAACATTCCAGCCGCATCAATGGTTCGCTTGCAGCGGTTGAACAGGCACTGCAGGCGAATGGACAGACCTATGTGATTTTTGATGAGGTCGAAGAGAATCCGTCTGTGGAGACTGTGGCTGTAGCGGCTGGTATAGCAGTAAAAGAACAGGTGGATTTTTTTGTGGCCGTGGGCGGTGGATCGCCGATGGATGCTTCCAAGGCGATTTCGCTTCTGGCAGCGAATCCATCGGCGATTGATCACGCAGAGGAGCGGCTTTATCATCCGGAGCCGATGCAGGGCTATCCGGTTGCAGCAGTCCCGACCACGTCCGGTACAGGATCGGAAGTGACGCCTTATGCGATTCTGACCCGGCACGATTTACATACGAAGCAGTCAATTGCACACAAATGGTTTGCAGATCTGGCATTTGTGGATGCCGGATATTTAAAGACTTCTTCTTATGAAAATATGGTAAGCACCTGTGTGGATGCGCTGGCACACCTGATTGAGTCGTATTTGAACACCAATGCAAATGCATACAACCGGATGTATTCGGCGGAAGGTCTTCGGATCTGGGGCAGTGCAAAGGAATACCTGCTTTCTTCCGAAATTAAGATTCCGGATGAGGGCTACGAAACGTTTATGCATGCATCCGTTGTGGCAGGCATGGCGATTGCACATACCGGTACTAGTATTCCGCACGGATTGAGTTATCCGGTTACATATGAGCTTGGAGTTCCCCATGGAAAAGCGGTTGGATTTTTCCTGCCGGGATTTTTGCGCTTTTATAACAACCAGAAACGGGTGGCAGAGGTGCTGGAACTGCTTGGATTTGAGAACCGGGCAGAGTTTATCGCATATCTGGACAAGCTTCTCGGACAGCCACAGATTCCGGATGCACTTTGGGAGGAGGATGTGCAGAAACTGTTGCAGAATCCTGCCAAGTTAAAAAATTATCCGTTTGAGATGACGGAAGAGATTCTGAAAAAATATTTAAACAAATGAAAACCAGTTTGAGGAGGAAACTTAAATGATACAAAAGTTGATTGAAAAGTTAAATAAGAAGAGATTAAAGGAACGAATTTCTTCTGCAATTGTGATGGTGGCTCTGATTGTCAGCATTTCCGGTGTTGTGGGAGCTGTATCCGGAATTGTGATCAGCAATCGTTATAATTATGCATTGAAAAATTACGGTTTTTCACAGGGCGATATTGGCAAGATGATGATTACGTTTGCCGATACGAGAAGTTATCTGCGTGCTACAATCGGATATCAGGAAGAAAAACTGGTAAACAGCTGTGCAGAAAATTATGAGAAGAAGAAGGAATCCTGCCAGCAGTACACCAAAGATGTAAAAGATACGATTTCATCAGCGGATGAGGAGAAAATCTATAATAGCATCACGGAAAAGCTGACAGAATATTATAAAATTTGTGATGCGGTACTGGAAAAAGGAAAGGACACACAGGATATTGATGCACGCCATGAGGCACAGCAGATGGCCCAGGATCAGGTGGCACCGATCTATGAGGAGATTTATCAGGAGATGGTAAAACTCATGAATGCAAATACCGAACATGGAGATCAGCTGGAAAAAATTCTTTCGATGGTAGAATTGATTACACTTATTGCAATTATTGCGGTTATTGCACTTGCAATTTTTGTAGCACGCCGGATCGGCAGAGTACTTGCACAGAATATTGTTGATCCTCTGGATCAGCTGGGTGCCCGCTTTGATACATTTGCAAAAGGTGATCTTTCCAGTGAATTCCCGGAGATGACATCAGAGGATGAGATTTCCGAGATGGTAATTGTTGCGCGTGACATGGCAAAGAATTTGGCAGCTGTTATTCAGGATGTCAACCATCGTATGGATCTGATGGCTCACAACGATTATACGGGTGTTTCTAAGATTCCGGAGAAATATATGGGTGAGTTTGCGGCAATGAACGATGCTATTCATGTGATGAACGTTGATATGAATGAGACGATGCACCGGATCGAGGAGGCTGCTTCCCAGGTATCATCGGGATCTACCAATCTGGCAGAGGGATCACAGACACTGGCAGAGGGATCTACCGATCAGGCAGGTGCAGTGGAAGAACTTCTGGCATCGTTTGCTAATATCACAGAAGGGGTTGAGCACACACATGAGAGTGCACAGGCTTCTTACGAATTATCTGTAAAATATGCACAGGAAGCAGATAAGACACAGAAGGAAATGAATGCAGTTACCGAAGCAATGAAGAGAATCAGCGATATGTCCAAGCAGATCGAGACGATCATCGGACAGATTGAGGAGATTGCAGAGCAGACCAACCTGCTTGCATTGAATGCATCTATTGAGGCTGCACGTGCAGGAGAAGCGGGCAAAGGATTTGCGGTAGTTGCTTCCCAGATTGGAAAACTTGCGGATGAGAGTGCACAGTCTGCAGTTAATACCCGTGAGCTGATCATGAACTCTATTCAGGAAATTGAAAACGGTAATCAGGCTGTTGATGTGACCTCCCAGACGATTGTTTCTCTTGTAGAGGGAATCAATGAAGTGGCAAAGAAATCCCAGGAACTGGCACAGCTTTCCGAGACGCAGGCAGAGCAGATCAAGCAGGCGGAGACTGGTGTAAACCAGATTTCCGAGGTTGTACAGAGCAATGCGGCGATCGCAGAGGAATCTTCTGCAACCAGCCAGGAACTTTCCGCAGAATCGGATTCTTTGAATGATCTGGTTCAGCAGTTCAAGTTAAAATAGTTACGTCAAATAAGGCACAAGAGAGGAACGAACTGGAAAATGGATACATCGATTTTTATCGGAACCTGGTGGTCGCTGGTGCCGCCGCTTCTGGCAATCATATTGGCACTTGTCACCAAGGAAGTATACAGTTCCTTGTTTATCGGAGTAGCAGTTGGAGCATTGCTGTACACCGGTTTTCATCCGTGGAACGCATTCAATGCCCTGTTTTCAATTATGAAAGACAGCATGAATCTGAACATTCTGATTTTTGATGTGCTGCTTGGAATGATCATTGTGCTGATGTCCAAATCCGGAGGCTCTGCGGCCTACGGAAGATGGGCGGGCAGCAAGATCAAGTCCAAGAAAAGCGCCATGCTGGCGACAACCGGACTGGGTATTCTGATTTTTGTGGATGACTATTTCAATTGTTTGACCGTCGGATCGGTGATGCGTCCGGTGACTGACCGCTACAAAGTATCCCGTGCGAAACTGGCATATATCATTGATGCGACCGCTGCGCCGGTCTGCATCATTGCGCCGATTTCCAGCTGGGCAGCAGCTGTCAATTCGTATGTACCGAAAGATGCGGGAATTACAGGATTCCAGCTGTTTTTACGCACAATTCCGTACAATCTCTATGCGATTCTGACACTGGTGATGGTATTTTATGTGATTATCGCCGGATTTGATTTCGGTCTCATGAAAAAACATGAGGAAAATGCGGCAAAAGGAGATTTGTTTACCAGTGGCGGGGAAGAGTTTGAAAAGGTAAAGGAAGAAGATATTTCTTCCAACGGAAAAGTAATCGATCTGCTGCTTCCGGTGCTTGTTCTGATCGGTTCTGCGATTGGTGCCATGATCTATACCGGATTTCTGGGCGGCGCGACCAATGTGGTCAGCGCATTTGCAGGATGTGATGCGGAAACCAGTCTGATTTTTGCAACCATGGTTACGGTTTTTGTCATGCTGATTTTGTATCTTCCGCGAAAGGTTGTGACGTTCAAAGGGTTCATGGAGAGTTTTGTGGAAGGGTTTAAGCTGATGATTCCGGCAATCGGAATTCTGATTTTTGCCTGGACGTTAAAGGGAATGGGCGATGCTTTGCAGATTGGTACATTCGTGGAATCCATCGTGGGAACCAGTGCTTCTGCCAGCCTGTTTCTTCCGGCAATCCTGTTTGTGATTGCCATATTCCTTGCTTTTTCGACAGGTACAAGTTGGGGAACGTTTGCAATCCTTGTTCCGATTGCAATCGCCATGTTCCCGGGTGCAGATCATCTGGAGATGATGATCATTGCGGTATCTGCAGTACTGGCAGGCGCTGTATGCGGAGATCATGTATCTCCGATTTCAGATACAACGGTGATGTCTTCTGCGGGAGCACAGAGTAATCATATCAACCATGTGACGACACAGATGCAGTATGCAGCAGTCGTTGCAGTGGTATGTATCATTGGATACATTGTTGCCGGTCTGGTACAGATCTGGTGGGTTGCACTGGGTGTCAGTCTGGTACTCCTTTTAGCAGTCCTTACATGGATAAAAAAGAGGAGCGAAAGAAGCGGCAAAATGACTGCTGATGTATAAAAATTAAACATGTTCAAGCTGGAGTTTCCGGGCATAGTAATGAACGAATTCCATGAGAGTCGGAACACCTTTATCCGGACGGATATGACCGGTATAGTAAGTGAGCAGATCATCCGGATCGCTGGTCTTCCATGCACGGTTGATTGCATTCTGGATGGCACGCTCAATACTGACGTCGGTCTTGTGGTATTTCTCACTCAGTTTTCGGCACAGATTCGGGCCGGGATTACGGTATGTCAGAAGGATGGCATCAGTAAGATACTGATAGCCAATCGCCTTTGGACTGATTCCGATCAGATCAAGTTCGCGCTGGATGCGCTGAATGATCCGCTGCTCGTGGTCGGCAGGAGATTCCGGAACAGGCGTATGAATCTTCACATGTTCGGAAGAAAGAATTGCAGGTTTCATCATCTGCAAAAATTCAATGACGTACTGTGCGGAGTATTCGGAATTGTATTTTGCCATGATAAAATCAGATCCGAAAAGGCGTGCCTGCTCCAGCGTAATCGTACTGGAATTGTTGGTCGTGACAAGGATATATGGACGGACCGGCAATTCCAGTTTTTTTAATCCTTCCAGAAAAAAGAGTCCATTTCCCCCACCAAGATGCAGTTCTAAATCTAAAATCACAACATCGGGCAGACTGCTTTCTACGATGCGGAGAGCATCGGTAGTGTTGTCTGTGATATTGATCAGGGAAAGGTCTGTCGTGGCGTCCATGGCAGATTGCATTTCACTGCAGGCAATTTTATCATCTTCTATAAGTAAAACTTTTAATTGTCTTTCCATCGTTATTCCATTTCCATCGATTGTTTTATATTTGGTACAATAGCTATTATACGACTATTTTAGACACTTTGCAATGTTTTATAACGGAAACAAACGAAAACTAATGTGCAAAACTAACACATACATTTCTTTTTGTGACATAAAATGTTTATTATAATAGTTATAAATAACTATATTGTAAGTAAGAAACAAAAGAGGAAAAATTATGTGGGAAGTAGTAATTTGTGATTCCGATAAAAGCTTTGCGACAGAGCTTGAGGATCATGTGCGTGATTTTTATCAGGATCGGAAACTGGAAACGAATGTACAGATTTATACGGAGGGGGCAGTGTTTCGACGGGATCTGGATGAAAGAAAAATGGATCTGATTTTTCTGAATACAAGATTGTCGGATGTACATGGATATGAAATTGCCAGAGAAATCCGGAATCATGAGGAAAAAAAGGAAGCTTCTCTGATTTTTCTGAGTGATCATGATGAGGATGTGTTTGAAGCATTTTCTTATCAGCCGGTGGCATATATGCGGAAAATGCATTCGGAACAGGAACTGGAGAAGATTTTATGCCGCCTGTGGGGAATGAAACATGCAGGGCGGAGTATTACCGTCCGTCATCAGCGTACCCATAAACTGCTCCGCATACAGGATATCATGTATTTAGAGAGTCAGGGACACTATATCTCTGTTCAGTGTGTGGATGGGGAAAATTATCGGTTCCGCGGAAGAATGGCAGAGTATGAAGAGATGCTTCAGGGATGTTTTTTTGTACATTCGGCCAAGAGTTATCTGATCAACTGTGCATATATAGAGAGTGTCGGAGAAAATGTAAAGCTGAACAATGGCATCACGGTTCCTTGCAGCAAATCCAGAAAATCCGAAGTGAGAAAGGTGTGCGAATTTTATCTGAAGGATGTTTCTAGTATGTTGTAATGCCGGGAAAGAAAAAGGTAACGGATTCAGAAAACAAAGAAAGGAGCAGGCGAGGAAACCTGCTCCTTCTTAGTTACTTAAAGGAAATTGAGTAACTGAGTAGTTAATTAGATAATTGTTTAATAAAATTGAACTACATACTCATTTGCGTACGTGCATGCTATATAAATAACACCATTCAATACTTACATTATACCGTGTTATTTGTATTTTGCAATACCTATTTTGAAATTTTTGGAATTTATCCTTCATTTTCAGGATTCTGCAAGCGGATAGAAGGATGGTTTCCGGTCGGTAAAGACGGTGTAGTAACGGAACCCGGCAGCCCTAAGAATCTGGGAAAGACGGTCAAATGCGAAGGCGACATGTTCCGGGGCATGGGCATCGGCTCCGAGCGTCAGAATCTCGCCTCCGAGTTCCCGGTAGCGTGCAAGAATGGCTTCGGTCGGATTCGGATGTCCCAGACCATATTTAAATCCGGCGGTGTTGACTTCGATGCCTTTTCCCATGGAGATGATCGTGCGCAGAATTTCGTCAATGATATCGGCATAGGCTTCATAAGTATAATACTGGTTGCGGTTTGGACCATAGCGGACGACATAATCCAGATGTCCGTATACATCAAAGTCCGGATTGGTTTTGAGATTTTCGAGAATGGATGTAAAGTACTCGCGGTAAGCGGTTTCCTCGGTACGCCCTTCGTAATATTTCGGGTAGTAGGGATCGACTCCGTGAACGACGTGGGAGGAACCGATGACAAAATCAAACGGGTGCTCCGTTACGGCTTTGCGGTTGATTTCTGTGATATGGGGCTGCAGGCCGATTTCTATGCCAAGACGTATGGGAAGACGGTCGCGGTATATTTCCTGGAAGGTGTGGACTTCTTCTATATAAGAATCAAAATCCAGAAGAAACAGATCGGGGTCATCCGGGTAATCATAGTCAAAATGGTCGGTGAAGCAGATGCCGTCCAGATTTTGCCGCAGGGCTGCCTGGATCATGTCCTCCATTGGAGCGTCACTGTCACCGCTGTGATGTGTGTGCATATGTGTATCCCAAAGCATAAGAGCCTCCTTTTTTATTATCTGTCCGGTGGTTTCAGAACAAGTCTTTTCGTAAGATTATACTATATTTCAGGGGAAATAGATACCTTTAGTGAAAAAATTAACAAAGACGGAGAAAAGACTTGAACTTTCGGAAATAATTGGGTAAAATAAAGGAAGCTTGGGACGCAAGTTCCATGAGACTATTTATTTACAATTCTAGGAGGAATTAAGAATGGCAGTAAGAGTAGCAATCAACGGATTCGGCCGTATCGGTCGTCTTGCTTTCAGACAGATGTTCGGAGCAGAAGGATACGAAGTAGTAGCAATCAACGACTTAACAAGCCCAAAGATGTTAGCACACTTATTAAAGTATGATAGCTCACAGGGTAAGTACGAGCATGCAGATGAAGTTTCTGCAAGCGAGGATTCTATCACAGTATGTGGTAAGGAAATCAAGATCTACGCTTTCCCAGATGCAAACAATTGCCCATGGGGTGAGTTAAAGGTTGACGTTGTATTAGAGTGCTCTGGATTCTATACAAGCAAAGAGAAGGCTCAGGCTCATATCAATGCTGGAGCTCGTAAGGTAGTTATTTCTGCACCAGCAGGAAACGACCTTCCTACAATCGTTTACAATACAAACCACAAGACATTAAAGGCAACTGACACAATCATTTCTGCAGCTTCTTGTACAACAAACTGCTTAGCTCCAATGGCAGATGCTCTTAACAAGTATGCTCCAATCCAGTCTGGTATCATGTGCACAATCCATGCATACACTGGTGATCAGATGACTCTTGATGGACCACAGCGTAAGGGTGATTTAAGAAGATCTCGTGCAGCTGCAGTTAACATCGTTCCTAACACAACTGGTGCTGCAAAGGCTATCGGTCTTGTAATTCCAGAACTGAACGGAAAGTTAATCGGATCTGCACAGCGTGTTCCAGTTCCAACTGGTTCTACAACAATCCTTACAGCAGTTGTTAAGAAGTCTGACGTAACTGTTGAGGGAATCAATGCAGCTATGAAGGCAGCAGCTAATGAGTCATTCGGATACAATGAGGACTTAATCGTATCTTCTGATATCGTTGGTATGAGATTTGGTTCTTTATTCGATTCTACCCAGACAATGGTTAGCAAGATTGCTGATGATCTGTATGAGGTTCAGGTTGTTTCTTGGTATGATAACGAGAACAGCTACACATCTCAGATGGTTCGTA
>ERZ808240.4662-NODE-4662-length-11896-cov-32.724010_pt1 | contig 11896 bp, 10 predicted proteins | sample MGYA00521084_ERZ808240 | MGnify/ENA primary metagenome ERZ808240 (study PRJEB31516, sample SAMN03275571) | gut metagenome | biome: mammalia-associated habitat; material: feces | host: Papio cynocephalus | place: Kenya | collected 2012-08-06 ... | reverse complement strand
GGCCGATCGTGTACTCGCGCGTCAACGGCAGGTCGTTCCAGGCCACGCCGCGCGATACGCTTTGCGCAAACGGCGCTTGGGCGGGGGCCGTACCATAAGGATCCGATAATCTGAACTCACGCATGATGTCTCCTATTATACCATATTTGGCCGACGCAAGACAGGGGGCACGCCGGAAAGGGCTCCTTTTGGGAGCGGCCGGGATCCGCCCGGGACCAGAAAGGAAGTCGCACGCGGATGTTTCCGGTCCGGCGCAGTCTATGCGCCGCGCGGCAGTTCGAGGCGGTGGGGAACGCGGCGGGGAACTCCGGACGCCGCCTCGGCCGCCCAGGCGGAGACTTTGGCGGCGATCCGGTCGAGCGTGCGACCGGCGCGCGGACCCTCGAGGGCGCACTGCCACACGATTATCAGATTCCACCCGGCGGTGCGCCAGGCCGCCTCGTTGCGGCGGTCGCGCCGGACGTTCTTCGACCATTTCTCCATCCAGAAGGCGACGTTCGTCTTCGGCATGGTCGACTCCCGGCATCCGTGCCGGTGCCAGAAGCATCCCCGCACGTCGACGATCGTCTTCGCCCGGGGAATCACGACGTCCGGCTTGCCCGGATACCGCCTGTCGCAGACCCTGAACCGCCAGCCTTCCGCGAACAGCCTCCTGCGGACGAGAAGCTCGGGCTTCGTGTCCTTGCCGCGGATCTTCGACATCAGACGGCTGCGCTGCTCGGAAGGTATTCTATCCATGGGATTCCGGGCCGTCCAGTCCGCATGCGAACCTGGACAGCGCGGACGAATCATCGACAACTGGCATCTTCTATCTCCTGTAGGCGATCAATTCGCCGCCCTTGAGGTAAATGGGCTCGCCGGCGGGGGCTTCTTCCTCGTCATTTCTGGTCGGTCCGCCCCCCCCCGCAGAACAAGTGCAGGAACCACGAAGCCTACTGCCGAGATAATCGTTCGCATACTCATGAACGTACATATATCAAATCAATACCCACAACATCAACTCTTGTCTAACAATACGCTTGTCGCGCAATTTTAACACCCAATTTCCCAACTTCGATTTAATTTCTTCTCAAAAGTAAAAATATATCTCCACGCCCCGAAACAAAATTGGTGGTACTAGTCATTTCATTTGCTTTTGTGCTTCTTCCTTGAAAAGAGAAGCTATGGTCGAAATGCTAACGACGGAAGTACAACCAACGACGGATCTGGAAGCACAGACTCGTACTTAACTCCAGCAAACGTCTTTAGAATAGCCGCGAAAATCTGTTTAGCTGCCAGAGTAGGTACAGCCATTCCGATTTGCTTTCTCACTTGCTCCGGCGAGCCTTTGAATACAAAAGTTTTGGGAAATGTCTGGAGTGCTGCTCGCTCTTCGTTTGTCAATGCCCGATGTTCTTGCCAATGATAGACGTGTGTGCCACCGCCACCACTTCCTGTTATAGTATAAGCGGGTTTGTCAGGCTCAAGACGACGATATATCATACTCATCCTAGCCTTCTTGCAATGGAGCCTACATTCCTCTATCTTTGCTCGAATCGTCTCGGCAGAACCGAGTGGTGCGATTTCCGTATCGTACCAAGGTAATTCCCGCAAGTACGCTAGAAGTTTTCTTCCCGGATATCTTTCGGAATCGACAAGTTCATCAAGCTTCCAAGCGTTTTCGCCGGGGGGTGTAAACTTAAGCCTCCAAACTACATTGTCGGACTGTCGCTGTAACCGCCCGCCCCATTTTGTCGTATTGGACACAGAAGACAGCGCTTGCTCAACAGAAACAAAAGGCATCCTACCATTTCCGTGTGTTGGTGCAGGGGGCAGAAATGATAATCCTTGTTTTTTGGCAACATCCTGACGTATTCCAACGATAACATAACGATGCCTTGCCTGCGGAACTCCGTATTCCTCAAACTTATAGAGATGGGCAACGACATTATATCCCATCCCCGCATCAGACAAATCCTTAAGAATCTTCTTGAATTGACGACCTGAATCCCTCCCTCTAATCCCGCTTACATTCTCGGCAACAAACCAGACTGGGTTGTATTTATCAAGAACTTTAATGCCCGTCTGGTACAGCTTTCCGAACTTCTTGTCGTGAACACCAAGTCTTTCTCCAGCTTGACTGAAACTGTTACAAGGAAATCCAAAGGCAAGAGCATTGATTTTACGTTCAGGGGTCAGTCCAGTATTTACAAAATCCCAAGCATCCATGTGTATGCCGTTTTCTTCGCCCAAATTGGCCTTGAACGTGTCAATTGCATACGAGGAAAGGTCTACACCCCAGGAATGCGAAATGCTGAACTCCTCATTGCTATGGGACACGACCGGCTCCACAAGGGTTGAGGCGATGGCCATACCTCCTGGCCCACAAAACAATTCTCCAAGATTGAAATGCATTTGATGTCAACCCCTAAATCCGTTTTCCTGACACCTCCGATAGAGACCGAAAAGCGCCTTGCATGCAAAGTCCGGAGGAAGTCCGCCTCGGGCCGCAGTTGTCAAGGCGGACTGCTCTTTCGGCAACAGACCGACTTTACGATTTTCATATGCAAACTGACGCACCTCCGACCAGAACGTCGAACCTTTCTCGACAACAAAACGCTGTAGTTCAACGCCGTTCAGCAATCGACCGACTTCCTGCGCCTGTTTGTCTGTCCGAGTCTTTGCAGCGTTCGTAATCAGAAGACGTTTTACATCGCCGAGAGCGGAAAGATCCAGCAACACATGGTTTGGCATAGCCTCCCAGAAATTCTTTTGCTTACATCTTTGGGTGAAGTTAGTGACGCCATTTCGGTCATTTACTATTTCATCATAGACTCGTTTCGTCAGCTTGACAAATATCTTTTTAAGGAGCGGCGGCAAATCTTGATTGCGCCATATTATGTCGAAGTTAAGCGAGAATTCCGGAAATTGTACCGCAAGAAGGCTCTTCAGCATCGCAATGGAATATGTCACTATGTTCGCCCTAAACGAACCTTTGTACCAAGGCTGCTCACTAACAATCGCCCCGACTTGATTGTACATTATGGCGAGAGCCACTGTATCCTTGAAATACTGCGGATTGTTGAGTTTTGAGCGTTCAGACTCTCCCTTATCCCACAGGGTAGAAATCTCCTGCGCGAACGCCTGAAAGTTAGATTGAGCACCCTTGCTGACCAAATACGGCTTGCCGTCCCAACTATAGCGGAATTTAGCCAAATCCGTTTTCGTAATCTTCTGCCTTGTCGGATATTCCTTTTTGAACGCCTCGCGCTTGGCTTTAGTCATCTTCATCTGCCTTTGGATGTATTGCCCTCGTGCGCGCTCGTAGAACCAATAGGAACGTATCTGCCCGGGCGATGTCGCGGGAGCCGGCGTCATCTCTGAAATCTTCTCAATTGCAACATGGAATGGGTGAGTGGAGAAGAAGTCCGCGTCCGACACCTTGTTCTGCTGGTTTGAGGCTCTCGAAATCGTAGCCAACAGATTCTGCTTAGAATCTGCGTCCATCTCTTCCCTCGTCACAGTCAACTTCATCAGGACATTAATCTTAGAAAGGTCGGCCTTGTCCGAGAACCTTGCATTAGAAAGGCTGGCCGTGGTCTGTCCGCCATTTATTATCTGAAACTCTTCCGCATAAGAAAGATTGCCGGAAGCATCAAACCTTACGTTAGATGCCGTGACGGATATCCCATTGTTGAAAGCAAAGAACTGTTCGGGTGCTCTCAGGATTGTTTCGCGTATTTTCTTGTTGACGGCTCCTTTTGTGGACAGAAACGAACGGACATTTCCTTCAAGGAGCCTTGCCCCATGTTCATCATAAATATCCGCGAGAACGACACCCGGAATTACGCCCATGTAACTCTCATAGTGGAATTGATTTGTGCCGCTTGATTCACCTGCCGAGACGCAACGAACCACATGGGGCTTGAACTCCTCGAAGTCAATCTGAAGAGTGCCGCGTCCCTCTCCGGCAATTGTCAAGCCATAAATTGAGACTATATCATAGGCAAAAAGTTCTACAGGCTTCCCGTCAATGTCGGGGAATTTTGCCTTGCGAACATTATCCGTTACGACACCATCGGTCAGAAGATAAATCCGAAACTTTCTGATTGATGATTCCGTATTGCCCATGTGGCTGTCCATGAGCTCAATACAGTCGACATAATCTGTCGCATCTGAAGCGTTCTCCTTGAGTTGCTTCCTGTCCACGATAAAGTTTATGGCGGCCTCTACGACAGGACGCACATCTGGCAAACCCATTCGCTCCGGAACTTCGTCACCACCATATTTCGTAACAAACAGGCTCAAGAACCCATCGACGGTGGAAAACGAATACCCGTTAATGTGACAATGCCTCTTCCCAGAAAGTCCATTATCAAAGAAAGCTGGGTTGTAGTCATCGATCAATTCTGACTGTTCCAACTCAAAAGTCGCCCTCTCGGCGAAGGCCTCTTCGCCGGTCTTTCCGTTCAATGCAAGTTCGTTCTGGATATCAATCAGCAGTTCGTCGCGATATTCCAGAGCGTCCTGCTCCATCTGTTTCTTCTTGTCGATGGTCATTGTCCATCCTCCTTAAATGCTTCGATTGCAGGAAGGCTTATGGAATATTGGCATGCTGTTATGGCGGGATTGACACCATCCCTGCGAAGGCATGGGAACTGCGAATCGACTCTGTAAAAATCACGACTGTATGTCTTAAACTTCTTCTTTTGATATTCTGTCTCAGTGTCAACATACTTGGACAACAACAACTTGTTTTCGAGCAAAGTTCGTTCCGCTACATTTGTCGCGGCATTTCTCGCCTTGTCAACAACATCTTTCAGAGAATAGGCATCTTCTTTGTTTTCGGGCGCTTGGTCTATCCTGTAGACAATAAGACGGCCGTCCATCGTAGCATCGAGCTGTTCTATCGACGAGATGCTCACTGTCGTTGAACTGACTTTGCAACTTTTGATTTCCGCCCAGTGGTCGAAGAATTCAAAATCCTTGTCTAACTTGAAAGGCCCAACCCAAGCGTCTATAGCCGCCCCGAATCCCTTTTTCTCAGCAAAATAAACAAGTGCCATAAGTTCAGCCGCAAGGCCTCGCTGCTCTTGCAATGACATGACACCTGGACGCGTTCCCTTGAGGAGCGCTAGCCAAGCGGAGAATCGCAACAGGAGACTCATCAACGCTAGATCTCTAGTTTCCTTCCTTGTGGACTCAAACAGATCGTAGCAGAGAGTATTGAATACATCCCTGCGTCCTGGCGAAAGCAGAGAAAATGAAAGACAGGCCTTACTGTTATTCATAAACGAGCGCACATGTATCTGAGCTGTCGACGGTATGTCGGAAACACTAAAAGTCTTTCCAATGTCTTCTATCAACAATGTCGGTCGGCTAAGGTTGTCTAGACCGAAATACACAGAGAGAGGCAAATCAGGGTCCACGATGAAGTACTTTTGCGGCGATTTCTCCACCGAGGTTATGCGAGCCATGAATGTCTTGAAGTCCATGTTCAGTCCTCCGTTTCTGAATTGAAATATTCCTGTAGTGACACCTCTTCGTAGGCATGGCGCGTAAAATAAAACTCCTCTTCCTGCTGGTCATCTTTCGATCCGGGGAATCCAAAGCTGAGAGCAAAGAACTCCTTTGCCGCCGGCTCGCCAACCGATTCTTCGCACAATGAGGACATCGTGACGTATTGCAGTACAAGAAGAGGTCGCTTGCCAAGAATCTTCGCTTCATGAAGATAGAGACTGTCTGGCGGTTCCCGTCGTTCATTCCCACGAATCGAATGAAATCTGGCTACCGCCTTTTGCCGTTCATCCAATGTCAAGATGTAGCCCATAACACCGCCTGATGTCACCTTCAGCTTCGTGCCACTGACCACTATTTCTCTGCCGGCGCTAGTCACAGCGAGTTTCCGAGCAGATTTCTTGACCGGGAAAGGCAACTTCCCGCAAGCATCGAAAGCGTTTCCCCCATCGTCATATGCCACCGCTACATCCCAGTCTGTACGCATCTTCGATATGTAGTCCTCGATCTGCGGAATCATAAACCCATAACTCATCATTCCGGCTTTGAATCGCGAAAGCATCCTGGATATTGAATCGGTCTTTACGCCTCTGAGAAATCTCATTTTCGGCCTATCTCCACCGCTTTCAAGAAGTGATACATTCTCTAGTATAAAGTTCACAACCGCTTCATTGTTGTCCGCTATGATGGAAGCATCGTTCCTCATTCGTGGAGTTTCGATGGCATGCCCCGACAGGATGACAGGGAAGTTCACCCTTGTGGCAGATCGCATCTTGTTACGAGCGGTAGGTAGCATGGCTCCTGGAGACTTACGTATACGGAATGCAAATTCCTTGGGAGTTCCCTTTTGCTCCACAATTTGGTGGAACATGCCTGAAATATCATCGGAGATATCGCTGGCGTAGCCAAAATCATCAAGTGCATGCTCCGGCATCCATACTCTAACAAGCGGCTGATAAGAATCTCTGTAGCCACACCATCGACCCATCTGAAGGAGCGTGTCACTCATCATAGTGTTTCGTCTGAAGTAACTGACGACAAGTCCTTCAAGAGTAAGACCTCTAGACAGGGCATTCCCGCCTATTACAATGACTCTCTTGTCCGAATTCTCGTATTCAAGCGAGGTTGCACTCCTTCCGCTGTTCACCACCACGGTTTCAACCGCCCTGACTGCATTATGCAGATATTGAGACAGGAATTCACACCAAGACATTGAATTACAATGCGCGGCAAGACCAAAACCATCCCAGATTTTATGTAAAAACCGCAATTCTTCAATCCTTTCCGCTTTGTCTGGAGAGCAACAGTAATTGGAAATTCGAATTGTCAGCCGCTTGACATATGCTTCAACAATATCAACCAGCCTATTCTGAATTGGAATGAATCGGCTTATGTGAATCATCATGGATCTATGACCAACGGTATCGCCGGTTTCGCCCATTACATCCATTACTCCGTTGACAAGGAGGAAATACCCTATGGCAGTACGTAGAGACAACGGCATGCTGCCAGATGGATAGTCCTCCTTCTTGTGTGACGCCGGTAGCCAGAACTCAATATCATCAATCAATTTCAGATACGGAGAACCCAGCGCAAAAAGCCTTTCTGCTCCAAAGTAATTGGATGGTGTCGTGAGGCGATACACAAAACTTTGAGGGAACAGGTCATCCGCAACAACTTTGTTTTCCGTGTCCGGATCAATGAACACATTTGCGAACGGCGTGGCTGTTATGCCGACATAGGACGATCTTGTAAACGATTTGAGTATTCTTCTTATTAATTCGTTTGTCCTAGTCGGGTCAGCTTCTTCGGAGAGCTCCCTAGTGTTGATAGAAGCATTGTCTGCTTCGTCGTCAATAAATAGAAGAGACCAAGGAAGGAGTACGTCACCAGTTTCGGAATTTGCAGCTACTCCTTTCTGCAACCATTTGTACAGATATTGGAGAACTTTCACATTCTTCTTCACGACGCAAAGAACTGGCACGTCATCCCTAAACACATGGACAGGGTTTTTACCTTGCTCCTTCTTAAAATCATAGTTTGTTCCGGTCAGTGTAACGACTGGTTTGGCCGCTATAAGGTTGATGAATTCCTTTTCCAGCCGCCCCTGCGTTTGCCGTCTAAGCTTTTCTATGATTCCGGCGGTGACTATTATGACCCGATATCCGGCATCGGCGGCCTTATTGCAAAGAGCGATGAAATTTGCAGTCTTCCCGGACTGGATGTCGCCCATAATGAGACCACGGACATTGAACGCTTTGCTCTTGGGGTTGCCGAGATAATTCATTATCGCGTCTGAGCTTCTGTCCAACTCGCGAATCACATTCGGGCTCCAGTCTTTCTGACAAAGCCTTGCCTTGTACGCATTAAACCAGCTGTTGTGTTCGTCTTTGATGCGTGTAAACCAATCTGGCGACTGATGCTTGTATGCGGACTCGTCAACTATGGCCTCGTCCATCGGCTTAAAAACGCCGACACTATAAATCAATTTCCTTAGTATAAAGCTCTGTTCTTCGGCAGAAATTTCATCGTGGGCAAAATATGAGACGAGCTTTGACAGCTCCCCACGCATTTCGTCCTCTGGAACAGATGCGTTTGCATCGGAAGCATGAGCATACGTCACCAACATCATGTCCAAGATCATCTTGCCCTTGTCAGACAGTCGCATTCAGCACCTCCTCTTCTCGCATAGCCAACTTATCTGCACACATGGCGAACGGATCGCTTATAAGAAATGTTCGGAATGCGTTTTTCCTTGCCATTCCTTTCGGTATCGTCGAGATTAGACCTTTAAGCATGTCCACAAGTTCATCTTCAGAGAAAGGCATCTCATTGTCGAGTTTCCGTTCGTTGCTACGGCTATAGTAGATCGTGTCAATAGGCAATGTGCGTTCAAGCATCACAAGTAGTTTCTCGGCTACCGCTCCGGATTCCAACGCCGCGCGAACAACGGGATGATTCCTATTTATCTGAACGGAAGTCACGACTCCATCTGCGACTCGCGTGTTCCAAGGGTGAATATCCGGTCTGTCCGATCTTGGCTTTCGTCCAAACACCTGAACTCGGATAGCATTTACACTTTGCCGAACAACTGAATCGACATACGCCTTCAAGTGCGCCACAATCTTCTTAGGCGGAATAGCAACCGATTTCTTGACATCGAGCGACCATTCAAGGTCAAGCGAATTCGGGATGTCCACTTTCACGCGGGCGAGCTTGAAGAACTCGCCCTGTGCACGAAGCCCGTGCCAATTCCCGTATGTTATCAACCGCTTGTTCCTGTATATGTAAAACCCCTGCGTTCGCCGAAGTAGCTTGTCAGCTCCGAGCAGACGGCGCATTTCATCGGTTAGTTCTTTTTCATGAGGCAGGACAAATGCCTGTAATGTGATTTTGCTCTTGCCAGAACCAAGTGATTGTGTCGCCTTGCATTGATGACCGTGCTTCTCGCCTTGAACATGCTGCAGGAATGGATCCTTGGGCGTCAACATGCGGCCATTGACGCGAATATTTAACTTCCTTATTCCGTCTTCGCCATAAAGATATCTATGGAACACAAGGGACATATGTTCCATTGCCTTGTGCATCTCGTCGTCAAATGTCGTCTCGTCATATGAACCACCGAAATCGATATTTTGCCATACGACCAGGGTTCCACTCGCTCTGGAAGAGAGCGTGCCGACTAGAGGTAGCTTCTCAATCTCATTTTCGGCCAGCTTTATTAGAGGCCACACTTCGTCCTTATGACTGCGAATGTAATCCAAATCCCATCGTTGAGCCGCCATCTTACCATTCTTCTTGGACACAACGGTCACCTTCGTACATTGTGACATTGATGCGGTTTTCAGTCCTAACCCATATCTGCCAAGATCATTCTCGGAACGAGTGCTGGAAGGATCAGAAGAACCATACTGCATCGCATTCGTCAATTCATCTTCTGACATGCCAAATCCATCGTCGATGATTGCGATGTACGACTCGGTCGAATCAATGAAGTCGATGTCAATGTTTCTTGCCTCGGCGGCAATAGAATTGTCTATAAGATCTGCGATTGCGGACTCAAGGGAATACCCAATGTGTCGCGTCGCTGAAATAAGCGTGTGCGCTCTAGGCGGCAATGAAACGGTTTTCATTTTCATTGTCTCCCTTCCGTTCGAATATAATACGCAATATGGCCTATGTCACATATAAGAGAACTGCAAACCTGCTCAAAATCAGTCGCGTCCAGAATCTTTTGAGAGATTGGTAATATACCGGTCGCTTCGCGTATGTCTGCGCGATTCACATTGTAACCACTGCAATTCAATGAAATTTTATAGCTCAAGGTCATGGGAAACATCCTTTCTGCCGCGTAGATTTATACCGTGTCAAATATTATATCATTTTCTGCCCCTAAATGCTATATGTTGCGGATTTCCGAAAAGCGTACCTTGTCGCGAGACGTCCGGGACGGGGCGTCCGGGGGGGGTGGAGAGCGAAAGCGGCAAAGGAGAGGGGGGCGATCGCGAAAGCGGAAGAACGGCTATTTTCATTCGGCCCCAGTCTGCAATTCGCACCGCTACACGGCCAATTACCGTGCGGGCGGCAGGGGACAAGGCAGGAGGAACAGGACAACTGGGACAGGCGGGATGCGGCCCCCAATCCTGCCCATCCTGTAAATCCTGTCCAAAACCCCTTCTCCACGTTCTCCCGATCTCCACGGACAATTAGCGAGCGGCCCCCTCGTCTACATTATCTACATTCTCTACACGGTTAAATTTATCTCACGCAGAGAGGCCTCCAAATCCTGTCAATCCTGTCTAAAAACTTCCCCTCCTTCTCCACGTTCTCCTGATCTCCACGGCCAATATCGATAGGTCCCCATCCCCATTCTGCATTCTCTACATTTTCTACACGGTTCCACCCCCCCCTCTACAATTCTACACCTCTACACGGCCAATTACCGTGCGGGCGGCAGGGGACTGCCGCCCCTACCGTAGGAGGCGACCCACGGCCACACATTCTACATTATCTACATTCTCTACACGGTTAAATTTATCTCACGCAGAGAGGCCTCCCAATCCTGCCAATCCTGTCTAAAACCCCTTCTCCACGTTCTCCCGATCTCCACGGCTGATATCGATAGGCCCCCATCCCTCCGAGTTCTCCGCGTCTCCTCCGCGTGAGATGAATTTAGCCGTGTAGAGCTGTAGAATTGTAGATTAGGGGAGGGGACAGAGGGTCTAACGAGTTTCAACTTTTAGACAGGATTTACAGGATGGGCAGGATTGGGGGACCTCTCGGCAAAAGTTTGGGCGGGGCGCGCGAAGCCTTGGGCGGAACGTTAGTGCAGCCTTTTGCCGCCCCTCGGAGTCTACTCCATCGGCGAGACGGCTACCCCGTTCCGGCGCAACGCCATCACCGTTCCGGCGCAACGGCATCGCGGTTCCGGCGCAACGGCATCACCGTTTCAAGGCATCTGAACACCCGTTTCGGGCGTGCCGGACAGGTGAAACGGGGCGGACAAACCGGGGGCCCCGATTTTCAGTCGCTATCTTCCTATTTCGCGACGGATTCCGATTGAAAACGCAAACTAACGAACAATTTCCCGTCTGCAGGCGATCCGTTCTCGTGCCCAGGGGAATTTTTTCTCATCGGCACGAGAATCTTTTCTCATGGGCATGAGAATTCCGTCTGTTCGTGGCGTCACGCAGCCGTCCGACGGGTCGGGCAGAGGGACGTCGTCCGCCCTCGCCCCTCCATCATCCTTCCAATTTCCCAGGACACCCTTTCCCCCTCTCCTTATGTATAGAGCAAATCCCGGAGGCCTCGCGAAGGTAGGGGGGCGACCTTCGCGAAGGTGGGGGGGCGCACTTCGCGAAGGTAGGGGGTCGACCTTCGCGGAAATGGGGGGTCGACCTTCGCGAAGGAGCGCGATTGGTCATGATAATGAGCACCGGATTTTCAAGGCGCCCGTTTTCCTTCTCCTTATAATAAGGCCGCTCGAACGTTCCTCCCGGGCTTCGCCGGTCGCGCGCCCGGACAAGGGACATTCCGGGATGGCGGCTGTCGTCTGTCGCCGCCGGGGAAACCGACCCACCCTGTCCGAAACACGGTCGCCGACCCGGCCCGACATCGGGTATCGGCAAGAGAAGGAGAAGAGACCGCGGTCTCCGGTACATGGCCTGCCCACGGGACGCGTCCGGCCCCCTTCGACGCACCCTTTCCCGGAGCGGAAGGCGGCCTCCGGACAGGGGATTTCCGGGAAAAGGAACCGCCTTCCGCGGAAGCCCTATTCCCCGCCGCGCGGCGAATATGATATAATATAGCTACTTTATATGGAGAATACAGATTCAAATTCCGCCAGGACGCTTCTGGTGGACTTCCATGTCCACTCGACGGCGAGCGACGGCACGGAAAC
>ERZ808240.4661-NODE-4661-length-11898-cov-11.887106_pt1 | contig 11898 bp, 7 predicted proteins | sample MGYA00521084_ERZ808240 | MGnify/ENA primary metagenome ERZ808240 (study PRJEB31516, sample SAMN03275571) | gut metagenome | biome: mammalia-associated habitat; material: feces | host: Papio cynocephalus | place: Kenya | collected 2012-08-06 ... | reverse complement strand
AGGCACTTGTGGACAGAAAATCACATAAACTATCATAAGCAACTGTCCACGGAGGTGCTCTTTGAAGACCTTTCAACAGCCATTAACCGCGGAAGAAGAAGCTTATTATATCCGTATGCTCAGGGAAGGTACCGTGGAAGAAGCCAGACAGGCGAAAGAGATTCTGGTGGAGAGGAACCTGCGTCTGGTGGCGCATATTGCGAAAAAATACCAAAATGTAGAGGAAGATATGGAGGATCTGATCTCCATCGGGTGTATCGGTCTGATCAAAGCGGTGAATTCTTTTGATTCCGGCAAAGGGAGACTGGCTACCTATGCCTGCCGCTGTATCGACAACGAACTTCTGATGATGCTGCGCAGCCGCAAAAAACTGTCCAGAGAAGTTTCTTTGTATGAACCCATCGGGCAGGATAAGGAAGGCAATGCCATTCATCTGCTGGATGTGATCGAAGAGAAGCAGAGAGATGTGGTAGAAGACCTGGAACTGGGGAGGAACAGAAAGCGTCTGCTGGTGGCGTTAGACCACTGTCTGACCGAGCGGGAGTACTGGATTCTGGTGATGCGTTACGGAATTTTAGGATACAAAGAGCATACACAGCAGGAAGTGGGAGATACTTTGGGAATCTCGAGAAGCTATGTCTCCCGCATGGAAAAAAGGGCACTGCAGAAGCTGGCAGCAGAGCTGAAGGAAGAATAACGCAGGCTTGTCAAGAGTACGGCGCTGTGATATATTGGTAATAGTGTTAATACACAGGATAAAGGGGGGACAGGGATGCACTTTGTGAGAACGGAAGACCTGAAGACAGGAATGCGTCTGGCGCGGCCTGTTTATAATAAAAAAAGTATTCTTTTGTTTGACCGGAATTCCCTTTTGTCAGTACAGGCAATAGAAAGTATCCGCAATTTCGGATTGATCGGCGTCTACGTGCTGGAACCGGCAGAACCGCTTCCTCCCATGACACAGGAGGACCTGGAGTTTGAACGGTTCCAGATCAAGGCAGTCGGCGCCATCGAAGAGGAACAGGAGCGTATCCTGAAGATCAGAAAGCAGAGTCGTACCCAGGCAATTGCAGACATGGTCATCCGTAATTACGGACATTTGGATGAGAAGATCAATTTCTATCAGAATCTGAGGAGCCTGGAGGACTATGTCTCCAGACATTCCCTGAATGTGGCAATACTCTGTGCCATGATCACCCATGTAATGAATCTAAGACGAGAAGAACAGTACCATACGGTATGTGCTGCAATTCTCCACGATATGGGAAAACTGAGAAAAAAAGATGCTGTGTATTACGGAGCACCCTACTCCGGGGAAGACATGCTTAAGAATTGCGAGACCCAGGAAGAAGCTTATGGGATGATCGAGGAAGCCTTTGCAACCGATGGAACGAATATCCGCAGAATCTGCCGGCAGGCAGCGAGAAAACAGCTGGAGCTGTTCCCGGCAGACGGAGAGAAGAGCCGGTACAAAATGTTGGCAGGAGCGAATGTCCTGCTGGTGGCGAACCGTTACGATGAGATCACTGCCATGACGCTGCAGGGCACGGCACAGTCGGAAGTGAAAGCCATCCAGGAATTTACAGAGCATCCCGAGGTCTATGATCCGGAGACGGTGCGGGCGCTGATCTGTTCCATCAACATTCTGCAGCCCGGTGCCAGCGTGGAACTCAGTACCGGCGAGAAAGCACTGGTATTAAATGAAAATGAAGAAAATGTACTGCGTCCCACACTGGTAAGTTTCCGGGATAACAGTATTTTGAATCTGGCACTTCCGGAGAACGAAGATATTCACATCGTGGATGTCATGAAGACCATGGATAACAGATACATATTCAAGAAATAGCGAGGAGCAATTATGCCGACGATCGAAGAAATACTCAGAGCCGCCAAGGAGGCGGGAGCAAGTGATGTGCATCTTACGGTAGGTATTCCGCCGAAGATGCGTGTAAACGGTAACCTGATTACCATGGATTACCCGAAGATGCTTCCTGCGGATACTCTGGAGGTATTAGTCAATATTATGACGGAAGTACAGAGAGAACGTTTCGAGGAACGGGGAGAATACGATATGTCCTTCTCCATTCCCAACTGCGGACGTTACCGTGTCAATGCCTATAAACAGAGAGGTTCTGTGGCACTGGCATTCCGTCTGGTGGGTACCGTGGTGCCCTCTCCGGAAGAACTGGGTGTACCGGAATCCGTAGTGGATCTCTATCAGAGAAAAAGAGGACTGGTACTGGTCACCGGACCTACCGGAAGCGGTAAATCCACCACTCTGGCCGCTATTATTGACAAGATCAATAACAATAGAGATGCCCATGTCATCACCCTGGAAGACCCTATCGAATATCTGCACCAGCATAAGATGTCTATGGTCAACCAAAGAGAGATCGGCATTGACTCCAATAATTATGCCAATGCCCTAAGAGCAGCCCTTCGTGAAGACCCCGATGTTATTCTCGTAGGAGAGATGCGTGACTTCGAGACCATCAGCGTGGCAATCACGGCAGCGGAGACCGGACATCTGGTATTGTCCACATTGCATACCATCGGCGCTGCAAGCACCGTAGACCGTGTCATCGATGTCTTCCCGCCTCATCAGCAGCAACAGATCAGAGTGCAGCTGTCCAATACACTGGAAGCCGTAGTCTCCCAGCAGCTGATCCCTACCGCGGACGGCAAACACCGTGTGGCAGCGTTTGAGGTCATGCATGCCAACCATGCGGTTCGTAACCTGATCCGTGAGGGCAAATCCCATCAGCTGGCAAGCGTCATGCAGACGAACCGGAAGCTTGGAATGATCACCATGGATGAGGCAATCGTTCAGTTGTATTTTGAAGGTAAGATCGACAGAGAGCATGCAATCCAGTTCGCACAGGATCCGGACAGCATGGAGAATAAGATCTGATTAAGAGTTAATAAAAGCCACAGGCAGCTTACGGTATTGTGGGCTGCCGGGGCATATTTGTATCATTTTTAAATTCTTTTTTCTAAGTTATATCAAAGTATTATTCAGGTATTTTCAAGTAACTGTCCTTCGGGACATTCCGCAGAGCTTCTGCAATTGTTTTCCATTTTCGTCATTTTTTATTATTTCAAAAAAATAAAGGAGGTAGTTTATGTTTTCTACAATTTATTCCGGTGCGGTCTGCGGACTGCAGGCGTATCTGATCCGCGTGGAGGTGGATCTGGCGGGAGGACTGCCCTCGTTTCAGATGGTGGGATTTCTGGGGAGCGAGGTGAGGGAATCCAGAGAGCGCGTGTGCGTCGCTATGAAAAATTCCGGTTTCCTGATTCCACCCAGCCATATTACCGTGAATCTGGCACCGGCAGACAGACGAAAGGATGGCACGGCGTTTGACCTGCCCATAGCTATCGGATTGTTACAGAACATGGAGCTTCTGAAGGAAGAGGCGGTGAAGGATATTCTGTTCCTGGGGGAGCTTGGGTTAAACGGTGAGATCAAAAGGGTAAAAGGTGTGCTGCCCATTGTACGGGAGGCGGTACGTCAGGGAATCCGCAGGGTCGTCGTTCCGAAAGAAAACGCCCTGGAAGCAGCGGTGATTCCGCAGGTGACGGTATGGGGCGCAGGAAATCTGACGGAATTGCTTACGGCGTTGCTGCATCCGGAGGAAGAACGTGAAGAAATCTGCAGACCGAGAATCCGGGCGGAGGATCTGCTGCAACAGGGAGGGCAGGATAAAAGAGGAGATTTCAGAGAGGTGGCGGGACAGGAGAGTGCCAGGAGAGGTGCGCTGATTGCAGCAGCGGGTTTTCATAATCTGTTGATGATGGGACCGCCCGGTGTGGGCAAATCCATGATTGCCGGCAGGATTCCCGGAATCTTACCGCCCCTGACGCTGGAGGAAAGCTTAGAAGTGACCAGCATCTACAGCGTGGCGGGACTTCTGCCGCCGGAGCAGGCACTGATTACGGCACGCCCTTTTTATGCGCCCCACCACAATGTCACGCTGGCAGCCCTGATCGGTGGAGGTATGGCAGCGCCCCGTCCCGGCATGGTGTCCCTGGCACACCGTGGTGTCTTATTTTTAGATGAACTGCCACAGTTCCAGAAGGTGGTGCTCGACAGCATGCGTCAGCCCCTGGAAGAACGAAGGGTACAGATCGCAAGGAGTGCGGGGCTGATCACCTACCCTTCCGATTTCATGCTGGTGGCAGCAATGAACCCCTGTCCCTGCGGCTACTTCCCGGACCGAAACAAATGCCGCTGCACACAGCCACAGATTGAGAAATACCTGGGAAAAGTGTCGGGACCGCTGTTGGACCGCATTGATCTGTGCGTGGAGCTGCAGCCGGTGGATATTCTGCATCTGCAGAAAAACGGAGCCAAAGAGAGCAGCGAAGAGATGCGGGAGAAAATAGGTGCTGCCCGGAAAATGCAGGAAAAAAGATACGCAGGCACCGGCTACCGGTTCAACGGAGATGTCTCTTCCGCAGATGCGGAAAAATACTGCGTCCTCGGAACGGAAGAAAAAAAGGTGATGGAACAGCTGTATCATGCGCTTGCCCTGAGTGCCAGGGCGTATCACAGGATCTTAAAAACAGCGCGCACCATCGCTGATCTGGAGGGGCTGGAGGAGATTACGAAGGAACACCTGCTGGAGGCCGCCTGCTACAGACCTTCGGAGGAATACTGGAACTAAGGGGTTAAGGAAAGGAAACAGGACAGTATGAATATGACGGAAACAGAGAGAATGTATGCGTATTTCCTATGCAGTATCCCTATGATCGGCGGCATCCGGGCGGGAAAGCTGTTAGAGCGGTTCGGATCACCGGAGGGGATCTACGAAGCCGGCGCTGTCGGCTGGAAGGAATGTGTGAGCGAATCCATTGCGGAGTATATGGACCGGCAGAAAAAAGAGGATACCTGGAGGCGGGATTACGCACAGCTTGCAGAGAAACAGATCCATCTGGTGTTTTCCCGGGAGGAGGGATTCCCCAAAAAGTTATTGAACATACCGGATCCGCCGTATGGAATTTTTTATAAAGGAAAGCTCCCGGAGGATACGATCCCTTCGGTGGCAATCATCGGTGCCAGGGAGTGTTCGGAGTATGGCAGATATGTGGCGGAGGAACTGGGGAGGTATCTCGGCATCCGCAGGATCCAGGTCATCAGCGGCATGGCGAGAGGGATCGATGGCATCAGCCAGCAGGCAGCGCTGTTGGCGGGTGGCACCTCCTACGGTGTGCTGGGATGCGGCGTGGACATCTGCTACCCCAGTCAGAACAGAAGACTGTATGAAGAGCTGAGCAGGGAGGGAGGACTGCTCTCCACCTATGCACCGGGAGTACGTGCCATGCCGGCATATTTTCCACCCCGTAACCGTATCGTCAGCGGACTGTCGGATGCCCTGGTCGTCATCGAAGCCAGGCAGAAGAGCGGAACACTGATCACCGTGGATATGGCATTGGAGCAGGGCAGAGATGTCTATGTGGTGCCGGGCAGGATCACGGACCGGCTCAGTGACGGCTGCAACCGGCTGTTAAACCAGGGTGCGGGAGTGGTGCTTTCTCCGGAACGGTTTCTGGAGGAATTTTTACAAAGCTGGGAAGAGCGACAGGAGCTTTTGGTGGAGAACAGCCTTTATAAGAAAAAGCGAAAGCGTAGGAAAAATAAAAATCCGCAATTGGAGGGGACGTTAAAAAAGGTGTATGCAAGACTGACTCCCGTGCCGAAGACTGCGGAGACAATTCTCGCAGAACTGTGGGAAAAGGGGGAATATCTCGACATCGCCGCACTGCACCGGATCCTGATGGAACTGGAACTTTCCGGGTATGTGAGACAAAGCAGCCCGGGGCATTTTGGCACTTTAAGTGAATTGACAAGGCTTTGAAAAAGGGGGTATAGTAATAGTTATATGATAAGAATGACGAGAAAGGTCAGGTGCCCTTATGAACGATAAAGATACTTACAGAATGCATACGAAAGTGATACAGATCGGCGACAGGAAGATTGGCGGCGGGAATCCAATCGCCATCCAATCCATGACCAATACGAAGACAGAGGATGTGAAGGCTACGGTGGAGCAGATCTTACGTCTGGAGAAGGCAGGCTGTGAGATCATCCGCTGCACGGTGCCCACATTGGAGGCGGCAGCAGCCATCCGCGAGATCAAGAAGCAGATCCATATTCCCCTGGTGGCGGATATTCATTTTGACTATCGTATGGCGCTGGCAGCCATCGAGAACGGCGCGGACAAGATCCGCATCAACCCCGGCAACATCGGAAGCATGGAGCGGGTGAAGGCTGTGGTGAATGCGGCGAAGGAGCGGAATATTCCCATCCGTGTCGGTGTCAACAGCGGCTCCCTGGAGAAGCCTTTGGTAGAGAAATACGGTGGTGTGACCGCAGAGGGTATTGTGGAGAGCGCACTGGATAAGGTGCATATGATCGAAGATTTAGGATACGACAATCTGGTCATCAGTATTAAATCTTCCGATGTATTAATGTGCGTGAAGGCTCACGAACTGCTGGCAGGGAAGACGGTATACCCTCTGCATGTGGGCATTACCGAGTCCGGAACGGTGAACAGCGGCAATATTAAATCTGCTATCGGTCTGTCCCTGATCTTAAGCCAGGGCATCGGTGACACGATCCGTGTATCCCTGACCGGAGACCCGGTGGAGGAGATCAAGTCGGCGAAGCTGATCCTGCGTACCCTGGGACTGAGAAAGGGCGGCATCGAAGTCGTATCCTGCCCTACCTGTGGAAGAACCCAGATCGACCTGATCGGACTGGCCACCAGAGTGGAAAATCTGGTGGAGGATTATCCGCTGGATATCAAGGTAGCCGTAATGGGCTGCGTGGTGAACGGACCCGGAGAAGCAAAGGAAGCAGACCTGGGAGTAGCGGGCGGCATCGGAGAAGGACTGTTGATCAAACACGGAGAGATCGTGAAGAAGCTTCCGGAGGATCAGCTGCTCCCTGCCTTAAAAGAGGAATTGGATCATTGGAGTTAAATAGATGAGCAAACCGTTTTTTGAAGTATTTCCGAATTTACAGTTGAATACGGACATTCATGACCTGATGGGGCAGACAGAAGTAGAGAGAGTCTCAGCGACAAAGCGCAGAGACTTTCTTCGGGTGTATTTAAAAAGTACCCGTCTGATCCAGAAGGCAGATATCTGGATCGCGGAACAGGAGATCAAAAAGCAGCTGTTCCCGGATGCAAACCTGACGGTAAAAATATACGAAAAATTTGAACTTTCTTCCCAGTACAATCCGGAAAAACTGATGGATATCTATAAGGAAAGCGTGCTGGAGGAATTTCGAGAATACAGCCATATCCAGTACAATGCCCTGAAGACGGCGAAGATTGAATACCCTTCGGAAAACGAAATGTTAGTAACCATGGAGGATACGGTACTGAACCGCAGCATGGAAGGGGAGATCTTAGAGATCCTTCAGAAAATCCTGGTGGAACGCTGTGGATTTTCCGTGAAGATCCATGCTGCCTATGTGGAAAAAGAGACCGGAAGATTCAAAGAGGAAGAGGAAGCCAAGATCCGCCTGAAAGTAGATGCCATCTACAGCCGTACCAGAGGCAGGAAGGAAGAGGGTGCGGACAGCACGGCACCTGCACAGACCGTAGAGCAGGAAAATTTCCAAAGTCAGGAGGCGAAAAAGTCAGACAATCCCGAGAAGGCAAAAAGCGAACCGGCAGGCGGCGTGACCAAGAGCTTCCAGGGCGGCAGCCGTGGCGAATTCAAGCGCGGAGAGTTCAAAAAAGGCGAGTTTCGTAGGGGGGGCAGCTTTGAAAAGGGTGCCCTGAAGAGATCGGACAATCCCGATGTGATCTACGGCAAAGATTTTGAAGATGAAGCCATGAAGATTGAAGAACTGATCGGCGAAATGGGTGAAGTGACCATCCGCGGAAAAGTACTGTCTGTGGATACCAGGGATATTAAGAATGAGAAGACTATCATTATCTTCAATATGTCTGATTTTACCGATACCATGACTATCAAGATGTTTGTCCGTACGGAACAGGTGAAGGAAGTGACCGGCGATATCAAGCCCGGAGCTTTTTTGAAAGTAAAGGGTATGTGCATGATGGATAAGTTCGATCACGAACTTGCCATCGGCTCCGTTGCGGGCATTAAGAAGATCCCTGATTTTACCAATACGAGAATGGACACTTCTGCCAGAAAACGTGTGGAGCTGCACTGCCATACCAAAATGAGTGATATGGATGGTGTCTCCGAGGCAAAAGACATCGTAAAACGTGCCTATAAATGGGGACATCGTGCCATTGCCATCACGGATCACGGCGTAGTACAGAGTTTCACTGATGCCAACCATGTCTGGGACGATCTGTGGAAGGCGGAAAAGGGCAAACGTAAAGAAGCCGGAGATGAGAATCCGGATAAGCAGGACTTTTTTAAGATCATATACGGGGTGGAAGCCTATCTGGTGGATGATCTGAAGGAGATCGTGACCAATGACAAGGGGCAGAGTTTGCATGAGGACTATGTAGTATTCGATATCGAGACCACGGGATTCTCCCCGGTGAACAACCGGATCATCGAGATCGGTGCGGTGAAGGTGTCGGGCGGCGAGATCGTGGATCGTTTCTCCACCTTTGTCAATCCGGATGTGCCCATTCCTTTTGAAATCGAGAAGCTGACCAGTATCCGGGATGAGGATGTCATGGATTCTCCCCAGATTGATGTGATCCTGCCGCAGTTTTTACAGTTCTGTGAAGGGTGTATCATGGTTGCACATAACGCCAGCTTCGATATGAGCTTCATCATGGAGAACTGCAGAAGACTGGGATATCCGCAGGAGTTTACTTATGTGGATACCGTTGGTATTTCTAGAGTTTTGTTAAAAAATCAGTCGAAGCATACCCTGGATGCGGTGGCGAAGACTTTGGGGATTTCTCTGGAGAATCACCACAGAGCTGTGGATGATGCGGAGTGTACGGCGCATATTTTCGTGAAATTTATCAAAATGCTGGAAGAGCAGGACATTCATAATCTGACGGAAGTCAATGCCCTGGGAGCCTCCAGCGTGGACGCTGTGAAGAAGATGCCCTCTTACCATGCCATTATTTTAGCAAAAAATGACCTGGGACGTATCAATCTCTACCGGCTGGTGTCCCAGTCCCATCTAACCTATTTTAACAAGCATCCCAGGATTCCCAAGAGCCTGGTGATGAAGTACAGAGAAGGACTGATCTTAGGAAGCGCCTGCGAAGCGGGAGAACTGTACCGGGCGCTGCTGGACGGGCAGTCGGATGCACAGATCGCAAGACTGGTGAAATTCTATGATTACTTAGAGATCCAACCCTGCGGTAACAATAAGTTCATGATCGCTTCGGAGCGTGTGCGGAACGTGAATTCCATCGAAGATATCCAGAACATCAACCGTAAGATCGTGGAGCTGGGAGAGCAGTTCCACAAGCCGATAGTAGCTACCTGCGATGTGCATTTCCTGGATCCCGAGGGTGAGATCTACCGCCGCATCATCATGGCGGGACGGGGATTCGACGATGCGGACGATCAGGCACCGCTGTATTTACATACCACGGAGGAGATGCTGGAAGAGTTCTCCTACCTGGGCAGTGACAAGGCGGAAGAGATCGTCATTACCAATACGAATATGATCGCGGATATGATCGAGACCATTGCCCCGGTGCGCCCGGACAAATGTCCCCCGGTGATTCCGGACAGTGATAAGACTCTGACGGAGATCTGTTATAACAGAGCCCATGAGATCTACGGTCCGGATCTGCCCCGGATCGTAGAGGCGAGACTGGAGAAGGAACTGAATTCCATTATTAAAAACGGATTTGCCGTAATGTATATCATTGCGCAGAAGCTGGTATGGAAGTCGGTGGAGGACGGTTATCTGGTAGGTTCCCGTGGATCCGTAGGAAGCTCCTTCGTGGCGACCATGGCGGGAATCACGGAGGTCAATCCCTTAAGCCCTCATTATTATTGCAGTAAGTGCCATTATGTGGATTTCGACAGTGATGAGGTCAAAGCTTATGCCGGTAAGGCGGGAATCGATATGCCGGACAAGGTCTGCCCGGTGTGCGGAGAGAAGCTTCACAAGGACGGATTCGATATTCCTTTTGAGACATTTCTGGGATTCAAGGGAGATAAGGAGCCGGATATCGACCTGAACTTCTCCGGTGAGTACCAGTCCAAGGCGCATAAATACACGGAGGTTATCTTCGGCGCGGGTCAGACTTTCCGTGCCGGAACCATTGCAACCCTGGCGGATAAGACTGCCTTCGGTTATGTGAAGAATTATTTTGAAGAGCGTGGTATTCATAAGCGGACCAGCGAGATCGACCGTATCGCCTCGGGATGTACCGGTGTACGACGCAGTACCGGTCAGCACCCGGGCGGAATTGTCGTATTGCCCCTGGGGCAGGATATCAACTCCTTTACCCCGGTGCAGCATCCTGCAAATGATATGACTACGGATACCATAACGACACACTTTGATTACCATTCCATCGACCACAACCTGTTGAAGCTGGATATTCTGGGACACGATGATCCTACCATGATCCGTATGCTGCAGGATCTGACGGGGAGAGATCCTCTGACGATCCCCCTGGATGGGCAGGATGTTATGAGTCTGTTCCAGAACACGGATGCGCTGGGCATCACCCCGGAGCAGATCGGTGGAACGAAGTTAGGAGCGTTAGGTATTCCGGAGTTCGGTACGGACTTCGCCATGCAGATGGTTATCGATGCCAAGCCAAAGGCATTTTCCGATCTGGTGCGTATCTCAGGTCTGTCCCACGGTACCAACGTATGGCTGGGCAATGCACAGGATCTGATCATGAGCGGCGTGGCGACCATTTCCACCGCCATCTGTACCCGTGACGATATCATGCTGTATCTGATCCAGATGGGCGTGGAGTCGGAGAAGTCCTTTAAGATCATGGAGGCAGTCCGTAAAGGCATGGTGGCGAAGGGCAGATGTGCCATGTGGGAAGAGTGGAAGGAAGATATGCTGGCGCACAATGTACCCCAGTGGTATATCGAATCCTGCCAGAAGATCGAGTACATGTTCCCGAAAGCCCATGCGGCGGCGTACGTTATGATGGCATGGCGTATTGCTTACTGTAAGATCCATTATCCCTTAGCTTACTACGGAGCGTTTTTCAGTATCCGTGCCAAGGCATTCTCCTATGAGATCATGTGTCAGGGGCAGAAGCACTTAGAGAGTATTATGGCGGATTATAAAAAGCGGCAGGATACGCTTTCTAATAAGGAAAAAGATGCCATGGGCGATATGCGTATCGTGCAGGAGATGTATGCGAGAGGCTTCGAGTTCGAGCCTGTTGACATCTTCCGGGCGCAGTCCAGATCCTTCCAGATTGTGGACGGAAAATTAATGCCTTCCTTAAACAGTATTGACGGACTGGGAGAGAAGGCGGCGGATGCGATCGTGGAAGCCGCCAAGGACGGTCCGTTCCTCTCCAAGGATGATTTCCGCCAGAGAACTAAGGTTTCCAAGACGATAATTGACCTTATGGATTCGTTAGGATTATTAGGAGACCTGCCGGAGTCGAACCAGATCAGTATCTTTGACTTGGTGTAACAGATTAGCCATAGAATGACGGAACCGGCGACTGGGTGCTCGCACACGAAGCGCCGGTTCTGCCGTCCTATGAGCGGAGCGCCAAATCCATGAAGCAAAAGATGAGCCGCGTTAGCGGCGCCGGCTGCGCAGCAGACGCTTTTGCAAATGGTTTGGGTGCTGAGATGTTGCTCCGGTCAGACGCTTTTATGAATTGACTGGTTTGAGCTGCTCAAAAAAATTAAAAAACCTCTTGCATTTTTTTGACAACTCGATTATACTATGCAAGTACTGTTTTTGTGGCTGATTGGTCAAGCGGTTAAGACGTC
>ERZ808240.4658-NODE-4658-length-11902-cov-6.532540_pt1 | contig 11902 bp, 9 predicted proteins | sample MGYA00521084_ERZ808240 | MGnify/ENA primary metagenome ERZ808240 (study PRJEB31516, sample SAMN03275571) | gut metagenome | biome: mammalia-associated habitat; material: feces | host: Papio cynocephalus | place: Kenya | collected 2012-08-06 ... | reverse complement strand
ATAAAAATGGATAAGATTACAAATACACGCTGCGTTGTAACCGGACTTGGTATGATCAGCGCAATCGGAAATAACGTAGATGAGTGCTTCGCAAATGCACTGGCTGGAAAATCTGGAATTGACAAGGTAACATCTGTGGATACAACTGACTGTTATGCAAACCTCGGTGCAGAAGTACACTGTGATACACTCGATGAGATCGATGAAGCAAAGGATGTTGACCGTGTCAGCAAGCTTTGTCTGAAGGCTTCGAAGGAAGCACTCGATGATGCAGGTCTTGTGATCAACGAGAGTAATGCCGGACGTGTCGGCGTTGTCATGGGAAGCTGCGTCGGTGGTGTTGTCAGTGTTGAAAATTATGTAACAAAGGGTGAGCATGCAGAGGACATCAACAAGATGACGATTGCCTCTATCGCAAACCATGTAGCAAATATGGCAGGTGCAAAGGGCGTTGTGACAAACGTTGGTAATGCCTGTGCTGCAAGTACGATCAGTATTGCTTATGCATGCGAGTTGATCCGTGCCGGTGTGGCAGATGCATTTATCGTTGGTGGTGCAGATGCATTTGCATCCGTTCCATTTTCCGGATTTTTGGCATTGCATGCACTTTCTGAGCAGGCATGTTCGCCATTCAACCACAGCAATGGTATCACACTTGGCGAAGGTTCCGGTGCGATCATCGTGGAAAGCTATGAGCATGCGAAGAAGAGAAATGCGAAGATCTACTGTGACGTGCTTTCAGCAGGAATCAGCAGTGACGCGCATCACATCACAGCACCACGTCCGGACGGACTTGGACAGATGTTCGCTATCCGCCAGGCAATCGAGAAGTCAGGTATCGAGCCAAAGGATGTCGCATATGTAAATGCACATGGAACAGGAACCGCTAAGAACGACGAGGCAGAATTCCTTTCCCTGCATACGATCTTTGACGAGGCAAATCCGGACTTAAGCGTCAGCTCCACAAAGGCAATGGTTGGTCACTGCTTAGGTGCTGCCGGTGCGATCGAGGCAGTCTTCGCAATCAAGGCTCTGACAGAAAACAAGATCCCACCAACGATCGGATATTCTGAGGAGGATATCAAGGCACTTGGTGAGAAGGCAGGCACATTCGATTTCATGCCGAATACAATGAAAGAAAAGGATCTGCACTATGTAATGTCCAACTCCTTTGCATTTGGCGGAAGCAATGCAAGTATCATCTTCTCGAAGGAGCCAGGCGATGTGAAGGAAACTGAGAACGATGAGAAGGTTTATATCACAGGCCTTGGTATCGTCAGTCCACTTGGAAACGGTGTCGCTAACTATATCGATAAGGTTAATGCACAGACAAAGCCGGAAGCAGCGTCTGTACATGCAAATGTTGGAAAAGAAGATTACGATAAATATGGTTTGAAGATGGCATTCTACAGAAAGCTCGACAAGTTCAGTCTGATGCAGGTGATCTCTGGTCTTGAGGCACTGCAGGAAGCAGGTATCGAGGTAACAGAGGAGAATGCAGAAGAGCTTGGTATGATCGTCGGAACCGGCGATGGCCCACTTACAACCGTATATGAGTTCCAGGAGCACATTTCCGAGAATGGAACAACTGCAGGTTCTGCCTTCAACTTCCCGAACACCGTTTATAACGCAGCAGGCGGATACCTCTCAATCAAGACAGGTATGCGTGGCTATAACGTAACAGTGACAAACGGCGCACAGTCCGGTATGAGCAGCTTGTGCTATGCATATAACGAGATCAAGCAGAACCGCGGCAAGGCAATGCTTGCGACCGGTACCGATGAGAACAGCGAGGTTATGGAGAAGCTTTATGCGAAGCTTGGCAAGGTAGCCGGTGATGTAAAGCAGGCATATGCTGGTGGTGACGGATTCGTACTTGCCGATGGTAGTACGAGTATTGCACTTGAAAATGAGACATACGCAGCAAGCCACAATGCAAAGAAGTACGCAGAGGTATGTGGTTACGCTATGACACACGAAGGCGTTGCTTACGGTGATGTGGCAGGTACCGAGAAGGGATTGATGAACGCAATTGTAGATGCAGCCGCTATGGCAGGTATTACATTGGAGCAGATTGATGCTGTTTTTGGATTTGCAAATGGTGCCGACGAAGTCGACACATTGGAGCGTCATGTCTACGAGGAGATCTTCGCAGGCAAGGTACCTGTACATCAGGTCAGAGATTATACAGGTGAAGGCAGGGCTGCAAGCTCTGCACTGTCTGTTGCACATGCCGCACTTACACTGTCCGGTGATCTTGCTGCAAGACAGAATGCTTATTATGTAACAACCGAAGAAGTAACGAAGGAAGTTGTTGATACATCCGCATACAAGTATGTACTCGCAACAAGCTGTGCGATCGGTGGCAGCTATGCCGCAGTCATCTTAAAGAAAGTGGCATAATACGGACTATAAAAAGATAATATAGAGGCAATTGCGAACAAAAAAGATAAATTGAATTATATATTTCCAGTTTGTTTCATGAACATATGCGATATGTTTGAATGTTAGAAGTTCTTAATGTTCTGTAATAATATTAGCCATGTTTGAACACGATGTTCAAACAAGCCGTCACTGAGCCATGGATGGCGAGCGGAGGGCGCATATGAATCGTAGATTCATATTTAGGATGCGCCCGACAACCTGCCGCCGAGCGAAGCGAGGGGGCATTACCCGTGCGGCGGTTGCGTACACATATGGAATATATATCAGAACATTTAGAACTTCTTAGATTCAATACATTGTATATGGAATGAATAAACTGGAAATATATATTCATTCTGTGTCGGGTTCGCAATTGTGAAATATACAAGTTAAAGGAGAAAAACATGACAAATGGTAAAGTAGCGCTTGTCACAGGTGCGTCCCGTGGAATCGGGCGTGCCTGTGCAATCAAGCTTGGAGAGGCTGGCTACAAGGTAGCCGTCAACTATAATTCAAACGAAGCAGCCGCAAATGAAGTCGTAGAGAAGATCAAGGCAGCCGGAAGTGAGGCAGTTGCCATCAGGGCAAACGTATCTGATCTTGCGCAGGTAAAGACAATGATGCGGGAAGTTATCAACGCATTTGGACAGCTGGACGTCCTTGTCAACAACGCCGGAATCGTAAAGGATGAATTTGTCCTGATGATGAACCCGGATACGATTGATCAGTGTCTCGATCTGAATATCAAGGGATACATGTACTGTACGCAGCAGGCAGTCCTGAAAATGTTCTCGAAGAAGCAGGGCGTCATTGTGAATGTTTCATCCGTAAGTTCCAAGCTTGCGGTACCGGGACAGAGCGTATACAGCGCAACCAAGGGCGCTGTAAACTCTATGACCGCGACAATGGCAAAGGAGCTTGCGCCATATGGAATCCGTGTCAATGCAGTTGCACCGGGCTTTATCGCAACCGATATGGTAGAAGCACTGCCAGAGGATAAGAAGGAAGAATATCTGAAGGATATTCCGATGAAGCGTTTTGGTACAGCAGAGGAGATTGGCGATGTAGTTACGATGCTGGCTGGACCTGCATGCTCATACATGACAGGACAGGTAATCGTATTGGATGGAGGACTGAGCCTGTAATGATGAATATTAACGAAGTACAGAAAAGAATCAAGCAACGTCCACCGTTCCAGATGATCGAAAAGGTTCTGGAAGTGGAAGACAGCGAGTATGCAAAGGGAATCAAATGTGTTTCTGTAAATGAACCATATTTTGCGGGACATTTTCCGGATGCGCCGATAATGCCGGGTGTGCTGGTGATCGAGGCATGCGCACAGCTTTGTTCCATTACGATGGAGAGCCAGGGTACCGAGGACGATAAGATCTATGTGCTGTTAAAGTGCGAGGAATTCAAGTTTTTAAGACCGGTCATTCCGGGCGATTGTCTGGAAATCGAAGTCCGCAAGGAAAGCGGCGGCGCCGGACTGGTGAAATTTAATGCCAAGGTAACGGTGGATGGAAAGGTAAAAGCAAAGGGAATCCTTGCGTTTACATCCATGAACAAAGAGGACATTTACAATCAATAAAACACATATATTTTCGGAACTCTTTTTAATATGTAAAAAAAGTAAAAAAAGTTATTCCTTTTTTCGATGTTTAATGCTATTATAATGCAGGTTGAAAAATCAATGTGTAGCTTGTCACAGGTACATATGTGGCATAACATAGATTAAAGGAGGACGATGATATGACAGTAGCACAGATTTTGGCTGTATCTATCTTTGTGGTCATGTTTGTGTTGATGGTGCTGGATAAGATCGAAAAACAGTACATCACACTCGTGGCTGGTGCGCTGACACTGATTCTTGTATTTGGTGTGGCAATGCATAGCATGGATGCGGTCATTGAGACCTTGAATGTAAAGAATATTTTCACGAAGGGATTCTGGATTACATCCGGTGAGAGTTCCGAGGAGTCATCCGGTATCAACTGGGCGACGATTATATTCCTTGCAGGTATGATGGTAATGGTAGAAGGTATGGCAAAGGCTGGATTCTTCCGGTGGTTATGCTTACGCCTTGCAAAGCTGGTACATTATAAGCCGATACCATTGTTCGTGACATTTATGGTTATGGCAGCCGTTCTGTCCATGTTCATTGACAGTATCACAGTTATTTTGTTCCTGGCAGCCGTTACGATCGAGCTTGCAAAGCTGCTGCATTTGGATCCGGTACCAATGATTCTGTCGGAGGTATTTTGTGCGAACTTGGGTGGTTCCGCAACGATGTGTGGCGACCCACCAAATATCATCATTGGAACAGGACTGGGACTTTCCTTCTCAGACTTTTTGACAAATACTGGTCTGATCGCCGGCATTTGCCTTGTAGTAGTTATTATTTACTTCTATCTTGTATATCGTAAGGAGCTGTTGTCCGAGGAGTCACAGGAACTGGATACATCCAATATTCCAGACCCTTCTACAGCAATCACAGACAAGAAGAAGTTTATCATCAGCAGCGTGATATTTGCGTGTGCAGTGGTACTTCTTGTATCCCATGCATCGACAGGACTGACGGTTGCGTTTATTGGTACAGTGATTGCAATCATTACACTGATCACAGCCGGAAAGGACGCGTTGGAACTGCTCAAGAAAGTAGATTATAAGACATTGTTGTTCTTCGTCGGACTGTTTATCGTCGTTGGTGGACTGGAACAGACAGGTATTTTGAAGTCTATCGCATCCTTTATCGGTAAGGTCAGCGGCGGAAATGTATACGTGATGGTAGCAATCATCATCTGGATCTCTGCAATCGCAAGTGCATTTGTAGATAACATTCCGTTTGCAGCAACGATGCTTCCGATCATCAAGAGTCTGGCAGGTGCAAACCAGCCGTTGCTTGATTGTCTGGCATGGACACTGTCTATTGGAACCGATATCGGTGGTAGTGCAACACCAATCGGTGCTTCTGCAAATGTTGTTGGTACATCCGTAGCAGCAAAGAACGGTTATCCGATCGGATGGGGCAGATATTGTAAGACAGCCGCTCCGGCGATGATTATCGTTGTAACGATTTCTATGCTTATGATTTTCCTGCGTTACTGTGGTGGCGTGGCAATGTAAAGCAGAGTACTGTAATATTCGAGTAACAGAATAAGAAAAGAAACAAGAAAGAAAACTCCGTGCATCATCTCTGGTGCGCGGAGTAAATTATATAAGAAAACATTAGGAGGTGTAAAATGTACTTAGTATTTGATGTTGGTGGTACATTTATCAAGTACGCACTCATGGATCAGAAAGGTAAGATCTATAAGAAATATAAGGTGCCTACACCATTTCAGGATGGAAAACTCGATGAAAACGGCAGGGAGATCACGCCGTATACGGTTGACCCGGAGGTGGGAATCGAGGCTTTCTTAAACCAGATTGATATTATATATGGAAAATACAGCAAGGAGTATCAGATTACTGGTATCGCACTTAGTCTGCCGGGACAGGTAAATGTGAATCAGGGTATTGTCTACGGCGGTGGCGGTCTGCCATACCTTGACCGGGTGCCACTTGGCAATCTGATCAGCTTACGCTGTGACAATGTGCCGGTCGCACTTGAAAACGATGCAAAATGTGCGGCCCTTGCAGAGGTCTGGATTGGAAATGCCAAGGACTGTAAGGATGCCTGTGTGCTTGTATTTGGTACAGGCGTTGGCGGTGGTATCGTCATTGACCGGAAAATCCATCATGGTGTCGGTATGCTTGCAGGAGAGATGTCGTTTGTCAGTGATGGACTCCGTATGGAAGATTTGGATAATCTGCGTCCGTTGGAAGAAGTAAACGAAGAGAATGATTCGGATTACCGTTACCCGACCTGCCTGTGGACACAGCAGGCATCTGTACAGGCGCTGCGCCGGAAGGTTGCAGATGTCAAGGGTTTGAAATGGCAGGAACTGAACGGAGAACAAATCTATGAGATGGCAGAAGCCAGAGACGAAGAGGTGCAGCAGATCTTAGAGCAGATGTATTTTAATATTGCATGGCATTGCTGCAATCTCTATATTGTTCTGGCACCGGAGATCATATTGATCGGCGGTGGAATCAGTGCACAGCCAAAGTTTTTTGAGGGCATTGTGAAATATGTGTCGAAGGTCCGCCGCATGTCACACATCTATGACCGCATGAAGATTGATCTGTGCAAATTTGGAAATGATTCCAATTTGATTGGAGCACTGTTTAATTTTCTTCAGAAATATAATCTTGCCAAGTAAAAGGAGGATATACATGGAATTATGGGATATCTACGACCGGGACAAGCAACGTACCGGACGTACAATGAAACGAAATGACTGGCATATGCAGCCGGGAGATTTTCATCTGACCGTGCTTGGCGTGATCCGTCATACAAATGGAAAATATCTGATCACGAAGCGTGTTATGACAAAGGCATGGGCACCGGGAAGCTGGGAAGTATCCGGCGGTGCGGCACAGGCAGGCGAGGACTCTCTGGATGCAGTGAAGCGAGAAATCAAAGAGGAAACAGGACTGGATGTATCTTCCTTTGAGGGCGGTTTTGTCTTTTCGTATACGCGCGAGAACCCGGACGAGGGTGACAACTATTTTGTGGACATCTATCGCTTTACCGGAGATTTCACAGAGGATGATCTGCATCTGCAGGATGCAGAGACGGATGGATATATGTTAGCGACTGCCGAGGAAATCGAAGCGCTTGGCGCACAGGGCAAGTTCCTGCATTATGATAGTATCAAACAGGTATTTTCATAAAATTTACAAAAAAATCAAAAAATCTACATTTTGATGCTAAAATGATGCAACAATGATGTAAAATAACAGAGAGAGGTCAGAGATGGCTCCTCTCTGTTTTTGTATGCCCGCCATGGGCGGAATTGCAGGAAAAAGCCGTCATTAAAAATAACAAGGAGACAGGTTTATGAATCGAATTTTAGTTGTGGAAGATGATACATCCATCTCCAATGTCATAGAGATCAGTTTACGGAATGCAGGATACCTGTGTGATTGTGTCTACGATGGCACATCGGTTGCCGGACAGCTTGAACAGGAGGTGTACGATCTGGCACTCGTCGATATTATGCTGCCGGGACCGGATGGATTTTCGCTGATGGAATATTTTAATTATTATCATGTCCCGGTGATTTTTCTCACTGCAATGGGAGATGTGCAGGATAAAGTCAAAGGATTAAAGCTTGGTGCAGAAGATTATATGGTAAAGCCGTTCGAGATCATCGAACTGCTCGCCAGAGTGGAACGCGTGCTGCGCAGGTACAACAAAGTATCGCAGACGCTTACCGCCTACGATATTGAGGTGGATACACAGTCCTTTCAGGTAAAGAAAGCGGGCGAGGAGATCCACCTGACGAAGAAAGAGTATGAGATTTTAGTGATGTTTATGCGCAACCCAAATGTTGCATTGTTCCGGGAGCGGATCTTCGAGAGTGTATGGCATGAACCATATTACGGAGACAGCCGTACGGTTGATCTGCATGTACAGCGACTGCGTAAGAAGCTGGGCTTGGAGGATAAGATTGTACCGGTATATAAGGTAGGATACCGGCTGGAGGTATAAGCTTGAAATTATTTTGGAAACTATTTTTATCCGTTTGTACCTGTATGATGCTGGCATTTTCGGCGTGTGGAACATTTTTGATTCATTCCGGATTCCAAAGTGCAAGAGAAAAGGATATTCAGAACGGATATAATAATGCAAGCGTTGTCTGTATCAATCTCGTACAGAATGTAAAACGGACGATCAATCTCGTATACCGGGACACCGGATACGAGAAACAGAAAAATGTTGTCGTGCGACAGGCAGCACAGTCGGTTTCTATCCGGAATGCCGGCGAGGAGGTGCAGTTTGCAATCTGGACAGATGAAAAGGCAAGGATTTACAGCACGAGCGGTTTTAAGGAGTCAAGTGTGTCAATCTGCCGGGATGATCTGAAAGCGGGTCAGCAAGGCTACAAGATCATAAAAGAGAATGGCAGATATTTATTATATACCGGAACAAGTTTCCAGGTATTGGAACGTGACTATTATGTAGAGACGTTTTCTGACATCACGCGGGATTATGGAAATCGGGATGCGCAGCTTCGAATGTTCCGGGTGATCATGATTATCGTTATGATCGTTTGTCTCATGCTGATGGCAATCTTAAACAACATGATCGTGGTTCCAATCCGGCGGTTGTCGAAGGCAACCAAGCTGGTCGCTGGAGGGCGTGCGGGAATCCGGATCAGAAAGAAAAGCAAAGATGAGATTGGTGTATTGGCGGAGGATTTCAATCGGATGTCCACCAGCCTGAACAAGACGATGAAAGAACTGGAAGAAAAAACAAAAAGTCAGGAGATGTTTACGAACAACTTTGCGCATGAGTTAAAGACGCCGCTTACCTCGATGATCGGCTATGCGGATCTGATCCGTTCCAACCAGCTTTCAGAAGAGGATCTGATTACTTATGCGAATCAGATTGTTGTGGAGGGCAGACGTCTTGAGAAAATGTCGATGAAACTGATGGATCTAATCGTTCTCAAAAAGCAGGATTTCCTTTTTTATGACATGGATATCGTGAATTTCGTGGATGCGGTTTATGAGACATTACTTCCGGTTGCCGATAAGTATGAGATCGAGCTGACGGTAAATGTCCAGCCGGCGATCGTGAAACTCGAACCGGATCTGATGAAAACAGTATTGATCAATTTATTTGATAATGCCAGAAAATCCATGGATGGAAAAGGAAAGATCTCGTTATTTGGTGTATGGGTATCCGACGAATACCGGATGGGAATCAAGGATAATGGATGCGGGATTGACGAGGAAAATCTGAGCCGCCTGACAGAAGCGTTTTATATGGTTGATAAATCGCGCTCCCGTGCGAACGGTGGTGCAGGACTGGGACTTGCGATATGTAGTGAGATCGTGAAGCTGCATCAGGCAAGATTGCAGATCATGAGTAAGAAAGGGATTGGAACACAGGTGAGTGTCTGCTTCCCGAAGGGCGTATGCAGACATGAAAGCGTGGAAAAGAAGGAAACGGAGGAAGAAGTATGAGGAAACGTGCGGAAACAAAGCAAAACGAAGAAAAAATACAGAAAAACGATAATTTCCTGAAAAGTGTCCTTCGAAACTGCCTGTGTGTGCTGGCTGGAACTGCTGTTCTGGCGATCGGAATCATGGCACCGAAGACGATATTTGCAATGATGGATAAAAATGAGATTGACCATATATATGTGCAGCAGGCGGATACATCCTATCTGGATACTGCCGCGCAGATGACGATGGAGGAAAAACTGGATTTGCTGGACTGGAGCCAGACAGGAACTCACGTATCGAACTCTTATCCGGCAGAAGACACAGAAATGTATGATGACTATGACCTGCAATTGCAGATAGCTGCGCAGATAGAGGAAATGCGTCAGGCACATTTAGTGCCGGAACTGGATTTTAATATGCAGGATGAGTATGCCAATCCACATTACGAGACTCTGGTTAATCTGGAGAATATGAATCAATACCTGATGCTCGAATATATGACATTTCAGGTATCGGATGATTATGTTTATTTAGCTGTGGATATGGAAACCGGAAAGATTTTGGGGTATACTGTATATGCATATATGACAGAAAAAGAATGGAAAGAGCTGCTGGATGCCGATGTGGTAACCTATATGGCAGAGAAGCTGGGCGTTTCCAAAGACATAATAATTAAGAAATATAATTATGGTGTCTATAATGAAACCTATGGAGAAGCTTACAATATGAACGGAAATGGTAAGCTGGCAGCAAATGAAGACATGGTGGAAATCTCTGAACATCAAACGGCTGATAAGCAGTTTGTAGAGATTGGCATGTGGGTTGATCAGGATGTATTATCAATCAAGAGTATCTGTGATGGGGACGTGATAAATTGAGGCACGCGGATGCGTGTGTAGGTTATCATGCTGCCGCGGGGTGGCATATGATGCAATAAATATGCAACTAAGATGGAAAAATGATACATATATGAGACAGATATGATGCACAATCCGTGTAGACTATGGAAGGTTTGTAAAAGGAGTGTGCATAAAAATGGAATGCGAAAGATACTGGAGGAATGAACCGGGCGGGAATGTGGGTATAATCCCCGAAGATTCAGAAGTCATTAGGAGGCGGACGATGCTGCAGGAACAGCAACGCGAAGAACTGCGTAGAAAAAAATTAAAGAAGAAAAAGGAAGAACTGCGTCGGCGCAGAAGAAAAAAACAACGGGCAAAGGAATTATTCTGCCTGTGTATCTGTGCTGCCATGCTGGTGTTGATTGTGGCTTTGGTGCGAAGAGGGATTTCCTCCCCCAAGCAGGGTGTATTAGATGCGGCGGCAGCCAGTGAGGAAGCAACCACAGAACAGCCGGTAGATACCACAGAGCCGAAGGTGCAGGCAACCGGAGAGGTCACACAGGTACAGAGTCAGGCATTGCCAGACTATTATGAAAAAAAATATATGGCAGGATCACCAGCACATTATTTGACAGAGGAGATTCAGACAAGGTTGAGGAATCTGGCAGACAGGTATCCGGAATTTCAGACAATCTACGATCATATGGATCAATATCCGGAGGCGCTTTTAAATAATTTGTGCTGCAATCCGAATATGCTGGATTTTGCACTTGGTTATCAGGAAAACTATGATACGACCTCCGGTACATTGGAGGCATCTGAATTAGATGGAATCCCTCTGTTTATCCAATGGGATAAGCGCTGGGGGTATGATGCCTACGGAAATGATGTCATCGGATTGTCCGGCTGTGGACCAACCTGCCTTTCGATGATTGTCATCGGGCTGACGAAAAATCAGCAGGCAACACCGGACAAGCTGGCGGATTATGCAACGGAACATGGATACTATGAGCAGAATTCCGGAACGAAGTGGTCCTTTATGGATGAGGTAGCCGCAGTGTATGGCGTACAGGGATACTATATTTACCTGAGCAAAGATAACATGCAGGAGGAACTCTCACAGGGACATCCGCTTGTATGTGCAATGCGGTCCGGAGACTTTACTTCACAGGGACATTTTATCGTGATCGCTGGAATGGAAGGAGATAAGTTCCGTGTTCATGATCCAAACAGTATTGAACGAAGCCAACAGTTGTGGGACTATGATACATTACAATATCAGATCTCTGCGATCTGGGCATTTAAGGCTGCACAGTGACCGAAAAAAAGAAACTATGCCACTGATTCGACAAAAATAAAAAAATTGAGAAAGGGGGTTGACTTTCCAAAATTAGAGTGCTATTATAAGCAAGCTGTCACTGAGACGACAGTAAAACTTCAAATTTGATATCACTTTCGAAATCAAAAACTTTGAAAAAATAAAAAAAGTTATTGACAAAGACGAAACAAAGTGATAAGTTATAGAAGTTGTCGCTAAGAATGACAAAAACAACGAACCTTTGACAAATTAATAA
>ERZ808240.4657-NODE-4657-length-11905-cov-5.054008_pt1 | contig 11905 bp, 10 predicted proteins | sample MGYA00521084_ERZ808240 | MGnify/ENA primary metagenome ERZ808240 (study PRJEB31516, sample SAMN03275571) | gut metagenome | biome: mammalia-associated habitat; material: feces | host: Papio cynocephalus | place: Kenya | collected 2012-08-06 ... | reverse complement strand
ACGGACATTGCGGATAGGGTTTCTATGCTATTTTGAGTTTTAGCGGACAGCAATAGTTACGAATAGGTAACGTTCCTCTGTATCATCTTGTCGTATTCCCGTCTTCGTCTGTCCTCGCCACTTTTAACCAAAATGAGGAAGTAACTGATTGCCAGTAAACTTTCCTCATTCTTCTCTCAAACACTTTTTATATGTAGTTTCTTACCGAAAAAGTTTGGAGTATTCAGAATTTCTTATTAATTTTGCAGCAGGAAAAAGAAATAGACCGTATTGGTTCGATCGGGATACTCATCAATTTAAAAACGAAAACCGAGAAGACTTCTTTTGCTAATGGCGGGCCACATTGTCGCAAGGCATAGCTGTAAAGCCGGTGGATTACAAAGGCGGAGAGCTCTCAAATCTTATATAGCTCGGAGTTTCATCACATCATCAGTACGGTCTTTTTAAACTATAAGGGCAGGAAGTTTTCCTGCCTTCTTTTTTATCTGTTACACATTAAAATTTTTACTTATGTTTTCTGGAATAATAGAGGATTTTGCTATCGTAAAAGAAATAAAACGCGATAAAGAAAATATTGACTTTACTCTTGAATGTAGCTTTGCTCATGAATTGAAAATAGACCAAAGTGTTGCCCATAACGGCGTGTGTCTTACAGTAGTACATCTTGACGGCAACCGATATACGGTAACAGCCATGAAAGAAACGCTGGACAAGTCAAATTTAGGGCTACTTAAAGTGGGCGACAAGGTGAACGTAGAACGTTCGATACTGATGAACGGACGCTTGGATGGTCATATAGTGCAAGGGCATGTAGATATGACAGCAGAGTGTGTAGCTAAAGAGGATGCAGACGGCAGTACTTATTATACTTTTAAATATGCCTTTGACAAAGAGATGGCGCACAAGGGCTATTTCACAGTAGACAAAGGTAGCATTACTGTTAACGGTGTCTCTCTGACCGTATGCACCCCTACCGTTGACACTTTCAAAGTGGCGATTATTCCTTATACCTTTGAACATACTAACTTCTGCGACATAGAGGTTGGCAGCAAGGTAAACATAGAATTTGACATCTTAGGCAAATATATTGCCCGTCTGCAACAGCAGGCAGAACCTATAGAAATGTTTAGATAGAGTCAATTTTTTTGTTCATTTAACATAGAAATGGCAGCTGTAAGGTAATATTGCAGTTCGCAAGAGAGAAAAGACAGTATAGACTTTGAATGAATGTAAAAAAAACAGGAAGACCAACTAAGAGCCGTTAACAAGAATATATGTAGTGTTAAAAGAGGACAAATATTCAGACAAATTGGCAGTTTAACAAATTTTGCGTCTATATTTGCAGCTAAATTTAGAAAATAAGAATATTATATATCTAAAAGATAAACAATATGAAGAAGTTATCTAACTATTTTTGTGTTGCAATGTGTTCAATGACACTTGCATTCTCTTGTGGTTCTTTTTCCGAAATATGTGCAGCCGCTCCAGTGGTGGGGCAACCTGTAGACTTGACTTATGCTGCGGAAAAAGCTCTTCCATCTGTTGTTCATATTAAATACGTACAAAACAGCAAGGTACAGACTGTAGATGTTCAAGACGATCCATTTGGCGATTTTTTCGATCCTTTCGGGGGATTCTTTGGTAGAGGCAATGGAGGATCACAAAAGCGACAGATACAGACTCCAAAGCGTGAAGCTACAGGTTCGGGCGTCATTATTTCTGCAGACGGTTACATTGTAACCAACAACCATGTAGTAGATGGTGCAGATGAGTTGACGGTAACACTTACTGACAACAAAGAGTATTCAGCCAAGATTATCGGTGCAGACAAAACGACAGACTTGGCTCTTATTAAGATAGATGCAAAGAACTTGCCCGCTATTACCATAGCCAATAGCGATGCAGTAAAAGTAGGTGAATGGGTATTGGCTATCGGTAATCCGTTGGGGCTGAACAATACGGTTACAGCAGGTATCATCAGTGCCAAAGCACGTTCATTGGGAGCTAATGGTGTAGAGTCATTTATACAGACAGATGCAGCCATTAATGCAGGTAACTCAGGTGGCGCATTGGTAAATGTAAAGGGTGAGCTGGTAGGTATTAATGCCATGCTTTATTCTCAGACAGGTTCTTTTAGTGGTTATGGATTTGCCATTCCTACAGCCTTGATGAATAAGGTAGTCAGCGATATCAAAACTTATGGTACTGTGCAACGCGCACTTTTGGGCATTACAGGTGGAGATGTGAAGAATTATGTAGATTCTCAGAAAGAAAACGGCAAAGAAGTAGATCTTGGCACAATGGAAGGCGTTTATATCAATTCTATTAGCGATGACGGGTCTGCCGCTTCTTCAAACATGAAGAAAGGCGATGTTATCATAGCTGCTGATGGACAGAAGATTACCAAGTTTGGAGAGTTGCAAGAGATTATTGCAAAGAAGCGTCCAGGCGACAAGGTGACTATTACCTATCTGCACGACAAAAAAAAGCATACAGAAACTATTGTATTGAAGAATGAGCAAGGAAATACAAAAGTGATAAAGAATGCAGATCTTGATGTACTGGGTGGCAACTTCCGTGAGGTAAACGAGTCAGAGAAGAAACAACTCTCGATCAATTATGGTCTTGTAGTAACGAAAGTGAATGGCGGTGCTTTCAAAACGGCTGGTGTCAATCGCGGATTTATTATCCAGCGTGTAAACGACAATGCTATGAAGACTGTAAACGATTTGCAAGATGCAGTAAAGAGCGCATCACATAGCAAAGACCCGGTATTGTATATTCAAGGTATTTATCCTACTGGAAAGAAAGCATATTATGCAGTACCGTTAGAAAACAACTAAGTAGTAAACAAACATGTATTTCCTTTTTGCCTTTTTATAGGAAAGCAAGTATCAAGTATAAGATAGGCGACTCGACAAACCATGTTGAGCCGCCTTTCTTATGTTTCTATAGGCCCAGTGCTAATAATGTGTAATTGAATTTTTTATTTGCAAAATAATGCAATTAATCAAGTAGGATAGAATATCTTTTTTATATTGTTTGCTAAAAACTAATAATTAATAAATATTTTCTTCAAAATGTTTGTATTTAAGTTGGAAATACATTAAATTTGCAATTGCTTAAATTTATATGCTACATGAGACAACTAAAAATCACAAAATCAATAACTAATAGAGAGAGCGATTCTTTGGACAAATATCTTCAAGAGATAGGTCATGAGGAGTTAATAAGCACAGATGAAGAGGTGGAATTGGCTCAACGTATTAGGAAAGGTGACCGTAAGGCACTTGAAAAGTTGACAAAGGCGAACTTGCGATTTGTTGTGTCTGTAGCAAAACAATATCAAAATCAAGGTCTTAGCTTGCCTGATTTAATTAATGAGGGAAATGTGGGCTTGATAAAAGCAGCGGAGAAATTTGATGAGACGCGTGGATTTAAGTTTATATCCTATGCTGTGTGGTGGATACGTCAAAGCATTCTGCAAGCTATTGCAGAGCAAAGTCGTATTGTTCGCCTTCCGCTCAATCAGGTAGGATCTGTCAACAAGATTAATAGGGCACTGAATAAATTTGAGCAAGAGCACGAACGTCGTCCCAGTATAGATGAAATAGCAGACAAGGTAGACATTCCGCATGAGAAGATAGAAGAGGCCATGAAGGTAAGTGGCAAACATGTGTCGGTAGATGCACCTTTTAATGACGGTGAAGACAACAGCTTGTTGGATGTATTGCCTAATACAGATTCTCCAATGGCAGACAATTCTTTGGTGCTTGAGTCGCTTAGAGAAGAAATCAATAGAGCTTTAAGTACTTTGAATGATCGTGAGCGGAATGTTATAGAAGCTTTTTTCGGCATTAACCAAAGCGAGATGACATTGGAAGAAATCGGTGACAAATATGGGCTGACTAGAGAAAGGGTACGGCAAATAAAAGAAAAAGCTATTAGACGGTTGCGTCATAGTACAAAGAATAAGTTGCTCAAGTCTTATTTGGGTCAGTAAGTTTATTTACTTGCAAGTGTATCGGTAAGTAATAAGTGTATCAGTGAAATGGATAAATAGGCTTCATGTACAATTTGACTGACACGACAATCAGGGTAATAGAAATGATAAAGATAATAATGAAATCGAATAAAATTAGTATTTTTGCCATTTGTGCAGTCATGCTGCTGATAAGTGTGACTGCTATGTCTGCAAAAAACAAATGTGTTCCCAAGCTTTATGCTTTTGGAATAGCCTCTTCATTCAACGATTCAATCGTATATGTTACAGAGGTACAAGAAATAGACAGCGCATGGATTAATGAGAAAAACAAGTTTCTGATAGGAAGAGACAATTATTCATATCAGTTGAAACAATACTTCGAAAATAAGGGAATGCCCCATAGGACCTGTTGTATTTGCTTTAATTTGAAAAAGAAGGATATTGACAAGAAATACAAGAAGATTATAGCTCATTATCAAAAGAAAGGGCTATTTAAGATTAAAGAAATAAAGCAAGGTGAATTTCATTTCTTGCCGATTAAGCCCGAAGAATAAAACTGGCTTGATGGCAAAAAGATAGACCTTTAAAAATTAACAGGAATGGCAAGCAAGTATGAAGTTATACTTTGCTTGCCATTTTTGTATGCTCGGCACGAGCATTGTCTAACGAGTGCAAGTATCGGGTGGACTCACGCGATAAATCAGGTGGATTAAGCATCTAGTTTTGTAAGTCTGAAAAGAAAAATCTTATATCAGTTACTCCGGTTCTGTAGATTTTTAATGGGGAGAAGCAAATAAGTTAGCAATGTAGCAGAGAAAAGCACAAGTGAGCTTTGATGGCAAATCTGCTGTCTTTAATTAATTGTCAACAAGTGTTAATGTATTTTCTTGATATCGAAGAATTGAATAATTATTTCTACTAATCGTTGAAGCACATATATAATATTTTCTTGTAATTTGACTAATATTTATCTTTGCAAGTGTAAAATGTAGAAGATATGAGAAAAAACGTGTTATTATTAGCTGCTGTATTATTCACTACAGGTATGATGGCTCAGGATGTCCAAGGCAAATGGACATTGAAAAATTGCATTGATTATGCCATGGCCAACAATATTACGCTGAAAAAATCGCAGTTGAATAAGCAGATAGCTCAGGAAGACATACAGCAGTCCAAGGCTGCTTTGTTGCCTTCGTTGAGTGCTTCCACTTCACATTCATTGGGCTATCGCCCTTGGGTCAATGGAGGTATGTCTACCGTAGCCAATGGAACGGTGGCTACAAGTGTAGACAAGAGTTACTATAATGGTAGTTACGGTGTAAATGCCAGTTGGACAGTATGGAATGGGAATAAAAACCGTAATACGGTAAAGTATAATAATCTTACTGCTAAGCAGGCAGAGCTTGATTCTCTTACTTCTGCCAATAGTATTCAAGAAAGTATTGTGCAGCTGTATGTACAGATACTTTATACCAATGAGGCTATTAGTGTAAACAAACAGAGTTATGAAATTAGCCAAAAAAACGAAGCACGAGGCAAAGAGATGGTAGCTATCGGTAAGATGTCGAAAGCAGATTTGGCGCAGCTTACAGCACAAGTGGCACAAGACCAGTATAGTGTTGTAGAGGCAGAGTCTAACCTCTCTAAATACAAGTTTCAGCTGAAGCAGCTCCTTGAGCTGACAGGTGATGAGGAATTTGATGTAGCAGTTCCTGTAGCAGACGACAGTCAAGTGTTGTCTGATATTCCGACACTGGTGTCTGTATACGAGGCTGCATTGGCATCCCGTCCAGAGATACAAAACGGGAAGTTAGCCATAGAAAGTAGTAATGTTTCTATTGATTTAGCTAAAGCACAGCGCATGCCGACGGTAAATTTGACGGGTGGGGTAGGCACCAGTACTACCTCCATGTCAGACAGAGGATGGGGAAATCAGTTTAAAACCAATTTTGACACTTCATTAGGTGTCTCTGTCAGTGTGCCGATATTTGACAATAGAAGTGCAAAGACAGCTGTCAATAAGGCTATGATACAGCGAGAGCAGAGTGTACTTGATTTGCAAAGTAAGCAAAAAGATCTATATTCAACGATAGAAGGATATTGGATAGACGCTTGTACCAATCAGGCTAAATACAAAGCAGCTACAGCTTCTGTAGAAAGTGCAGAATCCAGTTATGAACTGCTGAGTGAACAGTTTAGGTTAGGTCTAAAGAATATTGTAGAGTTGATGAATGGTAAGACCAACTTGCTTACAGCGCAGCAGAATAAGTTGCAGAGTAAGTATATGACTGTACTTGACTTACAGTTGCTTAAGTTCTATAAAGGGGAAACCATGAATTTATAATTGTATAAATCTTAAAAACAAGTAATACTCATTAAATATGAAGAAAATAAGTAAAATATGGTATAGTGTGGCCATTGTAGTAATTATAGCCTTGGTAACATGCTTTTGGCCCAGTGGTAAGAAGAATAACGAGGTTGAGTTTAAAACAGCTAATGTTACATTGGCCACGATACAGAACAGCATCACTGCTACTGGTACAGTGGAGCCAGAATCGGTAACGGTAGGTACGCAGGTTTCTGGTATTATTTCAAAGATATATGTGGATTATAACAGCATAGTCAAGAAAGGTCAAGTAATAGCGGAGCTGGACAGAACCAACTTAATGAGTGCGCTCAACACGGCTAAAGCACAGTTGGCAAGTGCGCAGAGTACATTAAAGTATGAGCATGCAAACTATAAACGTTATATTATTCTCTACAAGAAAGGATTGGTTAGTGCCGATGATTACGAGAATGCACAGCTTAACTACAATAAGGCGAAAGAGGCAGTAGCCACTGCTCGCGAACAATTGCAACAGGCACAAACCAATTTGGGCTATGCTACTATCACCTCTCCTGTAGATGGTGTCGTGCTGCAACGTTCTGTAGAGGAAGGTCAGACTGTGGCTGCCAGTTATAGCACTCCAGAGCTGTTTACAATAGCTAAAGATCTCAAAAATATGCGTATCATAGCTGATGTGGATGAGGCTGACATAGGTGATGTTAAAGATGGCGAGCGTGTATCGTTTACCGTAGATGCTTATCCTAACGATACATTTTACGGCACTGTAACACAAGTTCGCCAAAATGCCACCACTACCAATAATGTAGTAACTTATGAGGTGGTAATCAACGCTCCTAACGAAGACTTGAAGTTGAAGCCAGGACTTACGGCTAATGTTACCATTTATACTGCAGAGAAGAAGGGCGTTCTTAGTGTACCCTCAAAAGCCTTTAGATTCTTGCCTACAGTAGAGACCGTTGGCAAGGATAAGAAGATTATAGATTGCAATGGAAAGAACAAGGTATGGACTTATGACGGGAAAACCTTTAGAGCGCATGCTGTACAAACAGGCATGACAGATGGTATCAATACAGAGATTTTAGGTGGCTTGAGTAAAGGTATGACTATTGTTACAGAGATAAAAGCTGCTACCACTGATGAAAATCAAGAAGAGAATGCTTCAGGTGAAACATCTCCATTTTCCCCAGGCCCTCCAGGAAAAAATAAAAAGAAATAATATCTCTTAGCCAATAGCAGACAGATGCTCAGAGTAAACACTAAGACATCAAATAATCATGTTTATGATTATATTCTGTTTATATTGAGTATCTGTATGGACGGGACAAAAAGGCAAGAGTTGTGTTACTTCCAACAAAATAGAGAAAAATAGAGATGACAGATAATAAGAAAGTTGTTATAGAATTGCAAAATGTAAAGCGTGAATTCTTGGTGGGAGATGAGATGGTGCATGCTTTGCGTGGAGTATCTTTCAAAATATATGAAGGCGAATTTGTTACCATTATGGGTAAGTCAGGATCAGGAAAGTCAACTTTACTCAATCAGTTAGGTTGCTTGGATACCCCTTCCAGTGGCGAGTATTATCTTGATGGCGTATCTGTTCGAACCATGTCAAAAGCACAGCGTGCAGTGTTGCGCAACCGTAAGATTGGTTTTATCTTTCAGAATTATAATTTGTTGTCCAAGACAACCAGTATAGAGAATGTAGAGCTACCTTTGATGTACAATGCCAATGTAACTGCTACCGAGCGCCGCCAGCGGGCTATTGAAGCCTTGAAGGCAGTAGGATTGGGCGACCGTTTGAATCATAAATCCAACCAAATGTCGGGTGGCCAGATGCAACGTGTAGCCATAGCCCGTGCGCTGGTTAATAACCCTGCAGTAATATTAGCCGATGAGGCAACGGGTAACCTTGACACCCGTACCTCTTTTGAAATATTGGTGCTGTTTCAGAAGCTCCATGCAGAAGGGCGCACTATCATATTCGTTACGCACAACCCCGACATTGCCAATTATTCCAGCCGTAACATCATGTTGCGTGATGGTCATGTTATCAGCGATGAGTATAATCATCATATATTATCGGCAGCGGAAGGCCTTGCTGCTTTACCCCCAAATACAGATGAGTAACCATGAATTATAGTAATTTGTTTAAGATAGCTTTGCGTGCCATTGGTGCCAACAAGCTGCGTTCTTTTCTTACAGCCTTGGGCATTATCATAGGCATCGCTTCGGTTATTACGATGTTGGCTGTTGGACAAGGTTCCAAACAGAGCATACAAGCTAATATAGCCGAGATGGGTTCTAATATGATAATGATTAGTCCTGGTGCTGATATGCGTGGCGGTGTACGCCAAGATGCCTCTTCTATGGAAACGCTAAAGATGACCGATTATCAAGCTCTGAAAGATGGCTGCCATTACATATCAGCCATCAGTCCAGTGGTGAATAGTAGTGGTCAGTTTATTTATGGTAACCAAAACACTCCTTCAACTGTGTATGGTGTTAACACCGATTACCTGACCATTCGCCAGTTAAGTGTGGACGATGGTGAGATGTTTACAGATGCAGATATAAAAGCCAGTGCAAAAGTGTGTGTGTTAGGTCAAACAGTAGTTGACAACTTATTTCCGGATGGCAGTGATCCAGTAGGCAAAGTGATACGTTTTAACTCTATACCTTTCAGAGTGATAGGTGTATTGAAGAAGAAAGGCTATAATTCTATGGGTATGGACCAAGACGATTTGGTATTGGCCCCTTATACTTCGGTGATGAAGCGTATTCTGGCACAGACTTATTTGGGCGGCATACAATGTTCAGCCATAACAGAAGATGTTACCGATAAGGCGACAGCAGAGATTACTGACATTTTGCGTAGCAATCATAAGCTGAAAGATGCTACTGAGACCACAGAAGCAGATGACGATGACTTTAATATCCGGTCGCAGGAAGAGTTGGCTTCAATGATGAACTCTACTACCAACATGCTTACAGTGCTGTTAGGTTGTGTGGCAGGCATTTCATTGATTGTGGGTGGTATTGGTATCATGAATATTATGTATGTCAGTGTTACAGAGCGAACTCGTGAGATAGGTCTTAGAATGAGTGTTGGTGCGCGTGGTATAGACATTCTTAATCAGTTCTTGATTGAGGCTATACTGTTGAGTGTTACCGGTGGTGTCATTGGCGTGTTGTTGGGTGTTGGCGCATCTTATGCCATAAAGTTTTTTGTGCATTGGCCTATTGCTATAGAACCATGGACTATTGTCATGAGTTTTACGGTATGTACTCTTACCGGTGTGTTCTTTGGTTGGTATCCAGCCAAGAAGGCTTCGCAACTTGATCCTATTGAGGCACTTCGCTACGAGTAACTTAATGTAGCAGATATTTTATGTAGGTGCTCAAACAATGTGAAAGGTTAGGTGATTGCTGTCTTTTGACAGATAAGCAAATGCCTGTTGTTTTGAGCACCTGCTTGCTATCAGAACCAAGAAAGTAGAGTATGGAATATCTGTTACCTTATTTTTCCATTTTTATCTGGACATCACCCATATTATACTTGTAAATGTGTATATTTGCATCATAAGGTGGTGTAAATATATGCAGTATATCTCAAGGGAGAAATTACAGTACGTTTAAAGGTGCAGTTAAAAAATGCCATCTAAAATGTTTTAAAGCTATTTTCTATGTTGATAAGCAATAACAATTTGTCTCATTCCAGATACCTGATGTTTGTTTTCCATTTCGTGTGTTGGCTTATTGTTGTTTTGCCTGCGGTTATTTTTGTTCCCCAGCATGAGCAGCGCGATATGGTATCTTTCTTGTTGCACGTTAGTGTACCTATGCTGATGTGCATTATATTCTATGTCAACTATTTATGGCTTGTGCCTAAATATGTTATACCTCGCAAGTTCAATGCCTATATTATAGGCAATGTGGTATTAATAATAGTCTTTGCATTGCTGATACAGTGGATTATGGATTTCCAGCATAGCCGTGAGTTGTTGTTACGCCCTGTTCGTACCTGTCGCAGAGAGTTATTGCCCATTCCTGTAATGTTGCTTATTTTCTTCTTTCGCAATGTATTCTCATTGCTTCTGTCAGCAGGTGTTGCCACACTGATACGTATTGCTTTGCGTTGGCAACAAGCTGAAACCGAGCGCAAGGAGATGGAAATACAGAAGACCGAGGCAGAACTGCGTAATCTGCGTAATCAGATTAACCCTCATTTTCTGCTGAATACCCTTAACAATATTTATGCGCTTATAGCATTTGACCAAGAAAGAGCCCAGAAAGCTGTATTGTCGTTGAGTGCGTTGCTGCGCCAGATGCTCTACGGCAATCAGGATAATGAGGTATTGCTAAAAGATGAGCAAACCTTTTTGGCCAACTATATTGACTTGATGAAAATCAGAACTGCTTCCAATGTTACAATAGAGGTAAACATGCAGTCTCCGGCAGCTTCGGTAAAGGTGGCTCCTTTTATCTTCATCTCATTGGTAGAAAATGCTTTTAAGCATGGCATCAGTCCTACGCAGCCCAGCTACATTTCTGTAGATATTTCTTCAGATGCTGATAAGATAATATGTGTTATCAAGAACACCAATTTTCCCAAGTCCGCCAATGACAAGAGTGGTCATGGCATCGGTCTTCAGCAGGTGGAGCATCGCTTGCGCTTGTCGTATGCAGATCATTATGAGTGGATAAAGGGAGTAGATACTTCCAACAACATGTATATTTCTAAAATAATAATTTATGATACTAAATTGTGCAATAATAGATGATGAGCCATTGGCAGCCGACTTGTTGGCCAGCTACGCTAAAAAAATTCCAGAGTTGAACCTCATAGGTACTTTTAACAGTGCAGTTTCTGCTATGAAGATATTGCGTGAGAACCCTGTTCAGTTGTTGTTTCTTGATATACAGATGCCTGAACTGAGTGGACTTGAGTTTGCCAGTATCTTGCCTAAGGAAACCCGTATCGTGTTTACTACGGCTTTCGACCGCTATGCGGTAGAGGGATATAAAGTCAATGCCATTGACTATTTGCTGAAACCTATCAGTTATGACCGCTTTGTGGTAGCTGTAAACAAGACCTTAGACTGGTTTACCATGTTCAATAAGCAGCAAATCATGTCAGAGGATAAGTTTATTTATATCAAGAGCGAGTATAAACTGGTTCAAATACATTTGAGTGAAATACAGTATGTAGAGGGATTGAAGGATTATATCAAGTTCTATCTGACGGATGGTAAAAAGCCTGTGCTCTCATTGATGAACATGAAGACGTTGGAAGATTATTTGCCAAAGAATATGTTTAAGCGTGTGCATCGCTCCTATATTGTCAACATGGGTCAAATAGATATGATAGACAGGGGTCGCATTGTAATAGGTGAAACCTTTATACCTATATCAGACAGTTATAAGGATGATGTGCAGGGCTTTATAGACAGCCACATGCTGCAATAGTCTCAATAAAAAACAAAAGAAGCCATATCAATGAGATATGGCTTCTTTTGTTTTTGTAGTGGATAGGGGAATCGAACCCCTATGCCAAGATTGAGAATCTTGTATCC
>ERZ808240.4655-NODE-4655-length-11907-cov-28.332433_pt1 | contig 11907 bp, 8 predicted proteins | sample MGYA00521084_ERZ808240 | MGnify/ENA primary metagenome ERZ808240 (study PRJEB31516, sample SAMN03275571) | gut metagenome | biome: mammalia-associated habitat; material: feces | host: Papio cynocephalus | place: Kenya | collected 2012-08-06 ... | reverse complement strand
GGTCAGATGATTTCTGCTGCCATAACCTTGATGAAGCAATTGAGTATATTAATTGGGGTAATGAAGGCGATGACATACTTCTGTATGGCCTACTCAAGAAGGGTTCTGATGACGTTGTCGGCTATGTCCAAATAAAGCTTCCTGCAGCAATCGGAATGCAAGATGACCGAGAGTTGGGATATGCCATGTCAAAAGATTATCGCAGACAGGGTTATATGACTGAGGCTGTAAAAGTTGTCTGTAATCACCTATTTCAAAACGAGACGATTAAGCGTGTCACTCTTGAGATTTTACCCGAAAACCTGCCATCATTGGGTGTCGCACGCAAGTGTGGATTCTCCCTTGTGGCAGAGCCCGAAGAAAAAAAAGCATCGCAGGTTTCTGGACGGCAAGTCCCTTAACCTCTATGTACTTAATAAACAGTGAACCAATTATCAAAAATGTCATGCGATGAAAAAGATCATTACCCTCGGTCGAAATCGCCAAGTGCGATATGGACTTCGAGAAAGTCACCGTCACCGTGGAGGACAGTGAAATGAAGATGAAGGTCAACGCCTGCAAGAAATACGATACCGACCACGGTTGGGTGGTTGTCGTCTATGTGGAACTGGTCAATGGGGCGATAAGGCTGAATTGGTTTGGCCGGAGTACGGCAAACACGTGCGATACATCCGCTACTTAGTAAAGCTGATACTCAATCCAGTGCCAGATGAGCCAGATGCGGCGTTTAAGGACCTCGTAGTTTAGGGTTTCGGCGGTGTCGCGGGGCTTGTAGTTGTTCATCGTGATGCCGGAGGTGAAGAGAACTGAAGGGATGCCGTGGCGGGCGAAGACGTGCTGGTCGGTGATTTTGAAGAAGACCTTGGTGAAGTTCTCGCTGCCGTAGTAGCTGTGGCAGAGTTCGAGGTTCGTCTCGAAAATGCGGTTGCACCAGTCGAGAAGCTCGCTTTCACGGCTTCCGAGCGTGCCTCCGTCAACGGCGAGCAGATAGTCCTCGCGTCCGGACGGGAGAGGGGAGAGCGAGCATCCTATCTGGTCGATGTTTACCGCGAGCCTTATCATCTCCGGCCAGATGGTCTTTCCTGTAGCGGGGTCGCGGAAGCATCCGTTCTCAAGCGCCTCCCAGAACGCCGCCGAGCCGGCCATGCCCTTTTCCTTCGCGTCGAAGGCGACGAAAATGATGTTCTTGAAGTATGCCTTGCCGATGATTTTCGACATCCTGAACATCTCCGCGAGGCTTATCGCCGCCACCGCTCCCGAAGCGTTGTCATCGGCTCCGGGGTACATCTTGCCTCCGAAATTGCCGAGATGGTCAAAGTGCGCTCCGACGATGACATATTCATTCTCATGGATTTTCTTCGACCCGTTCATGAATCCCACGACATTGTGTCCGACGGCGCCGCTCTCCGTCCTGAATGACTGCACATACCCCTGTCTCTCGCCGCTTCCTCCTATGGGCTCCAGTCCCGCTTCCCTGAAACGCCGCTCGATGAAGAACGCCGCCTCGGCCCCGCCCCTTGTTCCTGTCGCCCTTCCGTCGCAGAGACTGTCCGCGAGAAAGGCCACCTGACGCTGCAGCTTTGCCTCCCAGACCACATTCCTTGCCGGGTAGCGCTGCGCCGCCGCAGAACTGCACAGGCATAGAAGACCGGCGGAGGCGACGAGGCATGACAGGAATTTCAGCAGTGCAGGGACGGATATTCCCGAAATTTTTATATTATTTGTCCAGACAGGCATATATTTCTGAAACAATAAATGATTATCTTTGCAAAATTGTGCCGGATTCGCCGTCTTGAAGCCGGATTATTCGGGCACAAGCGATGATTTGTACAAAATGCCGCCAAAAGTAGTGATTTTTTTGCGATGAGCAAACCGGTAAAGACATTTTATTTGACATTGTTCATGACTGCGGCCCTTCTTCTCAGGGCTGCGGTGCTTCCGGCTTTTGCCCAGTATGACAGGGACGGCTTCATGTACCGGGGTCGTGTCGCGCTCTCCGAAGGCAAGTTCTCGCAGGCAATAGAGAACTTCAACGTCCTCGCCCGCCTCGACACCACGGACTACGAGAACTATTTCTTCCGGGGCATAGCCAAGTACAACCTCGGAGATTTCCGGGGTGCGAAGCAGGATTTCAACGCCGCCGTGCGCATCAACCCGGTCTTCACCTCCGGCTATCACTACCGGGGCATAACCGAGAGCCGCACGGGGGACTATGACGCGGCGCTCCGGGACATAAACAAGGCTCTTGAGCTCCGTCCAGGCTACTCCGGGCTATACTTCAGCCGGGGCGTGACCTACTTTCTCTCGCAGCGCTTCGACAGCGCGGTGAAAGACTTCGACCGCTACATACGCAAGGAGCCCAAGGACCCTTCCGCCTACCTCAACCGGGGCGCGTCCTACCTCTTCCTCGGCGACACCCTCAAGGCCATGACCGACTACAACAAGGCAATCCGCCTCGACCGCTTCGACCCCGAGGGCTATGTCCGCAGGGGGCGGCTATACGCCGCGCAGAACAGGATGGACCTTGCGGTTGAGGACATGGACAAGGCAATCGCGATAGACACGTCGAACACCTTCGCCTATTTCAACCGCGCCCTGATGTACTACGAGCAGCAGAAATACCGCGAGGCCATGGCGGATCTCAACCGCGTGCTCAGGGACGAGCCCGGCAATGCGCTGACACTCTACAACAGAGGACTGATTATGGCGCAGCTTGGCGACTATGAGGGAGCTCTCGAAGATCTCGACAGAGTGCTGAACATCAATCCCGACAATGTCCTCGCACATTTCAACAGGGCTTCCGTCCTCATTGAACTCGGAATGTACCGCGATGCCCTTGAAGACTACGACAGGGCTATTGAACTCTATCCGGACTTTGCCAAGGCCTACATGAACCGCTCGTATGTCAAGAATCTGCTCGGAATGCAGAAGGAATCGAAGGCCGACTGGCAGACTGCGCAGCGCAAGGTCGCGGAATACCGGGCGAAGAACGTCACCGACGAGGGCTCGCTCGCCGACACCACGAAGAAATACAGCTCGCTGCTCGCCTTTGACGCCGACTTCGCGAAGAAGGACTTCAACGACGAGATGCTTCAGCACCGCGACGTCGACATCAAGCTGCGGCCGATGTTCCGTTTCGTGCCGACGGATTCCCGTGACGAGCGCGACTACATAACCTCCCACGTCTATGAGAATCCGCTCCTCCAGCGCTTTGAGAACAGCCTTCCGGTCGGAGTGACGATTGACAACACGGGCGCGGTGAAATGTTCCGGAGACTTCACGCGACTCCGCTCCGACGGCCTTTCAGCCGCGCAGCAGGAATTTCTCAAGGCTCTTGCCGACAGCCGCGACAGGCAGTACAACCTTGCGCAGACCCACTACGACAACGCCCTCGCCGCCGCTCCGTCAACTGACGTCGAGGCTCTCTACCGGGCGTTCTACTACATGAACCGGGGCGTGCTCCGTGCGGACATGATTGAGTTCATCTCCAGCATCGAAAGCAATGTCCAGTCGCTCTCTATGGATGATTCCGGCAACACCAGGGCAAGGGTGAAGGATCGTGTGACTCGCAGCTACGACTACTCCGAGGCCATCGCCGACCTTGTCGAGGCCGACAGGATTGTTGGGGATATACCATATATATTATATAACCTCGCGAACCTCTATTGTCTATCGTCGGATTTCGTGAAGGCGATAGAGAACTACACGAAGGCTATTTCCGCATTCCCTTATCTCGGCGACGCCTATTTCAACCGCGGGCTTGTCCAGATTTATCTCAAGGATAAGGAGAAGGGCTGCATTGACCTTTCGCGTGCGGGAGAGCTCGGAGTTGAGGATGCCTATGGGGTTATAAAGAAATTCTGTGAGGATGACAAGAATTGATGACGGTACGGAGATGATGAAAGCAGGCTGTTTATTGAGGGTGTTTCCGTATGTTGCGGAAGGAGTGTCTGTGGAGGGGAATATATGGTTGAAGTGAAATTTCTGAGCCTTTCGAGCGGCAGCAGCGGCAACTGCTATTTTCTCGGTCGTTTCGACGGTGAGCGCTGTCTCGGGGGACTACTCATTGACGCCGGAGTGAGCATCAGGCGTCTGCGTGCCCTGCTCGCGGACAACGGCCTCTCAACCGACGACTTCGGGGCCATCCTCGTCACTCACGACCACATGGACCATGTCCGAAGCCTTGCGTCATACTGCAAGAAACTCTGCAAGCCCGTCTGGACCTCCGAAGTTCTTGCCGAGGCACTTCTGGGACGCACCATGAAGCTGGCAAATCTCGGCGCGACTGTCCTCGGCCTGCTTCCCGATGAATGGAACGACATCTGCGGCTTTTCTGTGCGTTATTTCATCGTCCCTCACGACGCGACGCAGACCGTCGGCTATGCGGTGAGGATTCCGCTGCGCGACGCCCCTTTTGCCGCCGGCGAACCTGCCCCGGATTCTGTTCCGGCCGTGCATCCCAAGGCAGGAACTGACATGGGCTTTTACCGGTTCTTCATAATGACCGATGCCGGGCGCGTGACCGACGAGGCCGTGGCCTTTGCCGGGGAGTCCGACACGGTGGTCTTCGAGTCCAACTACGATATGGATATGCTGATGTCCGGACCCTACCCCCACGAACTGAAGATGCGCATAATGAACGGTCACGGTCATCTATCCAACGACGAATGCGCCTCCGCCGTCCGCCGCTTCTGGCACCCCGGTCTCCGCAACCTCTTCCTCTGTCACCTCAGCGAGAATAACAACACCCCGCGTCTCGCCTTCGAGGCCACGAGCGCTGTCATTGACGCCCTTTCCGAGGAGAACCTCTCCGCACAATCCCGAAAGACCTCCATCCGCCCCCTTCCCCGCACCTCTCCCTCCGGACTTATAGTTTTGTAGGCATTCTGCTTCTGTCCACTTCCGGGACTGCCGGACAAACGGACTCTATCGCAGTAAATTACAACAAAAAAGGTTGGCTAAGAAGAAATCTTAACCAACCCAATATTGAAACCTTAAAATTTCAAGAAGTATCTCAGGCAATTACCTGAAATAGAGGGGATGCCTACAACTTCGGACCAGCAGCGACAAGGGATTTTCCAAGTTCGTTCGTCGTGAACTTCTCGAAGTTCTTCTGGAAGCGTGCAGCCAGATCCTTAGCCTTCTCGTCCCACTGAGCAGCGTCGGCGTAGGTGTCACGAGGGTCGAGAATCTTAGGGTCAACTCCAGGAAGCTCGGTCGGAACCTCGAAGTCGAAGAACGGAATCTTCTTGGTAGGAGCCTTCTCGATTGAACCGTCGAGGATTGCGTCGATGATGCCGCGCGTGTCGCGGATAGAGATACGCTTGCCCGTGCCGTTCCATCCCGTGTTCACAAGGTATGCCTTCGCGCCGGCAGCCTTCATCCTCTTCACGAGCTCCTCGCCGTACTTTGTCGGGTGGAGTGAAAGGAATGCCGCGCCGAAGCATGCTGAGAATGTCGGGGTCGGCTCTGTGATGCCGCGCTCAGTACCTGCAAGCTTTGCGGTGAATCCTGAAAGGAAGTAGTACTGGGTCTGCTCCGGAGTAAGGATTGAAACCGGAGGAAGAACTCCGAACGCATCGGCTGAAAGGAAGATGACCTGCTTTGCGTGAGGACCCTTTGACACCGGCTTCACGATGTTCTTGATGTGATAGATAGGGTATGACACGCGGGTGTTCTCCGTAACGCTCTTGTCGGCGAAGTCAATCTTGCCGTTCTCGTCGACCGTGACGTTCTCAAGGAGAGCGTCCTTCTTGATTGCGTTGTAGATGTCCGGCTCAGACTCCTTGTCGAGGTTGATGACCTTCGCGTAGCAGCCGCCCTCGTAGTTGAACACTCCCTCGTCGTCCCAGCCGTGCTCGTCGTCACCGATGAGAAGGCGCTTAGGGTCGGTTGAAAGGGTGGTTTTGCCCGTTCCTGAAAGACCGAAGAAGATGGCCGAGCTCTTTCCTTCCTTGTCGGTGTTGGCAGAGCAGTGCATTGAGGCGATGCCGCGGAGCGGGTTGAGGTAGTTCATGATTGAGAACATTCCCTTCTTCATCTCGCCGCCGTACCATGTGTTGATGATGACCTGCTCCTTTGAGGTGAGGTTGAAGACCACTGCGGTCTCAGAGTTGAGTCCGAGCTCCTTGTAGTTCGCCACCTTTGCCTTTGACGCGTTATAGACAACGAAGTCAGGCTCGCCGAATGAAGCGAGTTCCTCCTCGGTCGGGCGGATGAACATGTTCTTCACGAAATGTGCCTGCCAAGCTACCTCAACGATGAAACGAACCTTGAGGCGGGTTGCAGGGTTGGCTCCGCAGAACGCATCAACCACATAGAGCTTCTTGTTTGAAAGTTCCTTGACGGCAAGTTCCTTGAGCACTTTCCAAGTCTCGGGGGTAACAGGCTTGTTGTCATTCTTGTAGCCCTCGGAAGTCCACCACACGGTGTCCTTGCTGGTTTCGTCCATCACGAAGAACTTGTCCTTAGGAGAACGGCCTGTATAGACGCCTGTCATCACATCGACAGCTCCGAGTTCAGTGAGTTTTCCTTTCTCATAACCGGTGAGCTTCGGGTCAAGCTCGTCATTGTACAGGGTGTCGTAGGACGGGTTATAGACAATCTCCGTCGCGCCCGTGATACCGTACTTGCTCAAATCAATTTTACTCATAATGTAAAATACTTTATAAATGGTTTATAATAAATAATCTTTGTCCGTCTTTCGGGTCTATATTTTTTCTACAAAGTCTTTCTTGCTTTCGAGCCGCAAAAATACAAATTTGCGAGTGACTTTCAAAACAAAAAGCAAGCCTAAAGTTGCAGAATCTGTTTTAATTTTTCTTGCATTTGTTGTTATGTGTTCGTTCTTTTGGTGTCTTTTGGACCATATTTTCCCGTTTCGCTCGTCATTTAGCACCGCTAAACTCCTCTCAAAACAGAAAAATCTGCCCTCAAAATACATCTCAAAATAACTGAACAAAAAATTTAAACATCTTCTCAAGCATAAAGAAAAATGTATAATTTTGAAGAAATTTGTCAGAACGCCGCGGATTCCGACGAAAATGTATGGAATTTGCAATCGTCGAGGCCGATAGAATTATCGAAAAATACAATACTATATGATTGAAAAGCATAAACTTACATCAAACTCCGACGGTCTGGAGATATCTGTCCTTACCTGTACGGACGCCGTCGCCCCGAAGACCGTGTTCCAGATTGTGCACGGAATGTGCGAGCATAAGGAAAGATATGTCCCGTTCATGGAATTTCTCGCCTCGAAGGGATATGCAGTGCTCATACACGACCACCGCGGACACGGCGAAAGCGTCAGGTCCTCCGAAGACCTCGGCTATTTCTACGAGGGCGGATGGGAGGCCATGGTCGATGACATCCGCCTCGTCAACCGATGGGCGCACGACCGCTGGCCCGGACTTCCACTTCTGCTGTTCGGGCACAGCATGGGCTCTATGGCTGTCCGCTCATACACAAAGAGACACGACGACACCATAGACGGTCTCTTCGTCTGCGGCTGTCCGAGCTTCAACTCCGGCGCCGGCGTCGGAAAGTTGCTGGCCAAGGCAATCGGCGGCCTGAAAGGGGAGCGCCACCGTCCGAAGCTCATTCAGAAAATCGCCTTCGGCAGCTACTCCCGAGGCTTCAGAGGTGAAACCTCGCCGAACTGTTGGGTCTGCTCCGATCCCTCCATAATTAAGGAGTACGACGCCGACCCGCTCTGCAACTATGTCTTCACCGCCAACGGCTTCCGCAACCTCTTCGGCCTGATGCAGGACTGCTACGGCGCCAAGGGCTGGAAGGTTTCCCGTCCGCGGCTCCCCGTCCGCTTCATCTCGGGCGCCGAAGACCCGTGTCTAATCTCGCCCAAGGCCTTTGAAAGCGCGGTTGAGAATATGCGCAAAGTCGGCTACGCCGATGTCACAAGCCGCCTCTACCCGGGAATGCGCCACGAAATCCTCAACGAGACCGATCGTCAGACTGTCTGGGACGATGTGGTTGCGGCATCTGACAAAATAGTAGAGGGGATGGCATAGTGGTGGAAGGTATATGACAGCAAGAGAGGTTCTGAAGAAATATTGGGGCTACGACAGCTTCCGCCCCAAGCAGGAGGAAATTGTGCAGGCGGCGGTGGAAGGCCGTGACGTGCTCGCAGTCCTCCCAACCGGCGGCGGCAAGTCCGTCTGCTTTCAGGTCCCGGCCATGATGAAGCCGGGGCTTGCCCTTGTCGTCACCCCGCTCATAGCCCTGATGAAGGACCAGGTCCAGAACCTGTGCGACCGGGGCATCCGCGCCATAGCCGTCTATGCCGGCATGACGAAACGCGACGTCGATCTCGCCCTCAACAACGCCACCTACGGCGACTACAAGTTCCTCTACATATCCCCCGAGCGTCTCGCCACGCGCCTCTTCCGGCAGTACCTCCGGAACATGGACGTCTCCTACATCGTCGCCGATGAGGCGCACTGCATCTCCCAGTGGGGCTATGACTTCCGCCCGGACTACCTCAACATCGGAGAGCTCCGCGACTGCGTCGATGCCCCGGTCATTGCCGTCACGGCCACAGCCACCCCAACTGTCGCCGACGACATCATGACCCGCCTTCGCTTCCGTGAGAATCTTCTGATAAAGAGCGGATTCGAGCGTCCGAACCTCTCCTACATCGTGCGCCATACGGAAGACAAGCTCGGGCAGATAATCAGCATCTGCGAGTCCGTGCCAGGCACCGGAATAGTCTATGTCCGCAACCGCAAAAAGGCCGAGGAGCTCGCCGCGTTTCTCGGGCAGAAAGGCATCTCGGCCTCCTTCTACCACGCCGGGCTCGGCGCCTGGACCCGCACGCAGAGGCAGGCGGCCTGGAAAAGCGGGGAAATCCGCGTGATGGTCTGCACCAATGCCTTCGGAATGGGCATAGACAAGCCCGACGTGCGCTTCGTCCTCCACTATGACATCCCGGACTCCCCGGAGGCCTACTTTCAGGAGGCCGGGCGCGGCGGCCGCGACGGACGGCGCTCCTACGCTGTCCTGCTGTGGAACAGTTCCGACGTGAGGCGGCTCCATCAGACCGAAACCGTCTCGTTCCCCGACACGCAATACATCGAGGACATATATCAGAAAGTCCACATATTCCTCGGCATACCATACGAATACGGCGAGCTCTCCCAGCACAAGTTTGACTTTTCGGCATTTTGCCGCCAGTTCAAACTCAGTCAGACAAGTGCTTGGTATGCAATAAAATATATCGAGAAGGCCGGACACTGGACACTCAATGAATCGGTTGATGTCAAGACGAGGGTCATGATTTCCGTTGACCGCACGGCTTTCTATAACTACAGCTTCGACGACCCCGTGCTTCCCCGTATCCTCGAAATCCTGATGCGGAAATATTCGGGGATCTACAGCGCCCCGGTTTCTATCGACGAGGACGAAATCTGCGCGCGCCTCGGCCTTTCGGAATCCGAACTCCATCAGAAGCTCTACTCCCTCTCTCTGCTCCACCTCATCCGCTACATCCCGAGCAGCGTCTCCGACGTGCTTTTCCTGAACCACGAGCGCCTGATGCCCAAGAACATAGACCTCAAGCCGAAGACCTACGAGTTTCTGAAGAAATGCCAGCACGACCGCATCGAGGCAATGATTGACTATGTCTCCGAAGAAACCGAATGCCGCAGCCGCCACCTCCTCCGCTATTTCGGCCAGACCGACTCCTCCGACTGCGGAACCTGCGACATCTGCCGGGCGAAAAAGGCCGCCGGCAAGCCGCTGGAAACAGATTCTTCAGGAGACCTGTCAGACCGCCTTGCCGCCCACATAAACAATGACCTCCACGGCGACTACGACATCGACACCCTCAAGCGCCTCGTCAACAACCCCTCTCAGGAACCCCTCCCGCAGCAGATTCTCGACGTCCTCCGCCGCCTCATCGACTCCGGCGCCGTCCCGCCTCCCCGTGTGTGAGGCTCTAATCGGCTCCGCAGGCACGAAGAAATATTTCCCGACGCAGAAAAGTAATTGTGTTTGCGCGACAAAAATTTTATTGTAACTTTACGACGGAAATCAAATTGTAAAGGCTCGACATTATGGCTCTACCATCTGAAAAACTTGCACAATCACGTTCCGGAGACACTACTGCCTGGTACATTTCCTACTGGAAATTCATTGATGAATATGTCCGTGAAAAACTCGGCGACGACTGGTGCCTTTCTCCGCAGAACTCTATATGAAAGATGTAGAAGACCGCTACAAACTTGACGCTTACCATTCCTTGTCAATAGAAGGCTATAAGGTGTCAGAAGAACTGATAGAGAAGGTTCGCGGCGGCAATTGGAAACCGGACTCAAGTTCATCCGACCGAGATGATAAAAATGCTCTTGCTGCACTCGGCTATTGGCAGGCCTTTCAGGAAGTCAAGAAAAGCATCCGCAAGATACTTGACGGTTCAAATGCCGGTACGGTCGTTGAGAAAGACCACCGTATATGGTATCAGGAGATGTTCGCTCCGTCAGTTATGGCGGGTATCATCAAAGCCTCCGACATCGCCGGTTATAGATCCAATCAAGTTTATATCAGAAATTCAAAGCACACGCCTCTTAATCCGGAAGCCGTCAGGGATGCGATGCCGGTACTTTTTGATTTGCTTAAAAATGAGCCGGACGCTTGGGTTCGAGCAGTTATGGGACACTTCGTTTTCACGTTTATCCACCCATATATGGACGGGAACGGTAGAATGGGGCGTTTCCTCATGAATGTTATGCTAGCTTCCGGCGGCTATCGGTGGACAATCATCTCCAAGGACATCAGAGACGCCTATATGGCAGCTCTTGAGAGAGCCGGCGTTGACGGGGACATTCGGGAATTTGCCTCTCTTCTGTCCAAAATGCTAACTTTGCAAAACTAAAGACAATATATGATTACGGGTGAGATTAAAAATAGGATAGACCAGATTTGGGACACATTCTGGAATGGGGGCATCACCAACTCGATGACCATTCTGGAGCAGATGACCTATCTCTTCTTCATGAAGATGCTGGATGATGCTCAAGATAAGAAAGAGGCGAATGCTTTGGCATTGGGCATAGAACCGGACGATCTGGTATTTAAGAAAGATGCAGTGTGGCACAATCCTGAGACTGACAGGGATGTGCCGTACAGCGAGCTGCGCTGGAAGAATTTCCGCCACGAGGAGCCGTCCCGGATGTTCGCAATAGTCCGTAACGATGTTTTCGTGTTCATCAAGAATCTGAATGAGGGCAAACAGTCCGCCTACAGCCGCTTCATGCAGTCTGCGGTGTTTATGATTCAGAATCCCCGCACCCTTGTCCGCATTGTCGATGGCATCCAGAACCTTGACATGACCGACCGGGACACGATGGGAGATGTCTATGAATACATTCTTGGCAAGATGGCCGCGTCCGGCAACAACGGGCAGTTCCGCACACCTCGCCATATTATCAGGATGATGGTGGAACTGATGGCGCCAATGGTGGATTGGGAAATCTGCGACCCTGCTATGGGGTCTGCAGGATTCATTGTCGAGGCCGCGAAGCATGTGCAGGAACATCATAGAACCGAACTGATGAAGAAAGCCAATATGGAGCATTACAAGACACGTATGTTCCACGGCTTCGACACTGACACCACAATGCTCCGTATCGGAGCGATGAACCTGATGCTGCACGGAGTGGACGCTCCAGATGTGAAATGGCAGGACAGCCTTTCGCCGGAAAACGAAGACGCCGACTGCTACGACCTCATTCTCGCCAATCCACCGTTCGCCGGAAGCATTGACAGCGGGAATATCTCAAAGTCCTTGCTGGCGGTGGCGAACACCAAGAAAACCGAACTCCTGTTCCTGTCGCTGTTTGTCCGTATGCTCAAAATTGGCGGCAGCTGCGCCAGCATTGTTCCGGACGG
>ERZ808240.4654-NODE-4654-length-11908-cov-30.573610_pt1 | contig 11908 bp, 11 predicted proteins | sample MGYA00521084_ERZ808240 | MGnify/ENA primary metagenome ERZ808240 (study PRJEB31516, sample SAMN03275571) | gut metagenome | biome: mammalia-associated habitat; material: feces | host: Papio cynocephalus | place: Kenya | collected 2012-08-06 ... | reverse complement strand
ATGAAACCGTCCGTTTCGACGTCGTATGCGGGCAATGCGGACATCGGGGGCAGCCCATCGTTCCGTGTCCTTTGACGGACGGACGCAAGGGAGTAGCTTTGCACCATGGATGTTTATGAAGCGATAGACGAAATGAGACGGCTCACCTCCGAGGGAAAGACCTTCAGCTTCTCGTTCATGTCCTGCAACCTTTCCGCGGGAACGAGCGAGGGCGTTGTCTATGTTCCGCACGCGCGGCTCCGCAAGAGGGAATGCAGGGAGCATCACCTTCACGCTGATATGGTCGAGGCCTACATAAATCTCGACACCATGGAGAACCGCCGTTTCTACCAGCCGCTTCTGATGACCTTCAACGGAGAAAAAGTCACATTGAGATGAAGAATACGGTTAAGAAGATTTCGGACCATTCCTACGCGCTGCACCTTGAGGACGGGCGGTGCTTCACCCTCTCCAACAGGAGGGACGGCAGCCTCGACTCGCTCTTCTGGCAGGCGCAGGACCGCAACTGGGAGTATCTCCCGCACACGATTCAGGGCTACAGGGTCATTCCCTACGGCATCGACAACCAGCTGCCGACGCGCCTGCGCGACATCCTCGACTCGAACAACCTCGGCCCCGGCATACTCGAACGCCAGATGGGGCTGCTGTTCGGCCAGGGGCTCTATCTTTCACAGCTCTCGTTCGAGGAGGGCAAGATTGAGCGCCTGTGGAAGGAGGACAGGGAAATCATGGACTGGCTGGAGAGCTGGGACTATGTCTCCTATGTCAAGGGGTGCATGACGGACTATCTGCACCTCAAGGGATTCTTCGACGCGAAGTACCTGGAGCGCGGCCACCGCATAGGGCGCAAGCCGAGAATTTCCTATCTGGAGCATATTCCGGCGAAGAACGCCCGCCTCGAATGGACGGACAGCCGGGACATCAGGGACGTGCGCCACATCATCGTCGGCGACTTCGAGAACGCCTGCGTGCGGACGGGCGTGAGGGTCTATCCGGTCTATGACAGGCGGAATCCGGGGAAATACGGGGCTTCGGCCTCATATAACCACACATATTCCTTCGCCCGCGACTTCTACTCCGTGCCCCAGTACTGGGGTGCGCTCCGCTGGATAGTCCGGGGTTCGGAGATTCCGACAATCTTCAAGTATGTGACGGACAACGGAATAAACCTCGCGTACCACATCCATGCCCCGAACGAGTACTGGGACACCAAGCGCGACACCCTCAAGAACATCCATCCCGACTGGGACGACGCGAGGGTGGAGAAGGAAATCAGCAGCCTGACATCGGAACTCCTGACGCAGCTCACCGAGGTTCTTTCCGGCAAGGAGAACGCCGGGAAATTCTTCTACACGGTGGATATTCCGTCGGAGAACGGCGGCGGGCCGGTGTCGTGGAAGATTGAGGCGATTGACCAGAAGATAAAGGACTTCGTCGATTCGCAGCTCAAGATTTCGGAGGCATCGGCATCCGCCATTACCTCCGGAATGGGGCTGCATCCGTCCCTGAGCAACGTGATGGTGAACGGCAAGCTGGCTTCCGGCTCGGAGCTGCTGTACGCCTTCAAGCTCTACCTCCTTTCCGACACGGAGATTGCCTCGAACTGCATCCTCGAACCGATAAACCAGGCCATCGCCTTCAATTTCCCGGGGCGCAACCTCAAGCTGGCGTTCTATCATCAGACGATTCAGGCGGAGGAGGCTGTTCCGACCGACGAACGAGTTAAAAACCAATAGATATGCTGTTTGACAAAGTACAGAACGGTTCCGAGGAACTGAACTCCCTGACGGGCCAGTGGTTCGCATCCACGCCGTACTATCTCATCCGTACCGAGATTGATTTTGCCGCGCAGGAACTCGGCTCCATTGTGGGGCAGGATGTCGTCGGGGCTGCCGAGAAGGCCTATGAGAGCGGCTCGGACGCGGATTTCGTCGATGCCGTGAGGCTTCCTGTGGCGTTCCGGGCCATTGCGCGCTATGCGCAGCTCTCCGGAGTGAGCCACGAGGGGACGGGCAGGAAGGTGAAGATGGACGACAACGAGAAGATGCCGTTCGAGTGGATGATTGACCGCGACGACCGCGCCATGCTCGACCGCTACTACAGGGCTCTCGACGCGCTCTACCGCTATCTTGAGAAGAACGAGGTCCCGAGCTGGATGTCATCTCCCGTCCGTGAGCTCTCGGCGCGCTGCATCGTGAGGAACATAGGCGAATTTGAGCGGTTCTATCCGGTCGATGGCAGCCAGTACGCATGGCATCTGTTCGTTCCGCTGATTGTCGATGCGCAGGAGAACGTCGTGGAGCCGTTCGTCGGCGAGGAGGTCTGGGCTCGCATACTCGCGGCTCCGGATTCCGGTGACGGCACGGCTCTGAGGCTCCGTTCACGCGCCGCGCTCCTTGCCGTGCTCACGGCTCTCGTGACGGCGGCACGGCGCTGGTCTCTCGACGTGCTTCCGCTTTCGGTGGCGCGGCGCTTCAGCCCGTCCTATCAGGGCAACCGCGAAAGCCGGACGGCTGAAACGCGCGAGATTGACTGGTTTATTGAGAAGACGACCGCTCAGATTGCCGAGGCGAAGGACGAACTGAAGAAGCTTGCCGGAGGGGCGGGCGAAGCCTGCCTGTTGCCGAAGAACGACCCTGCGAACAAATTTGCGACTGTGGTATGACGGAGATTGAGATATATGAGACCGGGGAGCGGCTTTCACTGCCCTCGTCATGGGACGAGATGACTCCGGAGCAGGTGCAGTTCGTGTTCCGTGCCTACGGCGAGTGCATACTGCGCGGCGGGTCTCCGCTGGAGTTCAACCTCAGAGTGCTCTGTCACTTGCTCGGGCTGCGGTTCTCGCGGAGGACGGCGCTTGCGGAGCGGCTTTCCGGCGGTGAGCCGACGCGCATTGACGAGAATCTGGCCATGCTCTGCGACAGATGCCTCGGATTCCTTCTTGATGTGGAGCCGCAGACCCTGCAATGCCGGCTGACCTTCGACTCTGTGGCGAATCCCCTGCCGATGGTGCGGAGCGGGCGTTTCCGGCTCTACGGTCCGGCGGACTTGCTCCAGGACCTCACTTTCGGGGAGTTCCGGCACGCGGCCGTTGCCATGCAGGCCTTCCTGCGCTCCGGCAAGGAGGCGGAACTCGACGAGTGCATAGTCTTTCTCTACAGACGGCGGCGCTCGAAGCCCAACAGGGCGGGACGGCGCGTGATTGCGGTGGATTCCTCGAACATAGAGAGGGAAACGAGGCTCGCGGCGCGGCTTGAGCCTTGGCAGAAGAACCTCATTCTCCTGTGGTTCGCGTCCTGCCTGAAGTTTCTCCAGACGCAGGACATAGCCATAGACGGCGAAACGGTGGAGCTCGGACGGCTTTTCGGCGGCGGGGACGACGGCCGCGACGGCTACGGCTTCGGGTGGAGCGACCTTGCGGTGCAGATAGCCAAGGAACAGACCATCGGAAACATCGAGCGCGTGGATGAGGAGCCGCTTTTCTCCATTCTCGGCATAATGTGGCACAATTTCAAGGAACAGAAACGATATGAAGCGATTTCAAAGGCTCATTAGCCTCACAGAGTACATCGAGGGCTTTACGCTCCCCGAACTCGGCATCCGTCCCATAGTTACGACCGCGCAGGCCGACGCGACCTCCAAACTCCAGCACTTTTCGGGCGTTCAGGTCCTCGCGGCGCGTCCGGAATGCCGCCAGCAGGGCGACACGGATTCTTACAGTTCAGTGATTTCGACGGCGTTCTTCGTCGTGGCCAAGGGACTCGGCGCGGCGAACACGCCGGAGCGCGAACGGAAACAGTTCCGCGAACTCCTCGACATAGCCTCGCAGATTGTCGAGCGCGTGGCCGGCGACTCCACCTCCGGCTCCTGCGGACTTTTGTCCGGAATGTCGCTCGCGTCCGTCGAGATTGTCCCCGAAGCCTCCATTTTCGGCGGCTGGCTCGGCTACAGCGTCGAGCTCTCATTCGATTAGCCGGCCATGTCAGTAAAGGCACGCTTCATACGCAATGTCCTGGAGGAAGAGGGCGAATCGATGCTCCGCCGTCAGAGCTCAGCCATTCTCTCCAAGCTTGAGACGCGCACCGGCACGCTCGAAAGGTCGCGCACGGTCTCCGTCTCCTCCTCCGACTCGTTTGACGGAAAGATGACCTTCCGGCACGTAGCCTACGAACGCTACCTCGACCTCCGCCGTCTCCGCTACGGCTCCAAGGTCGTCTCCCGCCGCCGTCGCATCCACAACCGCTATGTCTTCGGAGCCTACTCCCGCATCGCCGAACGCCTGATGTACGAGTTCACCGACGAGGTCGCCGCTTCCATACGCCAACAAATTGAAAATGAATCGCTCTGACGCAAAGTGTTAATAAATATATAAATAAATCAATAAATAAATTTTTGTTGCTATCTTTGCGGGACATTTGGAAGCATATATGGACGCATTTGAGCAGAAATCTTTATTGGAGGCGGTTCTTTACATTCTCAAGAGAACCGGGGGCATCGGATACTATCAGGTGTTCAAGATTCTCTATTTCGCGGAAAAGAAACATCTCGCGAAGTGGGGAAGCAGCATGATTCCCGACCGTTTCTGCGCATTGGAGAACGGTCCTGTGCCTACATTCCTGTACGATGCCCTGCGCGGCCACAGCCGTCGCGAATGTCCGGGACTTCAGAAACTTCTGAAAGAAGGCGTCCAGAACGGCAGTGAGGATGCCTCCTACATTCTCACTGCACGACGCGACCCGGACATGGACTATCTCTCAAAATCGGAAATAGCTGAACTCGACCGCTCCATAGCTGAGAATCTTCCGCTTTCCTTCGCTGAACTGAAGGACAAATCCCATGACAGCGCATGGAGCGAAGCCTATTACAGCAAGCATTCCGGGCGCAAGTATATGGATCCGGTTCTCATGGCCGAAGCCGCCGATGCCGACAAACGCACAATAGCCTATCTGAAGGACAGTCTTGAACTTCAAAGCGCCTGTGCCCGATGAACCTTTCGGATTTTCTTTCCTCTGATGTCGTCAATTCTTTGACTCGTTCTACGGTTTCTGTCGGCGATGTGTGGAGAATCCGGCTTTATCCGGAAAATGGGATAACTCCGAAGGTCGGCGACGATTCCAGAAACAAGTTTCTTGTCATATTGGGCTTTGACAATGAGGGGAATATATATGGCGGCGTGGTAATCAATTCGAGAATCAACGACCGCATCCCCGTTGCCCTTCAGGACTTGCAGATGCCGATAAGGAAATCCGCCTACCCGTTTCTTGACCACGATTCTTTCGTGGACTGTTCAAAGCTTATGGTCGTCCGCGCTGAAACCTTTGCCCAATGGGAGTTCAAGGGCATCATTTCACAGGACGACATTGAACTCATCTCCGGCACCCTCCGTGAAAGTCCGCTTGTGACAGCCGCCACCCTTGCCCGATTCTCAATTTTATGTTGAACTCGATGAGGCATTGTCCTCCATTCTTCACCAAGACCTCGAACACAAGATAATTTTCTGTGAGGAGTGATTTTTGCAGTCTTCAATAAAAAATTCCCAACATGATAGATTTAATAAGAGCAATATTCAGCATGACAGGATTGACCGCCTTATTCAGCGTGATTTTGATTGGCGGATTAGTCTTGCTCATTATTTTTCTGAATTCTATTGCAACAATATCTGTAGCGGACTGGATTATCATAGGCATCGCTGTGATAGTATTTATTCCTATCATGATTCTTCTTGACAAACGCAAGAAAGAGAGGGAAAAAGAGCCTTGGAATCATGACATTTAGTGTCCTTTCGTAGCTGCCTGCGGGCAGCTATTTTTGTATCATTAAATTGATACAAGATGAAAAGTGAAGACCTGCGGTTGAACATAATCGTGAACGGCGATGCCGGGCGCAAGGAAATTCTTGACACGGAGAAGGAAATTTCAAGGCTTGAATCGGAAATAAAGTCTCTGAAAAAGGCAGAAGGAGACCACTCAAAGGAAATTTCTGAAACCAACAGGAAACTCACTGATGCGAAGTCGAAGTATGCAGAGCTCCAAAGGCAGATGAAGCTTGACCAAAAGACTATGGCCGAACTCAAGAGCCACATAAAGGCGACTCGCGCTGCTTTGGAAAAAGCTGTACCAGGAACAGAGAATTGGGATGCCCTGAATGCGGAATTGCTTGAGAGCAGAAAACGCTTTGAGGAACTTGCAAGACAATCCCAAAGTACTCGAACGATATTGTCACAGACTTTCACTAATATCGGAAACATATCAATAGGAGTAAAGGCTCTGATGGACATAACATCGGGGTTATGGAGCAAAACAGAGCAGGCGCGGGAGTCGTGGTTGCAATATGACGAGGCGCTTGTTGACGCTATGAAGACGACCGGCTTGAGCCGCGAAGAAATCGAGGAACTCAGCGCGGAACTGAAGAAAATCGACACGCGGACCGCGCAGAATGAGTTGCTGTCGCTGGCTCGTGTCGGCGGTAAGCTTGGAATTTCCGGCAAGGAAGACCTGCTGGAGTTCGTTTCGGCCGCCGACAAAATCAATGTGGCGTTGAAGGAAGACCTCGGCGGCGACGCGGAGGCTGCCATAGGTCAGATTGGAAAACTCGTCGATATATTCCAGCTGAAGGGGCAGATGGGGCTCGAAAAGGCGATGCTTTCCGTCGGCTCTGCAATCAATGAACTCGGAGCCGCTTCGACGGCCAATGAGGGATACATCGTGAACTTCACCAACCGCCTTGCCGGTATCGCTCCGAACGCCAAAATCTCGATTGACAAAATCCTCGGCCTTGCATCCACCCTCGACGCGAACGCACAGGCAGCCGAGACCGCCGCGACAGCCATCGGTCAGACCATCACCGCAATGTTCAGGAAAACCGAGACATTCGCCCAGATTGCTAAGATGCCGTTCGAGGAGTTCCGCGACCTCCTGAACAACGACGTGAACGCCGCTCTCGTCAAAGTGCTGGAGGGAATGAAGGGCGACCAGGGACTGTTCGACATCGTGGATGCCATGGACGGGATGAACCTGAACGGGCAGAGGGCAACGACCGTGCTCGGAGCGCTGGCCAACAACATCGACATGCTCAAGACCCAGCAGCAGATTGCGAACGAGGCCTTTCAGGAGGGTACATCTTTGACCAACGAGTTCAACACCAAGAACGAGTCTGCCACGGCCATTCAGGAGAAACTGAAAAAGAGAATCACTGAGACGAGCGTGGAAATCGGCCAGAAACTGATGCCGGCAGCGAATATGGTCATTAGCGGTACAAATACTTTTTTAGGAGTCGTTTCAAAGCTGATTACGCTCTTCGGAAAGTATCAGGCGGCAATCGTGACTGTCACGACACTGACCGCGCTCTATGTCGCAAAAAAGAAAATCGCCTACCTGTTCAGTGCCGAGTTCAGGGCTGCGCTTTTGAAAGAAGTTGCAGTCTTGGAGGCATCGTCAAAGGCAAATTCGCTGCACACGGTCACGCTGAAAATTCTCGCCGGCGGCTACAAGACGGCCGGGGCGGCTGCAAAGGCTTTCGGCAAGGCCTTGATTGCCAATCCGGTCGGGCTCGTCATTGCCGCCGTTGCAGCCCTTGCCCAAGGCATTGCATCATTGGTCTCCAAATCCCGCGAAGCCACCAGGGAGCTCCGCGAACTGAACCGGCGAACCGTTGATACGACCTCCTCGTTCGTCAAGGCGCAGGCTGAAATAGATAAGGAACGCAAGTCCCTCGAAGAACTGAAGGAGGCGGCGACCAGTGCGGCCGAGGGCAGCGACGAGCGAAAGAGGGCAATCGACAAAATCAACGAACTCTACGGCGACTATCTCCCGCAGCTCCTCACTGAGAAGACCTCTAATGAGGAACTGGAGACGGCTCTTGCCAATGTGAACACTCAGCTGGAGCGAAAAATCAAGCTTCAGGCGCGGGAAAGCGCCGAGATGGATGTTCTCCAGCATAAGGAGGACACTGTAAAGGCGACCCTTGGCGCCTTGGCGAAGCAGTATGAGAGCCTGAATAACGGACAAAAAATGGGCACCGCAGATATTGTACGCCTGACGGAGGAACTTTCGGGGGCATATGATTCCGGCGGGATAACGGAATCGTTGCAGAATGCTATTGACGATGTTTTCGGGCGTAGTCACGATTGGGAAGGCCGGACAAATCCGGAAATGTATGCAACCCCATATACTATGGGTATTGTTCAGTCTTCGGAAGAAGGGAAATTATTTGTAATCAGCGATGAATTTGAGAAAGCCGTGGAAAACGGAGAGAGTCTCCGGGCCGTCATCAAAGGCCTCTACGGCGACCTCTCGTCTGAGCCCTCCGGCAACATCGAATCGCTCGGAAGCCTTGCCGGCGGCGGAACGACCGAAAACTCCGGCGGCGGAGCGGGCGGCAACGGCGGTTCCGGCGGCTCTGCGGGCGGGATCGGGACGGCGGCCGAAAAGAGCGCCCGTGCGCTTCAGGAAGGTCTTGCTCAGGTCTTTCAGGAGGTTGACGAGGAATCCGAGAAGCTGTTTCAGGAAACTCAGAAAAGGATGGAACAGGATGCGGAGATGAAAACGCAGCTTGTCATCGACAACGAGAAAGACCTGACTCAGAAAGCCATTCTGGAAGAGGAAAGTCGCTATGAAAAGGAACGCGCCAAGGCAGGAGACAACGCCGAACTGCTTGAACTTGCCGAAACCAAGCACCGGAACAACCTCGACAAAATCAGGCTCGAGGCCTTCAACCGCGAGGTCAAGCGGCTGGAGGACGAGCACAAGCTCAGGCGCACTCAGATGGAGAACTCTCAGGCAGCGGAACTTCTGGCGTTCAAGGGCACGGAGGAGGAAAAGGCGGCATTAAGGCGGAAGCACACGCAGGAGCTTGCGGAGTTTGATGTCGAGTATCTCAAGAGCCTGGAGACCATGCTTCAGAAGGTGGCGGATGACAGGACACTTGAGGGCATGTCCGTCAGTCTCGATGATGCGGACTACAATAAGATCATGCAGCAGCTTGCCGACATCATCAAGCGCAAGAACGCTGCGGCCGGCACTGCACAGGAAGCATCGCAGGAACCGTCCGACAGTCCGAAGAAGGAAAGCCGCTCTCTGAAGGAAGGCACGGGCGGAGGAAGTTTGTTCGGGGTGTCGCAAGAGGATTGGGAGACTTTGTTCTCGAACATTGCACAGGGAAAGTTTGGCGCGGAAGACCTTCGGACCACCATTGCCGGCATAGGCGGTGCCGCACAGGAAGCCTTCAGCCTTGCTTCAAAGTTCATGGATCTGACCAAGAAGAAGGAGGACGCGCAGCTCAAGGAGTACAAGAAGAATCAGGACAACCGCAAGAACTCCCTCGAAAAGCGCCTGAACGCCGGTCTCATCACGGAGTCCCAGTACAACGCGCAGGTGGAGCAGATGGATGCAGAATACGATGCCTATCAGGAAGAACTTGCGCTCAAGCAGGCAAAGCGCGAAAAGACTCTGAATCTCACGCAGGCGATAATCAATACGGCGCTGGGCGTCACATCGACGCTCGCGCAGTTCGGGGCGACCCCGTGGGGAATTGCTGCGGCGGCCGTCAGTGCCGCTATGGGTGCGGCAGAAATTGCCATCATAGCCTCGCAGCCCGTCACGGCCGGAGCGGAGGAAGGCGGCTACATAGGCGTTAAACGGCAGCAGGACGGCAGAACCTTCAACGCCCGGATGAACCCCGACGCGCGCGGCTTCGTCACGCAGCCTACCGTCATAGTGGGCGAGAACGGCTCCGAGTATGTAATCCCGCACGAGGCCCTTGAGAATCCGAGCCTCCTCCCGATTATCTCCACCATGGAGACCGCCCGCCGCAACGGCAAGCTCCGCAGCCTGAACTTCAGCGCGGTCTATCCGGCCATGGCGATGCCGGGTCGTGTCTCCGGCGGATTCATCGACGGCGGAAACTCTCAGCTCGTGACCGCATCCGCCGACGGCACGGAATCCGCGCCCGCCGACGCGGCTCTCACAAAGGCCATCGAGAAACTCATGAAGAAGCTTGACGAGCCGATTACCGCCCGCGTGTCGATGCTCGGCAAGGGCGGAATCAAGGAAACAGAGGAAAAGTATAACAAGCTCAGAAGAAGAGGACAGTTAGGATGATAAAGATTATGACAAAGGACGGCATCTCGCTCGACCTCGCGCCGGATGCCGAATTCGTGATTGAGTACAACAACCCGATGATGGAGGACGACCGCATCCCGGTTCCCTTCTCCACCTCCATCGCCCTTCTCCCGTCGGCGACCAACTGCAAGGTTCTCCGGTATCTCCCCGCGCTGAAGCTGGAGCCTACCGTCAAGAAGCTGGCTGTGTCCTTCGTGTTCAACGGCATCCCGTTCCTGACCGGCACGCTCATCTACGACGGCATCGAGGACGGCAGCCTGAACTACACCTTCTCCGGCCGGGACCTCGAAGACGAGTGGGGCAGGAAAATCTATGAGTTCAGTCTTGCACGCTTGTCGAGCCGTCCTGTAAATGATGCAAACATTTGCTGGCCTCTTATGGTAAACAAAGATGAGACAGGATATTATGTCAAAGACTGTGACAACATCGATAAGAGCGACACATATAATAATCAGCGCAAATATGTCGATTCTGATGTGAAATATCATAACAATGACTATGGAGAGAAAATAAAGAGGACGCCCGCCATATATGCCAAGTTCATAACGAATGAAGCAATGCTGGAGATGGATGATGACATATATTCCGTATATCAGTATGTTGCCGTTGTTGGGAACGCTTATGCGAATCCGACGAAAGTCGGGGTGTTTCCCGCTATTAAGTATAATTATGCTGAATGTCTTCCTGATGTTACCGTCGTCGAGTTTGTCGGTGAGGTCGGGAAGATGTTCTGCGCATCAGTATATGAAGACGGGGGAACGTTTGTTATGAAATCCTTCGCGAGAATCAGCGCGGAGAATGCCGCGTTGGACTGGACTTCCAGACTGGCGGATGAGTTCAGTTCGGATAAGGAAGAGGCGGCAGGCTATGTCTTCGGTTATGAAAATTCCGGAGAGGACACTGTCAATGTAGGGGATGGCGTCGCGAAGGGGCTTGAGCAAAGCAAGTCACCCTTGTTCGCTATGGCTATGTGGATTGCCGGACAGCCGACGTCCTTGGGAATAATACCATACTTAGTGGGCGCTACAGGAGACATCATTTCGTCGGAAGTGTGGGCCGCAAACAGTGCCGACGGAAAGAAAGTGGTAGCTGCGGCCGATGTCGCATTTCAGAATAACCTGAAAATGGAAAATGTCATAGACGATTCCGATTCAGTTGACAACTCATGCTCGTTCAACCTCGTCAAGACGGTGCCGTCGCTCCTGACAGGAAAGACATCTTCAGGAAGCATCGTGCAGCGGTGTTCCATGGCGGCTATTGTCGAGCCGATAAACAAGGAGGCGGAACGGAGGGCGGATGTATATATAGGATTGATAAACAACGGACAGATGACGGACAGCGGTCATGCCATATCTTCGTCTGTGATAGATATTACGAAAGAATCCGCAGGCGAGGATGAAGACCTGCCGCTCATCCCCGAAGGCTCGACCGAACCCATATCCCTCCGTCCGGACTGGCTCTATGAGCATTTCCACAAGCGCTACGCGCAGTGGCTCGCCACCGACCGGCAGGTCATCAGCTGCGACGTGAATCTGAACGAGTTCGACCTCCTGAACTTCCGGATGTACAACAAGGTCAGGCTGCACGGGCGCGATTTCTTCGTGAAGAAGCTCTCGGTGACGCTCCGTGCCGGTTCCGAAGCGCTGGAATGCAGCGCGGATTTCATCTCGGCATAGTGTCCTTTTTTTCCAGGGCTCAAGTCAGTAGCTTTGCATCATGACAATCGACACATCATATCAGGACCAGTTTCCGTTCCTCTTCGCCGGGAACGCGGGAACTATCAGGATTTC
>ERZ808240.4653-NODE-4653-length-11911-cov-15.789895_pt1 | contig 11911 bp, 18 predicted proteins | sample MGYA00521084_ERZ808240 | MGnify/ENA primary metagenome ERZ808240 (study PRJEB31516, sample SAMN03275571) | gut metagenome | biome: mammalia-associated habitat; material: feces | host: Papio cynocephalus | place: Kenya | collected 2012-08-06 ... | reverse complement strand
AATATAATAAAGGGGCTATACAATTAGTTCGTCAAACAAACTAATATTTTCAAATTTTTTCATGCGAAATGCTTGACTTTTGTTATAATATGTGTATATGGAAAACGAAAATTATCAATTGCTTCTAGACAAATTGAAGAGTTACGATTCCAAAATCGAAGAGCTCGAGAAGATGGTTAAGGACGTCACTTCCCTCAATCGTACGCTCTTGAACACAAATTCTTCTGGTTCTGCTGATTCTTCCCAGTCAGCCGTTGAGCGACATAAAGAGTTAGAAAACAAATTAAAGGAGGCTTTATAATATGCCAACACCATCAGGCTTAACCAATTCCGAGTTAATCGAGTATCTTGGATTGCCAGCTGATACAATCACTAAACTTCAGACTGCGATGGGCGATGAATACCAAGCGACTGCCAATGAATTTCTTTCTGCCATCTACAACAAGGTTCTCTATTCCAAAGTAATCTCAATGGATTTCACGAATCCATTCAAGAAATACGATTCCTATCCAATCAATTTTGGTGACACAATCGAGAACATTTTCGTTGAGTTGCCAAAGGGATACACATTCGATAAGGATGCCACAGACCCATTCACCAAGGTCGTTCCATCCGTCAAGGCTCTTTATCAATCAATCAACTACGAACTGCAATATGAGACGACCATCCAAGACTCTCTCTTGAGACGTGCCTGCATCAATGAATATGGGTTCATGAATCTCATCGATACCATCCTTGGCACTCTTGCCCAAGCGATGTCCTTGGATGAGTATGATGCCGTAAGAGCCGTTCTAGGCGATGCCAGCATCTATGCTGGAGGAAAAGTCGAGGAGTATGAAAAAGGCTCTACAGACAGCGAGACGGCTGAGAAAATCACCAAGATTATCGTCGATGCCGTCACCTTTATGAAACTTCCTTCCAAGAAGTTCAACGCTTTGGGCGTGCTGACCTGCTCCAAGCCATCTGACCTCTTATTGGTTATCAAGGCTGACTTGCTCAACTCCATCAATTTGGATTACTTATCTGGCGTGTATAACCTCTCTAAGGTTGATTTAATCAACAACATCATCCCAGTCGCTTCCTTCCAAGTCAAGGATGCCACAGGCGCTCTCAAAGGCGAGGACATTGACTTCGCTGTTATTGATACCACTGGCTTTGAGAACCATGTTGCGCTTCAGGATGGCGGTATGATTTACAACCCTAAAGGCAGATACACCAATCACTTCTATAACCTTTGGAAAATCGTCGCATTCAAGCAATTCTGCAATGCCAGGGCTTTCAAAGTCAAGGCAACTGCCTAGCAAATAGGGATGTTATGGGGCTTCCTGAAATGGAAGTCCCTTTTGTTTAAAGGAGGTCTCATGATTAAATTATGCTATGTTCAGGGAATAAATGAGGTTGATACCCCATGGTTTGCCACCAAGGAGGCTCAATCGGCTTTCTTTGAGAAATCCGTCAAGTGGAAAGATGAGGATTCATATTACCCTCCGTATTTCATGAACACGATACGATTGTCCGCTGATGACGTCCCGTTTAACGATGTTTCCAAGAAAGTCAATTACTGCATCTTGGAATACGAAGGGAAGGATTATTATTACTTCATCGATTCCATAGATTACGTCACGGATGATTTGGTTGAGATAACAATCGAGATGGATACGATTCAAACGTATCTTTTCGATATGAATGTGACTAATCCTATCATATCGAGAATGCCCATAAAAAGATGGGATGATAACGCCACTTTCATAAATCGCAATTACATACGTGAGAATCTGTCCAACGGCAACATGGTGCAGAAATCAAAGGAGATTTTCACTGAGGCAACGGATATCGGGTGGCTTATCGTTACTGCATCCGATGGACTGCCAAATATTTCATATGTACAGCCTAACTCGGGTGATGGATTGATACTTACAGCATCGCATTCTGGGCTTGTATCCTACATAAATCCCGCCACTGGTCGCAAATCGTCGTATAGGGCAAATGGGCTAGTCACATATGCGATACCTTATTTAAAAAGCTATGACAATTATGCATATGCATATATGCAATGTGGCCAAGGAGTTAAGGTTAGGCTGGATATGCCACAAGCGACTCTTAATGCGCTTTCGACAGCCACTAATGTTCTCTCGATAAGATATGTCCCAACTAGGCTATTCGCCGATATAAGTGTGCAGAAATCTGGTAGCGACCTTATTATAAAAGCTAGATATAATACTTATAAATTGAATTTATATGAGATTGATGGCACATTTGTAAAATCGGTTACCAATGACTGGTGTTACTTTGTTCCTTTCGGGTTTAATGATGATGGTACCGCACCCCTTGGTGGGTATGCAGGATTTGTGATAGATTATCCCGCAATCGATACAACTGTTGACCAATTAGCTAAGTTTTATAACGAGCCATCTTTAAGGCTAATGGGCGAAGCGAAGAGTGAGGATATGAGTACTTTCTCAGGTGAGGCAATTGAGCCTAACACTAAGAAGGGCGTTGCCTTTTCTTCCAGATATGTCCCAGCGATGATTGACGAATCATACATGACCGTTGGGATTGAGATGAATGGCTCAGTGGCCACACCCCCCCTGTACTATTCAAGGTCAGTTGGTGTGAATTATGAGATTTATTCCACAATTGATGGGGCAGTTGCCACCACGGTTTCATTTGACGAGGATTCGATTCCAGAACTTAACAGGGCAATAGGCGATGCGCATTCGATTGCTTCCTTAGATGATAATTACATGGAGTATAACCTATTGACAGACCCATGGAAAAACTATCAGGTCGAGCATAAAGGCTCAATGATAACGGATTGGATTGCCTTAGCGGGAAATTCCGTTGCGACAGGCGCAGGGGTGGCTGGAATTGCCATTGCGTCAAGCAGGAAGGGCAAAGCGTTCTCTTCCAACAGCGGGGTTCCATCCTCAGAGGGATACAATGTATCTTCATTGCCTTCGGTATCGGGATATGTGACTGGGTTCAGGGAATACAGAAAGCATGTATATGCTGGCAACAGGGTGCGTGACCCTAAAACAGGAAGATTCAAGAGAGACGATATATTCACATATACGGGAGGTTTATGATTATGTCAGTTACAGCAGCTCTAATCGCAACGGCAGCAATCGGCGCAACCGCATCAATCTCAGCGGGAGTTGCAAATAAGGTCGGAAGCCTTATCGATGTGCAGAACTCGCCTACCAAAGCGAAGTCTCTTGGCAATGTCTCATCAGCCGTTTTGATGAACAACGACGTGCCATTGATTGAGAAATGGGCCATAGATGACTATGATATCGTGGCCAATACATATGAGAAGACAGGGTATAGGGTCGATATCGTGGACAATTCCACGTTCATGACCCCGTTCGTTGACTGGATGGAATCCAAGTCAATACCATCGATACGGCACTATTTCAACCCATTGCAACTCGCTTCCGTCACCCTTGAGGCGCACGTTAACGTGCCTAATGGCCTTATTGGCGATTTTGAGATGCGACTCAAAAACGGGATAAGGTTCTGGAATGTTGGCAATGATGACGTACATATGGGCGATTTCGAATATGACAACGTGGAGGAGGCATATTTGGCAAATGGATAATTTCTACAATTACTACAATCTTGAGGATTATCTCAAGAAGAACCTCATTGACCCCAATGAGGCGTACCTAAGATGGGTCAAGGACATCATCAACACGAAGGTTTCCATGTTCGAATACAGGAACCTTCCTGATGGCCTTACCTCGGAAATAGTCGAAAACGCATTGATGTTCAACAACTTCCTTTGCTTCTATCATTCTGAGGCTTTGGGACTGATACTTTGCCGTTATCGCATGGGCTCTGAGTTCAATCTTTACTGGAAGCCGACCTACGTTCAGCTGATGACATTGTCAGGCAAGACGATAGCGAATCACGTGCCATATGAGGACATCGTCCCAATCAGGGATAACAGGATGGACATCATCCCGTTCGTGACGCTGAATGGCTATATCTCGAAAATCATCGAGCAAGAGAAGACGCTTGACGTCCTCGTCAGGCTCGTCCGCTTTCCGACCATCCTCACAGGCTCCAAGGAGCAGATGCAGATGCTCAAGAACCTTCTCAAGAAGAATGCCAACTGCGATGGCTTCACGATTGCCGACAAGGGCTTCAAAGACCACATTGAGCAATTTCCGATAAATCTCCCATGCAAGCTCATCGAGGCTTACGAGCTGATGGACAAATACAAGGAGATGGCATTGGGGTCAATCGGCATCTACTCCGTTGACGAGAAGCGTGAGCGCATCGTTACGGAAGAGGTCAAAGCCACGAACGATTTCGTCGACTTCATCTACAATGGCATGGTTCAGGAGCGCACAAATGCCCTGAAGGCCGTCAATGAGAGATGGGGATATGACATCGTCCTTGAGGAAAGCTATGTCGAGAACATCAAGGATGAGCAGGAGCTCGAGGCACGTGGCGTTAAGCTCGATGCCAAGGCTGAGGCCAAGGCCGAGTCAGATAAAAAGGAGGATATCGAAGATGTCGTCACAAATGAGTAGGGACGAATTTGGCAATCCGATTTACGGAAGCGTGATAAACGACGGAGAGTCTCTCGCTCAATCAGTTCGCACGTTTCTTACGGATAATGCGTTCGGCGGAGTCGCTGAGTATGGCGACGGATTCTGCGATGCGCTATATGAGAGATGGCGTAACTATGGCATTCAGCTTCCAAGGGAGTTCAGCTCTGATGATGCCATCGCCTTTGACGAAGTGAATGAATGGATGACTGAGAATCTCCTATTTCATGTCAGGGCTCTCTGGAGGCGCTACCAGCCAATCGTCGAAGCCTATAAGACAAAAGTCGACTGGGCTTCGGGAATCATCAACACGACCACCTACAAGGACGTCAAGGACACTTCCGTCAACAATGGCGAGTCCACCGACTGGGCTCTCCCTAACAAGAAGGTGGAATCCCCTTACGGGACGCCTACATCGCACAGCGAGAACAACGGCGGGAACACGAATACCAAAACAGGGTCGGTTGAGACCAAAGGCATGCTCAACCCCGTGACGCAAAGGGATTTGTATGCAAGGCTTATAAGGGACGCATATGGCGATATGGCTGAGGAATGCGCTCCCTTGTTCAATCAGATGCATCTATAAGGAGGTAAATATATGGACGGCAAAACGATTGTATCTAATTTATGCGGATGGGCAGGGCTTGTGTTCTCATCCCTTATCACGCAGGAGGCGCTGAACGTGACGCTAACCATCCTTTCGATAATCTCAATCATCCTTTCGCTTGTGATTACGTTCGTCAAATGGCTCAAGGGAGCAAGGAAAGACGGGCATATCAGCGCAGACGAGGTAGGCGACCTAGCAGGTCAGCTTAAGGATAAGGTCGACGAGGCCAAGGAGGATATTGACAATGGCAGTAAGAACGACAAAGCTTAAATTCAATCAGGATGTCGATTTGAGGGCTGGGCTGTCCGTTGAGGGCAAAGCCGAGTTCGGAAGCGACGTGGAGGTGGACGGACAGCTCACCATCAACAGCGCCTCCGATTTGAAGACCAAGGACGGAACTGGATTTGCTTCCAAGAGCGATTTATCCACATTGGCAACGAAAGAGGAGATGAATGCCAAGCAATCCACGCTGTATAGGCACACGGTCATAATAGCAACAGAGAACAACAACAATAGGGAGGCAATCTGCATCTCATTCACCGCTGAAAGCGAGAAGAATCTCGAAATCGACAGCTTTCAGGATTTAGTCAGCGTGTTTGGAAACACGGAATTATCCTGCAGTGGAATGGCTTTGAGCAAAACCGATAATTCAACAATCACGAAATTCTTTTACACCATTACGGTAGGTACTAGTTTGGCGACGACGACTTTCATCTATGCGGACATCGGTACAAGTGTTTATACGGAAGGCGGAAAATTCACGGACATCATCGGCAAGGCAGGCTTCGTAATCCTTGACACCGTGACGGCGATGTGATTAATCCATCACTGACAATGTAACATTGGCATATTATAATTAGTCGTAGCGTTTCGCCTTCAGGCATCAATGGCTCAGCAAGCAGGGAAACTCGCGGGAACGTGCCTGCCTGCTCCGCTTGGCAGAACCCAAGGTCAGCGATGTGGCGATTCCTACGCAAAAGAAAAGACCGAGAACCTAAAAGTTCATCGGTCTTATTTTATTTCTCCCAAATTTCTATGAGAGACGGATTAATCATTTTCCATTTGCCTATTTCCTTTTCAGCAACAAAGAAGAACTCAGGGTCTATCCCCATTACATCCTCGAAATAGTATCTAAATGCTTTTTGGCACTTGACATCTTTGAAGTGCATGTCTATTGCGCAAATGTCATTATCGCAAAGTTTCAATAAATCGCCTACTGTCATTTTATATCCTCCATAATCATTCCCAGCACGCTTGACGTCTCTGGCTTGTCGCATACCACCTCGCCTTTGAACCATTTCATCCTCGTCAGCGTCCCTATCTCGCTTCCCTTGAAGTTCCTTATGAAGTAGTAGTTAGGCTTGTTGTTTGACATCAGAACGATGCTGTAATCATCCACTATGGCCTTATCCCGCATCTCTGCGAACAGCTCATGCTCGCCATGGAAGTACATGTTTATCGTTTTCCCATTGTACACGAGCCTGTATATGAACTTGTCCCCATATCCCTTCGACCCTATGTTCCCTTCCTCTGGTATAAGGACATCGTTGTTATAATGGTAATCGAAATACGATGTGCCTTTGGTGAGCTTTGCAAGAGGCGTCTCCAACTGCTTCTTCATGAAGGCTTCCTTGTCCCTGCATAGCTCGCAATACAGCCCTCTGTCAGGGTCAGTCCATATCCCGTTGAACCTCGGAACCTCGAAGTATTCGAAATATGGGTTGAATATATCGAGGTTATTCCCAAGTATGAAAACCCTGTAATCCTTGCGGTCACGGAAGATTGTCGATGAAAGCTCGAAGAGCTCCGTTATCTCATCCCTTAGATACCTTAGATTTCCATTTGGCTTCAGTATCGACTCGTCGTATATCATAAGCCTCACGTTGCTGAAATCGATGCCTGATTTGTAGGACGATTGCATAGCCAAGGTCACCCCATACCCTATGCGCCTGCCATTGAAGCGATACTCAAATGCTCCCTTGCCAAGCCCTTGCGTGACTATCCCATGGCAAATCTTGTCGAATATGCCTTTTATCTTCGTGAGCTCTGTCTTGTATCTTCTTACGATTACGAACTCCTCTTCCCTATTGTTCCATCCTTGGATGGCCTTGAGACAGCATCCTGTCGTTTTGCCTATCCCACGCCCTCCGATGATGATATACCAGTTGTAGGGAAGCCCGAAGTATCTGTTAGGGTTCCAGTATGTGCCATAATCGATGTCAAGGGCGATGGGTATCACGCATCTCTTTTCCTTATCCATATCCTGAGATACCTCCTTTCGCTTCTTATCCTATCGATGGCGCAATCCTTGAAGGTCTCATCATCCAATGATGATTTCGTCTTCTTCCTTCCTTCGATGAAGATTGTCATCGTGTCATCGGGAAAGACCATCGACCATGAATCCGAGAACTCCCTCACGGTCTTCCCCTCATCATCCTCAAACGCATCGATGAGATACGGGATGCATCTTCTACCTTGGTAATACACGCCAGTCCTGTCGCTGTCATTGAAGTAATGCGACAATGCGGACGACACGCTGGCATATGTGTCGAGAGAAAGCTCATCGGCATTCGTGAACACCGCCTCGAACTCATCGTCATTCATTGCGTTGTAAAGGGCTATAAGATAGTGCCCCTTGTAGAAACTCTTCGCTTTTGTCATTTCAATTGGAATCCCGTGGGCACAAGGATGCATCCTCCTTTCACTTGCTTTGGCCTAAGCTTGAGGGCGTCTCTCGGAATCGATTTGTCCTCAGGCTGTAGGCTCAGCCCTATGTCGAATATATTATAAAGGCTGTCGCCCTCTTTCTCAACCAGATAATCCTTGAGCGAGTCGGGCATACCACAGCAGACGATGCTGTTCTTTCCGTCTTCCTTGTAGCAGTAGCATTTCTGGCGCACGTATTTGGACACGCTCTCGGTCGCCTCCAGTTTGAACTTGCCTATCTCCTTGGCATCTACCCAATCATCTGGCAGTGTTCCCAACGTATGGACGCTGTCGGTATCGCAATAGACGAAGTTGGAATATCCAGTCTTGAGTATCGCATCATCTATCATCCTATGGCAGTACGAGGTGATTGCGATGGCCACCGGAAGGTAATATATCCTCATGTCCTCCATCTCTCCCATATGGAAGGACACCTCCCCCTCATTGCCAAGGCTTGGTATCTTCCTGGCACCTCGTGGGTTGCTACCGAACTTCCCATATAGGTTGTTGATGATGAGCTTGTAGACCATCCTAAGCCCTCCCGTTGCGTTCTGCTTGTCCCTGTAATGCTGGTCAATCCACTCTCTGAATATCGATGCATCCGTGTAGAACCCGTATATTTTCTCATATCTTATGTATCGCACGTCATAATGGCGGTAAACCAGCTCAAGGTCTATGGACGATATGTATATCCTCTCGACCCCTTCAGTCTCGGTATAGTAAGTGTCTTTGCTGAAGTCTAAGCCGTGCTTCTTAAGCAACGTCGGAAGATGGCCTTTCTTCAGCTTGAAGGCTATGTCCACGCAATAGAGCTCGAATGGCATGAGATTAGGCTTGGACAGCTCTATCGGGTTCCCATATGGCATCGGGAATCTTGACATGGCATAAGGGTACATCGAGTTGATGTCATAGCGCCTAACATCGTGAAGTATCTTTCCCGCATAGAGAGGATTGACCTGGCTTCTCCCTCCCCTGTATGCGCTCCGCCATTCCATGAGCCATTCCCTGTCAAGAATAGGGAACGTCCGCTTGAAGTTGGCATCGCTCTCAAGGAAGGAGTTATATGCGTTTGCGCCAATCGTCATCTTGTCATATCCCATTGACTTGAAGAACTTGAGAGCCATCGCAACGATTTGGACATCGTGATAGACATACTCAAGCCTCTTATCGTCTATGGTGTAGTCATCGTAGTCAATAACCTCTTTCTCGATAGGAAGATTGAACGCCTTCGCAATCTGCTTTACCTTCAAAGGTATTATTTTTAGGGAGTCAATGAAGGTGACCTGAACACGCCTAGCAAGGTTGACCGTTATGGAATACCAAGCGCCGTTGCCGTCTATCAATGTCGTGAATCCTTTGGCATCGTGCTTGTTTATCCTCTCAGTTTGATGGTTGTAGCCCTTGGTCAAGAGCCAATCGATGATGAATGAGCCATCGAACTTAAGGTTATGGAAGTAGATTACGGCATTGTCATGCGTGTAGCACCAAGACATGAACTGTGATATGTCGCTTCCGTGGTCAACGATGTTGCCATCGCTGTCCGAGATTGCATAGAGCCACACTCTCGTGTAGCCCTCACGCTCATAGAACTCTGGCGATGTTGTCTCAAAATCAGCAACGTACCAATCAGACTTCCCATTTGGAGAGCAATTCGAGTTCGTCTTCATCTGTCAATTCCTCCCCTTTGGCTTCCTTCTTCCTTCTTTCTATGTCTAAAAAGGTATCGGCTAAATCGCCTAATATACCCTTGTCATCACTTCCTTCGTCAGTCGCCTTGCCATAGCCCTCAAGCAAGCGGAACATATAATCATATTCCTCAGCATGTCTCTCAAGGTCAGTAAGGGATAATTTAGAAGCGTACTTCTTAAGATTCTCTGACCCACCTAGCTTCGTAATCATACTTACGACGTTTTCCCTAGCCTGACGCCCCCTCCTAAAGGCAAATTTTCCCGTCATAATCTCTATTTGCTTTATTGTCTCAGAGCGCATGAGTTCAGGGTCAGAGAAAGCCATACCCATCGTGTTAGGCTGATTGAAACGCTTTATCTCTGATATGTATCGGTCACGAAATGTCTTTCCAAAAAATTTCCTATTGCTCTCGAAAAGCTTTTGCCTATATGCGATTATGTCCTCAAGGGACGCATTCTCATAATCAAATCGTGGCTTTCTCATGATGTAGCTCTACCTTTATATTCAGCGTTAGCACTTTCGTGTCTTGGCGATTGATTTCGAGACTCATCTCATCTATATAAAAATTAATCACATCGTAATCAAGATATTTTTTAATTCTGACATAAGTGACTTCATCATAGAAGTCATGGAGCAAATCGATAATACCCCTGTCTATCCCTATCGCATAGATGTTAATCATCTCTGTGTCACGGCATCTCCAAACCCCAAGTAATTCTTTCACTTTCATAAATCTCTCCTTAATGCAAGGGTATCCCGTGTATGAGATACCCTAAATCATGCGCTAGTCTTCGATGTCTTCCAAGTGGATGCTCTCAAATTCCGCTTTTTCATGGGAACGGATATTAGTAATCACCATCTTGAAAGAGTCACGAATTTCCCCATCCTTGTTCGTATACGTGGTGCGCTTGATGAAATAGTCTTCGTCAAGCATCGTGACCGCTTGTGGGAAAGCCCATTTCTCATAATCGATTAGCGAAGACAAATCTTTAGAGAGAGTCACCGCATAGGTGTGGCCCTTTTCGCTCTTGAAAAGGTATTTCTTGAACATCGTCCCTTTTTTGGTGGGGTAGGACTTGGTGTAAAGTAACCCCTTTGTTTCTTTAGCCATATTTTGGCTCCTTTCATTTATGGGGGTTATTCATGGGGACGCCCGCAAACCCCACACGGCTAGGCCGTGACTATCTTAATATCGTATATCCACCGGTCGACATCGAAGAACCCGTAAACAATGAAGTCGTCACCCTTCCGTCGCTCATAGCCATAATGCTCAAGGCCAAAATCAAAGGCCTTTTTCGCTTGTGACTTCGTGAGTTCTAGGGCTAAGCCCATGTGGGTAGATAGGAAGTATCTCATAATTTAGCACCCCCGATTATTCTATAGGCTTCACTTTTTGTTATATACAGAATATCATCCCTTAGGCGAAAAGCGATGCTAAAGGTAATGGAATTATGGGAAACTATCCTGAAACGGCGCCCATTTAGTTGCCCATCATAGAAATTCATCCAATAGATATATGCTCTATATTTTGCACTAGAAAAGTCTTTATATATATCGTAAAGAACTCTATCCTTGCTATTTCTGTAGGCTTCTAAAACTCTCTTGAAACGCTTTGAAGTTGGCAAAACGTTTTTAAAATATTCTTTTCCTATTACTTTATATGATGTTTTCATAATTTGTTTTCCTTTTCTGTAGTTTTCCTTTTCTGTAAAGGGTAGCGGTTAGGCTACCCTAAACATTTGATTACTATTTATTTTTCTTAAACCAATAGGATAAGAAACCATTACCAGTCATGGATTCTATAAGGTCAAATAATTTTTGCAATTCAACCCTTTGCCCATCGTCTAACTCTATACCTTGCAAGAGGGCGTAAAGTGCATTTTGTAGTTGAATAGGTTCATAGACGTTTGAGAACTCTATAGTTCCTTTGATTACAGATGTTACTTTTGGTTGTTCTTCGATTAGTTTAGTCATAGTTGTGACCGCCTTTCCTGTCCCTTAGGACACCGATATCTTCTCATATACAAAAAAACTTGTAAATAGAAAGTTATACCTAGGTTTAACAAAATGTAGTGTTCATCGAATAAAAAACTTGAATATTTACCGATATACCGATTATAGGTAGTTATGAAATTTGGCTAGCACTGACAATATGTTAGTGCTAAAACTTGATTTTAATCAATAATTTAGCACTTTACCGATTTACCGCTATTTACCCATCCCAATATAAGTATTTATTTACTGATACCGATTTACCGCTATTTACCCATGCACATATACATATGTACTAGTGATACATGCTACACTATCCTTTATAAGCGTTTCTAGCCTCATAGAGCGATTTTAAGTTCTT
>ERZ808240.4652-NODE-4652-length-11914-cov-3.930770_pt1 | contig 11914 bp, 11 predicted proteins | sample MGYA00521084_ERZ808240 | MGnify/ENA primary metagenome ERZ808240 (study PRJEB31516, sample SAMN03275571) | gut metagenome | biome: mammalia-associated habitat; material: feces | host: Papio cynocephalus | place: Kenya | collected 2012-08-06 ... | reverse complement strand
CAACAGAAGGAAAAGGAGGAAGAATCAATATGTGTGTATTGTTAGATATGTATGAGGAACGAGGAATAGAGAAAGGTATTTCGCAAGGAATCGAGGAAATTAACACATTATATCACTGTTTGTTGGCAGATAATCGCATGGAAGATATACAAAAAGCAATCATGGATACAGAATACCAGAAAGAATTGTTACAGGAGTATGGGATTGGAGAGTAGGCAGAAAGAAAACTCCACACATTTTTTGGGAAAAATATGTGGAGTATCCTATATTGATTTTATAATTAGTCTTCTTTCCAGACTTCTTTTGCCATATTAAAGGCAGCCCAGGCTTTTGGCCAGCCGGCATAAAAAGCGGCGTGTGTGATAATTTCAGCAATTTCTTCCTGTGTTACGCCATGTTTTTTTGCATTTGCGAGGTGAAATTTCAAAGAACTATCAAGGATACCGCTTGCCATTAGGGCGGTTACGGTTACGATGCTTCGGTCTCTGGCAGAAAGTTTGTCCTCTCTGGACCATACCTCTCCAAACAATACATCATCGTTTAATTCGGCAAATTTAGGAGCAAATTCGCCAAGTGCATCTCTTCCTGCGGTTACTTTTTCCATGTTTATTTCCTCCATTCATATATTTTTATGGTTTTATTTTGTCCCAATACACCATCTTTTGATTTCATCTGTATGACGGTAAACACTGCCGCCATGAATGGCAAGTCCTGTGGCAATGACTGCGGACGGACATAACTGTTTTAAATCTTTTATGCTGCTGCCAAGGCCGCTTCCTTCATGAGTGCAGAAGGGATAAATCGTTTTTCCGGTAAAATCAAAATGTTCCAAAAAAGTAAAGACGGCCATCGGCATGGTGCCCCAGTAATTTGGGTAGCCAAGGTAAATTGCGTCATAGGAGTCGATATTTTTCGGGTATTCTGTGAGAGCAGGTCTTGCGTTCTGTTTTTGGTCAACCTGTGCTTCATGAATGCAGTCATTATAATTTTTGGAATACGGTTTGAGTTGTTCAATGTGGAACATATCTCCACCGGTCGTATCGGCAATTACCTGAGCGGCACATTCGGTGTTTCCTGTCTGCAGCATTTTCATTTGACCATTTACATAATTTTCGTCAGCTCTTGAGTAGTAAGCAATTAAGATGTTTGACATAAAGCATCCTCCTTTCTCTGATAAATTCGTTCTGGTTTTAGTATAACATGGCGAGTCTTGACAGAGAATTTCCAATATGTTATCGTTGTGTCAACTAAAAGTTTACACGAAGAGAAATCGTTATTGCACGAGGGGGAAGCAGTATGTATGAACCGATGTTGGATACGTTTCTTGCCGTTGCGGATTGTGGAAGTTTTACGAAAGCGGCGGAACAATTATTTATTTCACCGACAGCGATTATGAAGCAGATGAATTCGTTAGAAAAACAATTGGACGTACAGTTGATTGAAAGAACGCCGTCCGGAATAACGCTTACAGAGGCAGGAAAGATTATTTATAAAGAGGCAAAATATATTATCAACTATTCAAAAAAAACAATAGCGGAAGCGAAAGAAGCGATGCATACAAAAAATACAACATTCTGTGTTGGTACGTCGCTTCTGAATCCGGCAAAACCATTTATGGACCTTTGGTATCAGGTAAATGACAATTTTCCGGATTATAAGCTGCATTTGGTTCCTTTTGAGGATGACCACAATGGTATTTTGTCGGAAATTGAACAGCTTGGCAAAAAATTTGATTTTTTAATCGGTGTATGTGATTCGCGTACATGGCTTTCTATGTGCGATTTTCTTCCAATCGGACGTTATAAGAAAATGGTCGCAGTTTCAAGGGAGCATCCGTTAGCAGCAAGGAAGGAACTGCAGATAGAGGATTTATATGGGGAAACATTGATGATGGTAAGTCAGGGGGATTCCGGGATAAATGATTTTATCCGCAATGATTTAGTAAAAAATCATCCGCAAATCCAGATTGAAGACACTCCTAAATTTTATGATTTATCCGTTTTTAACCGATGTGCGGAAACAAAAAATGTTTTACTGACAATTGAGTGCTGGCAGGAGGTTCATCCGGGACTTGTGTCAATTCCGGTAAATTGGGATTACAGTATTCCTTATGGGCTTTTATATAGCAAGCAGGCAGATGAGGATGTTCTTCATTTTGTGGAAATGGCAGAAAAATATATTCAGAAAAAATTAGAAGTGGAGAGGAACTGACGATGAAAGCAAATTATCATACACACACAACACGGTGTCAGCATGCGTTTGGAGAGGACAGAGAGTATGTAGAAGAAGCAATTCTGGCAGGGCTCCGGACATTGGGATTTTCTGACCATTGTCCGTGGATTTATAAAAATGATTACGTGTCGAATATCCGGATGACCCCACAGGAGACAGATGGTTATTTTGCGTCACTTGAAAAACTTCGGAAGGAATATGAAAAAGATATTGAAATTTTTATTGGATTTGAATCCGAATATTTGCCGGAACTAATGGAGGCGCAGGATGCTTTTTTGAAGGATTACCCGGTGGATTATATGATACTTGGACAGCATTTTCTTGATTATGAAAGTGATTTCAATTACAGTGGGCGCATGGCAGATGATGAAAGCAGATTGATTCGTTATGTGGATTTGTGTATCGAGGGAGCAAAGTCCGGGCGTTATGTGTATTTGGCACATCCGGATTTGATATACTATACCGGTCCTGATAAAATTTATCAAAGAGAAATGAAACGGTTGTGCGAAGCAATGAAACAGATGAATATTCCGTTGGAATATAATCTGCTTGGTTTGGCAATTCATCGCAATTATCCGGGGGAGCGATTCTGGCAGATTGTACGAAATACAGGCAATTTGGTGATTTTTGGAGTGGATGCTCACAGACCGGAACAGTTTGCTGACAGACAGACATTAGAATTGGCGAAAAAACAGTGTGAGGGAATGAATCTTGTGGAGCAATTGACGCTTGACAGATATAAGGGTCAATGATAAGATAACAGTGTTATGTTGCGTATCAACAGGAAAGGAAAGAGAATGGCAGAAGAACAAAAAGACAGTGAAACAAAAGAGAGGCTGCTAGCATGTGCGAAAAAGGAATTTGTGGCGAAAGGGTATGCAAAAGCTTCACTGCGTGCGATTTGTAGAGAAGCTGGCGTTACGACAGGTGCTTTATATTTCTTTTTTCAGGATAAGGATGACTTATTCTGCTCCCTTGTTTCGGATGTACTTATCCGTGTTCGAAAACTCATTGCTGCTCATCGTGAAATGGAGGCGGATGAAGCAGCAAAATCGGTTATCTCCAGCGGACATGATGACACGAGTGAGGTTGAGTTAACAAAAATTTTGGTACATGAGCTTTATCAGAACAGGGAGGAAGTTCTGCTTTTGATTAATGGAGCCGGCGGTTCTTCAATGGAAAATGCAGTGGATTTGATTATTGACGAAATGGATGAGCATAATTTAATGCTGACAAAGGCGATGTGTGACGAATTGCAGATTCCGATGATTCATCATGCGCTTGTACATTGGATGTCGCATAATCAAGTTGATATGTTCCTTTACATGATTCAGCATATCGAAGAGGAAGAACAGGCACTCGCATTTGCCGGGCAGGCGATGAATTATCTGCTTGGTGGCTGGTACGGAATGTTTGGCGTGCGTGGGTAATATTTTTAAGACCTTTTACAGGTCTTTTAAAATAACATCAACATAACAATGTTATGTAGGAAAGGAAAAAAATATGTATTTGGAAATCAAAGATGTCAAGAAAAGTTATGGAGAAGATGGTAGTTTTGTACAGGTATTAAATGGAGTTACTACAGAGGTAGAACAGGGAGAAATGTGTGTTATTCAGGGGACTTCAGGCTCTGGTAAGTCAACACTTCTAAACTGTATTGGGGGACTGGATACGATGGATTCCGGTTCTGTAAAAGTGGCGGGGACAGAAATTTTCGGGATGAAAAAGGAAGATTTATTAGAATACCGCCGTGCAAATCTGGGATTTATTTTTCAGTTTTATAACCTTGTACCAAATCTTACGGTAAGAGAAAATATTCAGGTGTGTGAATTTCTGACAGATAATCCGCTTTCAGTGGATGAACTATTAGATACTCTGGGATTGACAGAACACCAGAATAAGTTCCCGTTCCAGCTTTCCGGTGGACAGCAGCAGCGCTGTGCAATTGCAAGGGCATTAGTGAAAAATCCAAAGTTGTTATTGTGTGATGAGCCGACCGGGGCGTTGGACTCAAAGACATCACGGGAAATTTTGATTTTGCTGGAGAAAATCAATGCGCGTTACGGAACAACGATGTTGATTGTAACTCATAATAATAGTATAAAACAAATGGTTCATCGTGTGATTTTTTTGAAGGATGGACAGATTAAGAAATCGTATACAAATGAAACAAGAGTACCGGCAGCAGAGTTGGAGGATTTATAAAATGCAGAAAATTTTAAGAAAAAGAGTTTTGCGCGATTTAAAAGAAAATCTCTTTCGCTATCTGGCACTGGGGCTTTTAATTATTCTTTGTATGTATATGATTGGCTCTTTAGTTGGTGCCGGAGAAACGATTGTGCGGGGCGTGGATGAACAGGCTGAGAAAAATCACATGGAAGATGGTCAGTTTACTTGTTTTGTGCCGTTATCAAAAGATAATAAAAAAGTTCTTGCAGAGCACGATGTGGAACTGGAAAAGATGTTTTATCTGGATTTTGCCAAGCAGAAAGAGACGATTCGTGTGTTTCAAAATCGTCAGAAAATCGATTTGGTTGCACTGCGCGAGGGACGTCTGGCAGACAAAGAGAACGAAATTGTGTTAGAGAGACGTTATGCAGAGGAACATCAGTATACGGTGGGCAGTCAGATTACGCTTGGAAAAATCAAATTTCAGGTAACGGGTATCGCGACAACACCGGATTATGATGCGCCATTTCGAAAAATGTCAGATACGATTGTAGACAGCAAAAACTTTGGTACAGCATTTGTCGGTGAACGTGCATACAATAAGCTGAAACAGTCTCATCTGGCAGCTCAGTCAGAAGAATATTTGTATGCTTACCGTCTCAAAAGCACGACAACTTCTGACGACGTCAAGGATATTTTGAATGATTTTAAAGTGGATGCGGACGAAATATCGGATTCATTCTTTCAGGATTATTGGGATAGAACTGGTGGTAAAGTGACCGATATCGATGATGGAATTGATGATTTGTCAAAAGGTGCGAAAAAACTGGCAGATGGACTTCGAAAACTCAATCGTTATAAAAACAAACTGAATCTTGTGCCGGAAAAATTATTTGAAAATGCACTAGAGCAGACCGAAGAAGCATTAAAGGAAAGTGGCAGTTCGGTATCGTTGACTGAAAATAATTATGCCAATGAGCTGAATCATATGATTACATCACAGTCGGGGATTACGGCTATGGCGTGGAAGAGTGCCAAGGAAAATCTGGATGCCCTTAAACAGTATAAAGACGGACTGTCATCGTATACGGACGGTGTGGAAAAGGCGGGCAAAGGTGCTTCTAAATTGCAGGATGGTGTGGATGAACTGAAAAATGGTGCTGACGAATTTATCGATGAGATGGATGTGAATCTTGCCAATCTGCAGTCTTTTGTGACGGCAGAAGATAATCCAAGAATCGGTGCTTCAGCGGATGACCAGCAAATTAATATTTCAGCGGGGCTTGTATTTGGTGTCATTTTGATTATTTTATTTGCCTATGTGATTTCTGTCTTTACTGTACATAGCATTGAAAAAGAGAGCTCCATCATTGGAACTTTGTATGCACTCGGGGTAGCCAGACGCGAACTGATGCGTCATTATCTGATGCTGCCTGTGGTGGTAACGACCCTTGCCGGAATCCTTGGATTTTTGGCAGCAATCAGTCCGGTCGGAATCCCTGTGCAGATGCAGGATTGCCTTGCGTACTTCTCTATGCCGGAAATCACAGTTCAAGTACCGGTATATTTGATTCTTTACGGCGTATTTATGCCGCCGGTTATGGCGTGTGTTGTTAATTATATTGTGATTCGGAAGAAACTTTCAAGAACAGCTCTTTCGCTGATACGAAATGAGACAAAAAAGAAAAAGCAGAAGACGATTCAATTAGGGAAAATGAGCTTTTTGAAAATGTTCCGTATCCGCCAGATGTTGAGAGAATCCCGTGCGGGCATTACGGTGGCAGTTGGTATGTTTATTGCGTTACTCTGCATGATGATTAGCTTAGACTGCTACGAACTCTGTATTCATGTGCGTGATAATAACGTTGCCGATACAAATTACAATTATATGTATACGTTGAAATACCCGGAAAAAGAGGTACCGGATGGCGGCAGTCCGGCACTTGCTAAGACGATGAAAAAACAGATATACGGCTATAACTGGGATATTACGGTTCTCGGAATCGAAAAAGGAAATCCGTATTTTGATGCTAATGTTGAGAAGGGAAAAGGAAAAGTAGTTGCTTCGTCTGCCCTTGCCCAGAAATATGAGTTGTCTGTTGGCGATGAATTCACATTAAAAGATGAGGAAACGGATACCTTGTATGCATTTGAAGTGACCGATATTTGTCAGTATGCGCCGGCGTTCTATGTCTTTATGGATATTGATAGTGCCAGAGACTTATTTGGTGAGCAGGATGATTATTACAATACGATTTTTTCAAACAAAGATTTAAAGATTCCTTCCGGACGTTTATACGCAACAACGACGAAGGAAGATATTGAGAAATCAGCAGATATATTTATGCAGATGATGGTTAATATGGTCATTACCATAACAATTGTTTCCACGTTAATCTTTATCCTCGTAATGTATTTGATGATGAAAGTGATGATTGACCGCTCCGCATATTCCATTTCCTTAATGAAGGTGTTTGGATTCCGGACAAAGGAAATTCGGAAACTTTATCTGGATGGAAACTTTTATATAGTGCTTGTTTCCGCAATTATCAACATACCGTTATCAAAGGCAATTATGGATTGGATGTACCCAAGATATCTGGTAAGTAACATTGCATGCGGACTGGATTTGTCGTTTGAGCCATGGCTGTATGTGGCAGTCTTTGCCCTGATTATGATTTGCTATTTTGTTATCAATCGTGTACTGGTTGGCAGATTAAAGAAGATGACACCGGCAGAGGTTCTTAAAAATCGAGAGTAAAAAAATGTGGTGGGAATTGAAAGGATGTGTTAGAATAGAGAAAAATTGCAATGGAAATAAGTGAGTGATAGGTATGAGCCGGTACAAAAAAGAGATTGTTAAGCACTTGTCTGCTCTGATGCAGGAAGGGCCAATTCAGGAAAATAAAAATTATATCCAGCACGGCGATGTGACGGTTTTTAACCATTGCATCGCTGTTGCGGAATACAGCTGTAGAATCGTGGAGTTTCTGCATCTTTCCGTGAATCGAAAAGCGATGATACGGGGAGCATTGCTTCATGATTATTTTTTGTATGACTGGCATAATCCGGACAACGGACATCGGCTGCATGGCTTTTCTCACCCCTATACATCACTAAAAAATGCGAAAAGAGATTATCCGATTACAAAACGGGAAGCTGATATTATCGTCAAGCATATGTTTCCATTAACGATTGTACCACCACAGACAAAGGAGGCATGGATTGTCTGCTTAGCAGATAAAATATGTGCCAGCGAGGAAACAATAAAAGGGATACGAAAAAGAAAACGGAGAAAAAGCAGATGATAATATGGAGCTGTACGATTGTTTTAAGTTTTTTTGTGTATAGTTTTTTGGGATGGCTGTGGGAGTCTACAGTTTGCTCTTTGCATAATGAGAAACAGTTGATTAACCGGGGATTTTTATTAGGACCATTGTGTCCGATTTATGGTGCAGGGGCACTGGGCTGCTATTATGCGCTGTATTATGTGCAAAATCCGGCAGCGGTGTTTGTTCTGTCCGCTCTTTTGTGCTGTGCATTGGAATATCTTGTCTCATATACGATGGAAAAGATGTTTCGCACGAGGTGGTGGGATTATAGTGATTTCCCATTTCATTTAAATGGGCGGATTTGTCTGTACGGTGCGCTGGCATTTGGCATTGGCTGCTTTTCGGTAAAATTTTTTGTGCAGCCGGCACTGTTTCGATTGTTTTCTTATATGGAAAACAGTATCTTATTTTTGGTGAGTGTGTTTTTTCTTTTGCTGTTTATTACCGATTTGCTCTTAACCATAGCAAACTGGAAGCAGTTAAACAAGCATCTGGCAACCATTCATGCCTACTTAAATGATTCCGCAAATCAAATTATGGAAAATTTCTCGGAGAAAATTCCGGAGCCACTCATCAGCGATGAAAACGGCATATGGGTAAAAATCCGCAGAGTTTCGGTTCTTTTGCAAAAAAGAGAACTGCGCTTTTTTGGGGCATTTCCGAAGTTAAAGATTTATGCATATGATAAGACGATTAAAAAACTTCAGTTAAAAGAGAGATGGAGTGAGTTTCGGGAGCGGAAATTAAAGCGGTAAAGGAGGATGCTTTGTGAAAAAAGAGCAATTGGTGCGTCATGAATTTGAGCCGGTATATGATAAGAATTCGGAAATCTTAATACTGGGAAGTTTTCCTTCCGTGAAGTCGCGAGAGCAGGGATTTTATTATGGACATCCACAGAACCGTTTTTGGAGGGTGTTAGCGGCCATTGTACAGGAGAAGGTACCGGATTCCATTGAAGAGAAAAAGGAAATGCTGTTAAGAAATCACATCGCAGTATATGACGTGGTTTGGCAGTGTAAGATTACCGGTTCGAGTGACAGCAGCATTAAAGATGTGGTACCGGCAGATATTACGACTATAGTAGAATACTCGAAAATAAGGAAAATCTATGCAAATGGAAAATTGGCGGAAAAACTTTTCGCGAAGTATCAGGAAAAGAAGGTTGGAATAAAAGCAATTGGACTTCCTTCGACAAGTCCGGCAAATGCAGCCTATTCTTTGGACCGGCTCGTTGAAATCTGGTCAGAACAGATAAAACAAAAATAAAAGGGACTACGAATCATAAAGCAATGAATCGTAGTCCTTTTTTATTGGCAATCAGTAATTGTTACGGAGCTGCCGGTACCGGTGTTTCGGTAGGTACAGCGGTTGCATCCGTGTAATTATCCGGATTTACCGGTGTGTTATCGGATGGTGTGCCGCCAATGTCCGGTGTTTCCTGTTTTGTCGGAAGTGTTTCGGCACGTTTTACGGCACTGTCAAAGGAGGCTTTATAGGAATCATATTCACTGTATCCTTTCAGCCGTTTGATGGCAGCTTTTCCATCTTTAATCAAAGATTTTGTTGTTGCATTATAGTATTTTCTCTTTTTCAAAGCGTCAATATACCATTTAGCTTTTTTTAGACGATTTGCCTTTAAGGTATTGTTTGCTTCTGTTGCTGCGTTTTCCGCATCAATCTTTTGCTGCTTCTGTATTTTGTCTGCCTCATCGGCTTTTGCTTCTTTAATTGCCTTTTCCCATTTCTTTTTGACAATATCTTTTAGCGAGTTATATTTGGTGGCTACACGCTCTTTATAAGGTCCCTGCTCGTATTCATCCGGGATTTTTGCAATAATTGCATTTACCTTATCATATTCATCCTCAAAAGCAGAAGCGGTTTTGACGTCTTTGATTTTGTATTTTTCAAAAGAGGCAACAGCTTTTTCTGCTTCTTTTTTGGAAGCGGATAATTTGTATTCTTTTTCCCAGTTTGATTTTCTGTCGCTGTTTTGCTGCGAATAATAGTCATAGCCGCCCGGACGCTGGTTGTAATAGCGTTTTAACGGATTATAACTGATTTCCTTTGCCGAGGAAGATAAGTTTCCACCGGACACTCTTCGCAGTTCAATGGTTTCCGGGAGGTCAAAGTTTGCCTGCTTTTTGTTTTTATGAAGTCCGTTCATAAAACTTGACCAGATACGGAGCGGATAGGTGCTTCCGTACATACCGGGCATTTTGCGCGGTGTGTCGTAACCAATCCAGACAGCCGTTGTGTAGTAACTCGAAAAACCGCAGAACCAGGCATCTTTGTTGCTGCTTGTCGTACCGGTTTTACCGGCGTAAATCTGTTTGCTGTTATATCCTGCATGACCGGTTCCGTAAGATTCATTAAATGTACCCTGCATCATATCTTTCATAATGAAAGAGGTGTCTGCGGAGTAAACTTCCGTTTCACTGTCCTCGAGTTCCGGTGCCTCGTAAACGGTTCCATTTGTCTCGTGTTCAATTTTAACAAGACAGGTACGCGAACTCATTTTACCATTATTCTCCAGTGTGGCATAGCCGCGGCATATATCGTTAATTGTAACACCATAAGTGAATCCGCCTAAGGAAACTGCCGGAGCCAGATTATCGGCATAGGAGAGGGAAGAAAACTGCAGTTTATCTAAATAGTTCATCGCAGTTTCTGTACCGACTTCTTTGAAAATCTGGAAAGCAACGGTATTTAAACTTCTCGCAAGTCCTTCGCGGACGGTGACATTTCCGTGATAGCCGCCGCCACTGTTACTTGGACTGTAACTTTTTTTGTTGGTGTTATCCCAATAGACCTTGTGGTCGTTAATAACGGTTGAGCCATTGATAACGCCATTATCAATCGCCGGTGCGTAATCCAAAAGCGGTTTGATGGTAGAACCGGGCTGCCGTTTCGAAAGAAAGGCACGGTTATACTGGTCGTTCTGCGTTCTGCCACCTACTACGGCAACTACATATTGTGTTTCATTGTCGATACACATGGCCGCACTCTGCAATGCGTATTTTTTCGTTTTTTTACTTTTCTCCGTAAAAGTCGATAAGGTTTTTGATACGGATTTTTGCAGGCGCTTTTGAATCTTTGGATTCAGCGAAGTGTATATTTTATAACCACCTGCGCGGATTTCTGCTGAGCGTTTGCTGTATTCCGTGGAGTATTTTTTGTTATAAGCATCCTGCTCTTTTTTGGAAGAAAAGTTGTACTGGAATTTAAAACCGTGTTCCTTCATCAATTGGATGGTTGCCCGGTCAATGGCATAACTCATCATGTAATTTTCTGAAGAGGAACTAGTGTCCAGACCAACAATGGTAATTTCTTCATTTTTTGCCTTATTAAACTGTTTTTTTGTGATATAACCCTGTTCTAACATGTTATTTAGAACCTGAAGCTGCTTTTCTTTCGCAAGTTTCATGCTCGCAATCGGATTGTAATTATTTGGGCTATTGGAAATACCACAGAGCATGGCAGCCTGGCCAAGTGTCACATCTTTGGCAGAGCAGCCAAAGTAAAATTTGCTTGCGGTCTCTACGCCGTAACACTGGTTGCCATAGAAATTACTATTGCAGTAGAACTCCATAATATCGGCTTTGTTGTATTTCTGCTCCAGTGCCGGAGCAAGTAAAACTTCGGTTAATTTTCTTCCGAAAGACTGCTTTTGTGACAGCAGATTATTTTTGATGACCTGCTGGGTAATGGTACTTCCGCCCTGAGTGATTTCTCCTTTATTGGTAATGAGAGAAATGCCGGCACGTGTAATCGACTGCAAGTCAATGCCACGGTGTTCCATAAATTTTTTGTCTTCGGTTGCTATGTATCCATACTGGATATATTCCGAAATTTTATTGATTTTTACATATTTATAAGAACCACTGTCGATTTCACCAATTTTCTTTCCGTCTTTGTCGTAGATGACGGTGTTAGAAAACATATGAAAACTGTTTTCGTTCAGGTTTGACAGTTTGTCGTATGCCTGCTCACAGGCATCTTGATACATTGGAAGCATTTTGGCGTACAAAATCCCACCGGCAATTCCACCAATAATCAAAACCAGTAAAATCACATTTAGAATTACCTTTGAAAATGTCAGGCAGAAATTCAAAATGCGGTAGAGCAGGACAAAAGGAAAGGAAATAATCTTGCAGGTGATGTCAAACCAACGTTTGTCAGCA